>Ga0070754_10001741_pt1 | contig 16856 bp, 15 predicted proteins | sample VirMetDEL_Sep_01_FD_75181 | JGI IMG/M metagenome (GOLD analysis project Ga0070754, IMG submission 75181) | Aqueous microbial communities from the Delaware River and Bay under freshwater to marine salinity gradient to study organic matter... | ecosystem: Environmental > Aquatic > Marine >... | reverse complement strand
TTGTCATGCGCGTGGGCGATGGGATGAAGTGGGCTTAGACTTTTGCGCATGACGCTGGAGTATTGGAAGTATGACGCGGGCACCGACTCCGTCGCCGCCCTGGTGATCCCCGCTGCACTGAGCCGCGTGCGCACCTTCGACCTGGACGCCACACTGCTGGTGCATGTGCTGCCAGATGCCCCGCAGAGCTGGCTTGAACTGACCGTGGAGGTGGACGGCAAGCGTTTGTGGACACGCCGCATACCGAGCCACCACCCAGGCGAGACCGACGGACTGGAGTACCACTGCCGCCTGCCTGTCGAGGCCGATGCCGATTGCCGCGTGCGCGCGAAGGCGAACTGCAAGGGCGCTCGGGTTCTTTCGCTGGTTCTGGAGGCGCGCGAGACGGCTTACTGAGTGCGTGTCTCCGGAGCTGGTCCGGTGGTTGAGCGGTGTCAGGCCTCGCCGGGCGAACGCGCGTGTGATCTGCACGGGGTGCCAAGCACCACCCAGGGGAGCTTGCTCTCGCAGAAGATTTCCATGGTCGGCACGTTGCGCTCCGGTGCCTCCGCCGTCCCGAGGTAAATCATGCTCAGCCCCGGGTAGTCTTCGGCGTTTGAATTGAACAGCGGTGTCCCACACGTGCCGCAGAAACATCTTGTTGTTCGCTCGGTGACCTGGTGTTGCCTGAGGTCGGCGTTCTGTTGCTGGACGTGAACGTCGGCACGCCGGGCGACCACGTAGACGGAGAAGGGGGCGCCGGTCATGCGCCTGCAAAGTGCGCAGTGGCACGCGACTACTTGAACCGGCGAACGACTGACCGAGTAGCTGACGTTGCCGCAGAGGCAAGAACCTTTGAATACTGTCATGGGGCGTTGGATATTGAGGTGACCACGTGGGCTTGCGAGGACGCAGCTGGCAGATGGGGGAATGGCAAACTAGGTGGCCGTATGCATCCTTCTCCAACGTTCCTACAAGCCATGACAAAAACCACCGTAAGTGTCGCTCTGACGTCGCTCCTGCTGGCTGCCTGCGCCTCCACAGCACCACTCCCAACGGCCACCTACACGGCGCCGGCACAAACGTCGGCCGCCATTTTGTATGTCTATCGTGGGCACACGATGCCGACGAAAGCCAACGTGGACATTCAGATTGACGGCAAAGGTGTGGGATACCTTGCACCCGGCACGTTCACCTGGATCGCGGTGCAGCCTGGCAAGCGCGTGGTCGGGGTCGGCTATCCCTCCTTTCCCAACATGCGCCCGGAGTTGGAGGTTGAGTTCGCGCCTGGAGAGAAGTACCTCGTGGAATACGACAGCAAGTTCGGGCGAGAGTTTTCCTGGTTCGGCACTCGAGAAGCTCCCCAGCCCGGTGTGAGGTGGGACGGCAAGGGCGGGTACACGCGGATTCGCATGTTGTCGATCAGTGGCCTGGATCAAGTGGTGAATGAGCGTCGCTACGTGAGCAATCAACCCTGAGTTCGAGATGCCTTGAACGGCGCTGCAGCGTGCGCAGCCGTTCGAAGGGCTGAATGCTCAAGGCATCGGGACCTGTCGATCTACGAACCTCAATTAGCCAAAAATCTCAGTAAAAACACCTAGCAAATTTCTGAGGTACGTACCTCAGAATGCCGCCATGGACCCGCGGAACCCCCTCAAGGCGCGTGCCACGCTGGAAGACGTGGCGCTGGATGCGCAGGTCAGTCTGGCCACGGCGGACCGGGTGGTGAACAAGCGGCCTGGGGTGCGCGAATCCACCGTGGCGCGGGTGAATGCGGCGGTGCGGCGGCTGGGCTACCGGCCCGATCCATCGGCGGCCAAGCTGGCGCGTTCGCGGCTTCGCCGGGTGGCGTTTCTGCTGCCGGCGGGCAACAACCGGTTTGTGGATTTGCTGGGCGAGCAGATCGAGGCGAACGCCGAGTGGATGCGGGATCAGCGCATCGACTCCGAGGTGCTGTCGGTCAACGTGTTCAACCCCGGCGAGCTGGCCAAGGCGCTGCTCGCCCAGGTGGGTCAGCGCGATGCGGTGGTGGTGATGGCGCTGGATCATCCGGTGGTGCGCTCGGCCATCGACCAGCTCACACAGGCGGGCACGGTGGTGATCACGCTGGTGTCGGACGTGCCCTCTTCCACGCGCCAGCACTATGTGGGCATCGACAACACGGCCGCGGGCCGCACGGCGGCCACGCTCATTGGCCGTTTCGTGGGCTCGCGCAAGGCGCAGGTGGCCATCATCCTCGGCAGCCTTTCGCTGCGCGACCACGCCGAGCGCTATTTCGGTTTCAACCAGGTGATGGCGCAGGAGCACCCGCACCTCACCGTGTTGCCACCGCTCGAAGGGCAGGACGACGCGGGGCGCAACCAGACGCTGGCCACACAGCTGCTGGCCGACAACCCGGCGCTGGCCGCCATCTACAGCGTGGGCGCGGGCAATGCCGGCATCTGCCAGGCGCTGCGCGGCGCGGGGCGCGACCAGAACACCGTGTTCGTGGGCCACGAGCTCACCAGCGTGTCGCGAGCAGAGTTGCTCAACGGCACGATGGACGCGGTGATCAATCAGGACGCGGGCCACGAGATTCGCTCGGCTCTGCGCGTGGCGCTGGCGCAGTGGTCGCAGGAGCCGGTGCTGGCGGACCAGGAACGCATCCGCATCGACATCTACCTGAAGGACAACCTGCCGTGATCACCCTCGGCCTGGACCTGGGCACCTCCGGCATCAAGGCCTTGCTGCTGGATGGCGACGCCACGCTGGCCACTGCCACGGCGCCGCTGACCGTGCAGCGGCCGCAGCCGGGCTGGTCCGAGCAGGACCCTGCCGACTGGTGGCGCGCCACCGAGCGCTGCCTGGACGAACTGGCTGCTTCACATCCCCGCGCCTTGGCGGCGGTGCGCGGCATTGGCCTTTCGGGCCAGATGCACGGCGCCACGCTGCTCGACGCCGGCAACGCCGTGCTGCGCCCCTGCATCCTCTGGAACGATTCGCGCAGCGGTGCGCAGTGCGCCGAACTGGAAGCACCCGCGCTGAACCTGCGGCGCCTCACCGGCAACCCGGCCATGGCGGGCTTCACCGCGCCCAAGCTGCTGTGGGTGCGCGAGAACGAGCCCGAAGTGTTCTCGCGCGTTGCGCGCGTGCTGCTGCCCAAGGCCTGGCTGCGCTGGAAACTCAGCGGCGAATTCGTCGAAGACATGTCCGACGCCTCGGGCACGCTGTGGCTGGACGTGGCGCAGCGCCGCTGGTCGCCCTCTTTGCTGGCGGCGTGTGGCCTGTCTGAAGCGCAGATGCCGCGCCTGGTGGAAGGCACCGCGCCGGCCGGCCAGTTGCGCGCCGAGTGGGTGAGCCGCTGGGGTTTCGAACACGCGCCGGTGATCGCAGGCGGCGCGGGCGACAACGCGGCCGGTGCCGTGGGCGTGGGCGCGGTGAACGCGGGCGATGCGTTTGTGTCGCTGGGCACATCGGGCGTGTTGTGGGCCACCACCGCCGGCTTCGCGCCCGCCGCCGGCCAGGGGGTGCACGCCTTCTGCCACGCCCTGCCCGGCCTGTGGCACCAGATGGGCGTGCAGCTATCGGCCGCCGCTTCGCTGGCGTGGTGGGCGCGCGTCACGGGCGTGAACGAAACGCGCCTGCTCGACGAGCTCGACCACGCCGACCCCGGCCCCGCGCCCTGCTGGTTTCTGCCCTACCTGAACGGCGACCGCACGCCGCACAACGACAGCGCGGTGCGCGGCGGCTTTCTGCACCTCTCGGCCGACACCGAGCGCCCCGAAATGACGCAGGCCGTGCTCGAAGGCGTGGCGTTTGCCTTTCGCGATGCGCGCGATGCGCTGGCCACCGCCGGCACGCGGTTGACCGAGGCCGACCTGCTCGGTGGCGGCGCCCGCTCGGCGCGCTGGAGCCAGATGCTGGCCGATGTGCTGGGCATGCCGCTGCACCAGATCGAAGGCGGCGAACACGGCTGCGCGCTGGGCGCTGCGCGGCTGGCCCGCGCAGCGGCTGGCGGCAGCAGCAGCTTCAGCAAGCCGCGCCGGCTGCGCAGCTTCGAACCCAACCGCGCACGGATCGCGCTCTACGACGAGGCCCACCTTCGCTGGCAGGCGCTGTATGGCCTGGCGCGCCAGGTGGCCACGCCCCTGCACATCGTTCCCACGGCCATGCACGCATGAGCCCTTCTTTTTCACCGACCCCGACGCCCCCCACCATGACACAGACCCTCGCACCCAAACCCGTGGCCAGCGCCCAGCGCAAGGGCTACTTCAGCTTCCGCCAGCCCATTGCCTTCCGGGGCGAAGGCTTCAAGCCCACCGATGCCGAACCGCTGGCCTACCAGTACTACGACAAGAACCGCCTGGTGCTGGGCAAGCGCATGGAAGACCAGCTCCGCTTTGCCACCTGCTACTGGCACAGCTTCGGCTGGGGCGGCACCGATCCGTTCGGCGAACCCAGCTTTCAGCGGCCCTGGCACGCGGCTGGCGACCCGATGGCGCATGCGCTGCAAAAGGCCGATGTGGCCTTCGACCTGTTCCGCCTGATCGACTCGCCCTTCTTCACCTTCCACGACCGCGACGTGGCCCCCGAAGGCGCCACGCTGCGCGAATCGAACGAGCACTTGAAGCGCATCGAAGGCGTGTTCGAACGCAAGATGGACGAGACCGGCGTGAAGCTGCTCTGGGGTACGGCCAACCTCTTCAGCAACCGGCGCTACATGGCGGGCGCCGCCACCAACCCCGACCCGGACGTGTTTGCCTACGCCGCCGCGCAGGTGAAGAACGTGCTGGAAATGACGCACCGCCTGCAGGGCCAGAACTACGTGCTGTGGGGTGGGCGGGAAGGTTACGAGACCCTGCTCAACACGGATCTCAAGCGCGAACTCGCGCAGCTCGGCCGCTTCCTGAACCTGGTGGTCGAGCACAAGCACAAGATCGGCTTCACCGGCCAGATCCTCATCGAGCCCAAGCCGGCCGAACCCACCAAGCACCAGTACGACTACGACGTGGGCACGGTGTACGGCTTCCTGAAGGCGCACGGGCTGGAAGACGAGGTGAAGGTGAACCTGGAGCAGAACCACGCGCTGCTGGCCGGCCACACCTTCGAACACGAAATCGCGCTGGCCGGCGCCCTGGGCATCTTCGGCTCGCTTGACATGAACCGGGGCGACGAGATGCTGGGCTGGGACACCGACCAGTTCCCCAACAACCTGCCGCAGGTGGCCATGACGATGTACGAGGTGCTGCGCGCCGGCGGGATCGGCCAGGGCGGCCTGAACTTCGACGCCAAACTGCGCCGCCAGTCCATCGACCCCGACGACCTGGTGTGGGCCCACGCCACCGCCATGGACCTGTGCGCGCGTGCGCTGCTGGTGGCCGAAAAGATGATCCAGGACGGCGCGCTGCAGCGCCATGTGGAAGGCCGTTACCAGGGCTGGGATTCGCCACGCGGTCGCGCCATTCTGAACGGCGAACGTTCGCTGGACGCGCTGGCGCGCGAGGTGGAGGCCGATGGCCTGGAGCCGCAGCCGCGCTCGGCGCAACAGGAGCGGCTGGAGCACCTGGTGAACAGCTACCTCTGAACACCGCGACCCACCAAGACACACACGACAAGGAGACAACACACATGGCCACCAACATCAAGGGCCCCGGCATCTACCTCGCGCAGTTCGCCAGCGACACCGCGCCGTTCGACTCGTGGGCGTCGATCACGAAATGGGCCGGCGGCCTGGGTTTCAAGGGCGTGCAGATCCCGTCGTGGGACAAGCGCATCTTCGACATGGACAAGGCCGCCGCCTCGCAAACCTATTGCGACGAGATCGCCGGCGTGGCGCGCGAGAACGGCGTGGCCATCACCGAGCTCGGCACGCACCTGCAGGGCCAGCTCGTGGCCGTGCACCCGGCCTACGACGAAGCCTTCGACGGCTTCGCGCCGGAGGCGTTTCGCAAGAACCCCAAGGCGCGCCAGGTCTGGGCGGTGGAGCAGATGAAGCTCTCGGCCAAGGCCTCGCAGCGCCTGGGCCTGAAGAGCAACGTGAGTTTTCCCGGTGCACTCGCCTGGCCGTTTCTGTATCCGTGGCCGCAGCGCCCGGCCGGTTTGATCGACGCCGCGTTCGACGAACTGGCCAAGCGCTGGAAGCCGATCTTCGACGCGTTCGAAGACGCGGACTGCAACGTGTGCTTCGAGCTGCACCCGGGCGAAGACCTGTTCGACGGCACCACCTTCGAGATGTTTCTGGAGCGCGTGAACAACCACCCGCGCTGCTGCATCAACTACGAACCTTCGCATTTCCTGCTGCAGCAGTTGGACTACCTCGAGTTCATCGACATCTACCACGAGCGCATCAAGGCGCTGCACATCAAGGACGCCGAGTTCCGCCCCACCGGGCGCCAGGGCGTGTACTCTGGCTACCAGCCCTGGGTGCAGCGTGCGGGACGCTTCCGTTCGCTGGGTGACGGCCAGGTGGACTTTGGCGCCATCTTCTCCAAGATGGCGCAATACAACTACGACAGCTGGGCCGTGCTGGAGTGGGAATGCTGCCTGAAGCACCCGGAGGCCGGTGCCGCCGAGGGCGCGGAGTTCATCCGCAAGCACATCATCCGCGTGACCGAAAGAGCTTTCGACGACTTCGCCGGTGGCGACACCGACCCCGCGCAACTGCGCCGCATGCTCGGCCTGCAGGAGGCCGGCCAATGACGATCGAAGCCGGTTCCACTGCAGAAGGCGCAGGCCGCCGCATTCGCCTGGGCATGGTGGGTGGCGGCGAAGGCGCGTTCATCGGCGCGGTGCACCGCATCGCCGCGCGCCTGGACGACCATTACGAGCTGGTGGCCGGCGCGCTTTCGTCCACACCCGAGAAAGCCCTGCGCTCGGCGCAGGCGCTGGGCCTGGCGCGCGCGTACCCCGATTTCCGCACCATGGCGCGCGAGGAAGCGGCACGCGGTGCCGACGGCATCGAGGCCGTGTCCATCGTCACGCCCAACCACCAGCACGCGCCCGCCGCCGAGGCGTTCCTCGAAGCCGGCATTCACGTCATCTGCGACAAGCCCGTGACGACCACGCTGGCCGAAGCCCTGCGCCTGCGCGATCTGGCCCGCGCCAAGGGCCTGCTGCTGGCCGTGACCTACAACTACACCGGCTACCCCATGGTGCGCCACGCGCGCAAGCTGGTGCGCGATGGCGCGCTGGGCGAGCTTCGACTGGTGCAGGTGGAATACGCGCAAGACTGGCTCACCGAAGCGCTCGAAGCCAGTGGACAGAAACAGGCCGAGTGGCGCACCGACCCGGCGCGCGCCGGCGCAGGCGGCTGCATTGGCGACATCGGCACGCACGCCTACCAGCTCGCGGCGTTCGTGAGCGGGCTGCAGACGCAATCGCTCTGCGCGGAACTCAGCGCCTTCGTGCCCGGCCGCGCACTCGACGACAACGTGCAGGTGATGCTGCGCTTTGCCGGCGGCGCGCGCGGCTCGCTCTGGGCCAGCCAGGTGGCACCGGGCAACGAGAACGGCCTGCGCCTGCGCATCTACGGCGACAAGGGTGGGCTCGAATGGCGCCAGGAGCATCCCAACCAGATGCACTGGTCGCCCTTTGGCGAGCCTACGCAGATCATTTCGCGCGGCACCGGCGCGGCCAATGGCGATGCGGCCCGCGTGAGCCGCCTGCCCTCCGGCCACCCCGAGGGCTACCTGGAAGGCTTCGCCACCGTCTACGCCGAGATTGCGCAGGCCCTGCGCGCGGCGCGCGACGGCTCGGCGCTCTCGCCCGATGTGGTGTTCCCCACCATCGAAGACGGCATCCACGGCATGGCGTTCATTGAAGCGGCGGTGCGCTCGTCTTCGCAAGGTGCGCAGTGGGTGGAGGTGACTGCGTGAGCTTGGGCGTCCGCTTCAACGACGTCGTGAAGGACTTCGGGTCGGTGCGCGTGCTGCACGGCGTGAGCTTCGAACTCGCGCCCGGTCGCATGGTGGGCCTGCTGGGCGAGAACGGGGCGGGCAAGTCCACGCTGATGAAGATCCTCTCGGGCTACGAATCGCTCTCTGGCGGCAGCCTGGAGGTGGACGGCAAGGTGCGCCATTTCGCCAGTTCGCGCGACGCGGAAGAAGCCGGCATCGTGCTGATCCACCAGGAATTCAACCTGGCCGACGACCTGACCGTGGCGCAGAACATCTTTCTGGGGCGCGAGCTGCGCAAGGGCTGGCTGCTGGACGAAGCCGGCATGCGCAGCGCGGCGCGCGAGGTGCTGCAGCAGGTGGGGCTGGACATCGACCCCGACACCCGCGCGCGCGACCTGATCGTGGCCGAAAAGCAGTTGGTGGAGATTGCCAAGGCGCTCTCGCGCCACGCGCGCCTGCTGGTGATGGACGAACCCACCGCCACGCTCACGCCATCCGAAACGCAGCGCCTGTTTGCGCTCATTGCGCAGTTGCGTGCCCAGGGCGTGACCATCGTCTACATCTCGCACAAGCTCGACGAGGTGGAGCGCGTGACGGACGAGATCGTGGTGATGCGCGACGGCCAGTTTGTGGCGCGCGGCCCCACCGCCGAACACACGCGCCACCAGATGGCCAACCTGATGGTGGGCCGCGAGCTCTCCGACATGTTCCCGCCGCGCGTGGCGCCGCCGGCCGGCGAGCCGCTGCTCTCGGTGAAGAACGTCACCGTGCCGGGCTGGGCGAAGAACGTGAGCTTCGACGTGCGCCCGGGCGAGATCCTGGGCTTTGCCGGCCTGGTGGGAGCGGGCCGCACCGAACTGTTCGAAGGCCTGCTGGGCCTGCGGCCGCGCACGGGCGGCGAGATGCTCCTGGCCGGCCGCGCCGTGAACTTCCGAAATCCGCGCGAGGCCGCGCACGAGGGCATGACTTACCTGAGCGAAGACCGCAAGGGCTGTGGCCTGCACATCCGCATGTCGCTGCAGGAAAACCTGACGCTCATGGACCTGGATCGGCACGCAAAGCCCATGCTGGATCCGCGTTCAGAACGTCGCGCGTTGGAAAAGGCCGTGGCGGATTTCGGCATCCGCACCGGCTCGCTCGACGCACCGGCAGGCTCACTCTCGGGCGGCAACCAGCAGAAGCTGGCCATGGCCAAGGTGCTGCAGCCCGACCCGCGCGTGGTGGTGCTCGACGAACCCACGCGCGGCGTGGACGTGGGCGCCAAGCGCGACATCTATTTTCTGGTGCAGCGTCTGGCGGCCGAAGGGCGCGGCGTGGTCGTGATCTCCTCCGAACTGATGGAGCTGATCGGCCTGTGCCACCGCGTGGTGGTGATGCGCGCGGGGGCCGTGCAGGCCACGCTGGACGCTGAACACCTGACCGAAGAGGCGCTGATCGCCCATGCCACGGGGACACATTGAAATGAACCAGAACACCGCTCACGCTGAGCCCACTCCCGTTCGGGCTGAGCCTGTCGAAGCCCCGCCCACCCAGGGCCGCCAACCCCTGCGTCAGTTCCTGCGCGACGCCGGCCCCATCGTCGGGCTGGTGCTGCTGTGCATCGTCGGCACCCTGCTCAACCCCGACTTCGCCACCTGGGCCAACGCCATGAACGTGCTCACGCGCACGGCCTTCATCGGCATCATCGCGGTGGGCATGTGCTTTGTCATCATCTCCGGCGGCATCGACCTCTCGGTGGGTTCCATGGCGGCGCTCATTGCGGGCTGCATGATCATGGTGATGAACTGGGTGGCGCCGCTGGTGAGCAGCCCGGTGGCCGCGGTGCTGGTGGGCATGGCGATTGCGCTGATCCTCGGCGCCGCGTTCGGCCTGGCGCATGGCGTGCTCATCACCAAGGGCCGCATCGAGCCCTTCATCGTCACGCTGGGCACGCTCGGCATCTTCCGCGCCTACCTCACCTACTTCTCCAACGGCGGCGCGCTCACGCTCGACAACGAACTGGGTGACACCTACGGCCCGGTCTACTACGGCGCCTGGCTCGGCGTTCCCATTCCCATCTGGGTGTTCCTCGGCGTGGCGCTGGCCGGTGCCTTGCTGCTCAACCGCACACGCTATGGCCGCTACGTGCAGGCCATCGGTTCCAACGAACAGGTGGCGCGCTACGCCGCCGTGGCGGTGGACCGCATCAAGATCCTCACCTACATGCTGCTGGGCATCTGCGTGGGCATTGCCACCCTGCTCTACGTGCCGCGCCTGGGCTCGGCCTCGCCTTCCACCGGTCTGCTCTGGGAGCTCGAAGCCATCGCGGCCGTCATCGTCGGCGGCACCGCGCTCAAGGGAGGCCAGGGCCGCATCGTGGGCACCGTGGTCGGTGCCGTGCTGCTCTCCGTCATCGGCAACATCCTCAACCTCACCAGCATCATCAGCGTGTACCTGAACGCGGCGGTGCAGGGTTTCGTGATCATCGTCGTGGCCTTCCTCCAAAGAGGGCGACGATGAATTCCCCGGCAGCGCAGCCCTTCGGCCGGCGAGCCATTTCAGCCTCGAGAACCTAGCAAGGAGACATCATGAACAGACGCCTTTTTTCTGCCATTTCACTGGCCATTGCCACGCTTGTCACTGCGCCCTCCGCCTTCGCCCAGAACAAGATGGTGATGGGTGTGTCGATTCCCGCCGCCACGCACGGCTGGACCGGCGGCGTGGTCTATTGGGCCAACCGCACCAAGGCCGAGCTGGAGAAGCAGTACCCCGGCACTTCCGTCATCGTGAAGACCGCCGGCTCTGCGGCCGAACAGGCCAACCAGGTGCAGGATCTGCAGACCGTCAACAAGATCGACACGCTGGTGATCCTGCCGTTCGAATCCGCACCGCTGACCAAGCCCGTGGCCCAGGTCAAGGGCAAGGGCGTGTTCGTGACGGTGGTCGACCGCGGCCTCACCGACCCCAGCGCGCAGAACGCCTACGTGGCCGGTGACAACCCCGGCTTCGGCAAGGTGGCTGGCGAGTACATGGCCAAGGCCATGGGTGGCAAGGGCAATGTGGTGGTGCTGCGCGGCATCCCGACCGTGATCGACAACCAGCGTGTCGACGCCTTCAATGCGGTGATGAAGAACCATCCCAACATCAAGGTGCTGGATGCCAAGCACGGCAACTGGAACCGCGACGACGCCTTCAAGGTGATGCAGGATTACCTGACCCGCTTCAAGCAGATCGACGCCGTGTGGGCTTCCGACGACGACATGGCGGTGGGCGTGCAGAAAGCGATTGAACAGGCCAAGCGCACCGACGTGAAGCTGGTGCTGGGCGGCGCGGGCTCCAAGGACTACATCAAGAAGGTGATGGATGGCGACAAGGTCGTCACCGCGGACGTGACCTACTCGCCGAGCATGATCGCCGACGCCATGAAGCTCACTGCCGAGTCGCGCGTGAAGGGCACCGCCATGCCCGCCACCACCACGATTCCTTCGGTGCTGATCACCAAGGAAAACGCGTCGAAGTACTACTTCCCCGACTCGCCGTTCTAAGCCGGCGCAGACCCTGCCACCCGCATCGCGAGTTGCCACAGCGCAACCCGGTGCGCGGCGGCCAGGGCGTCGGGCGAGCCGTCGCTCACGCTGACCTCGAAGTCGGCCGAGCCCAGCGTCGGTGCGGCGGCGGTGGCGCCCAGGCCGGTCAACCACCAGCGGGCCTGCACCCGCAGCGTGCGCTGTGAGGCGTCGGCCATCAGCGTCACGATCTCCACGCGCAACCTGCGGCCCACCGTCACGCCCGCCGGTGCCGGTGCGCGCCACACCAGGCCCTCGCCGCGCAACACCGCCAGGTCGGACACCAGCAGGCGCGGAATGCTGTCGCGCAAAGGCTCGGCCCAGCGGTGACCGTCGAGCGGCTGCAGGCCCGCTGCGCCACTGGCCACCATGAGCGTGTCCCGGTCGAACGAACCCGGCATTTCCACGGCGCTCGACATTTCCCACACAGCGCCGTCGCCGGGGCGCGGCGCAGGGCGCGGCCCAGGTGGCTCGCTGCGGAGTTCGTACCAGCGGGTGGCGGGTACAGGATTGCCTGCACAGGCCGCAAGCATCAGGGTCGACGCACAAGCGCCCCCGAGGATCCATCTTCTCTTCATTCTGGTTCCCTCCGGCCACGCAACAAGGAATCGGGCTGCTGTTCGAGCGTTTCGGCCAGGTCGCGCAAGGCGCGCGCGGCACGAGACAGATCACCCAGGGCCTGGTCGGCACCGGTCATGAGCCGCGAGTCGCCCGAGGTAGCCTCGCGCAGCGCCGTGGCGGTGCGCGCCACCTCGTCGGCTGCGCGCTGCAGGTTGGTCACCAGCGGCGCGTTGGGCGCCAGAAGGTCCGACACCTGGTCGGACGTCTTGCCCAGGCCCTCGGCGGTGGTGTTCACCGATTGCGCCGCCTGGCCCAGGCCGTCCATGGCCTTGCGCGTGGACACCAGCGAACGCTGCAGTTCGTCGGCCAGCGGGTCGATGCGCTTGTCCAGCCGGTCGGAGATGCGCTTGAAGGTGGTGGTGATCGCGGCCAGGTCGTCCATGGCCTGCTTGAGCTGCGGGCCACCCACCACGGCGCGCGCCGACGAAGCGATGGCCGAGATGTCTTCGGCGATGCGCCGGAAGTCCATGCCGTCGAACTGTTCACGCAGGTTCTGAATGGCGGTGGCGGTGGTCGGAATCTCGATTTCAGGTCGGCGGGTACCGCGCAGTTTGCCCTCCAGCTTGGGCCGCAGGTCCAGGTCCACGTACAACAGGCCGGTCAGCAGGCTCTGCATGGAGAGCTGGGCGCTCAGGCCTCGCTCCACCAGCGCGGGCAGTGCGGGCTCGGAACCGCGCTTGCCGTCCAGCCCGCTCACCGCGTTGCTGTCGAGCACGGCCACCACGGGAATCGCGTAGTTGTCGTTCCTGCGGTCGTAGAAGATGTCGATCGATTCCACGCTGCCGACGCGCACGCCGCGAAACACCACCGGTGCCCCGACCTGCAGGCCGTAGACCGATCCGCTGAAATACATGACGGTGCGCTCCTTGCGCGTGAAGAGGTTGTTGCCCGCAAGGGCAATGATGGCGATGGCGATCAGGGCAATGCCCGCCACCACGAAGGTTCCGATCAGCGTGGCGCTGGCCTTGCGTTTCATGAAGAAGTCTCCTCGGGCGTCGATGCGCCGCGCCGCAGAAAGGTCTGAACACCTTCCGGGCCGCTGCGCCGCAGTTCCTGGGGTGGGCCGAGCGCGGTCATGGTCTTGGTTGCCGCGTCGAGAAACAGCAGGCGGTCGGCCACGGCGAAGATGCTCTCCAGCTCATGGCTGACCATCACCACCGTGGTGTGCAGGTCGTTGCGCAGGTGCAGGATGAGTTCGTCGAGATGGGCCGAGGCCAGGGGGTCCAGCCCGGCAGAAGGCTCGTCGAGAAACACCAGCGGGGGATTGAGGGCCAGCGCGCGGGCAATGGCCGCACGCTTCTTCATGCCGCCACTGAGCGTGGCGGGTTCGGCGTCGAAACTGCCACCCAGCCCCACCAGCGCCAGCTTGAAGCGCGCCTCGTGTTCGCACTGCGCGGGGTCCATGTCGGTGAAGAGCTGCATGGGCAGCATCACGTTCTCGCCTACGGTCATGCTGCTCCACAGCGCGCCGGCCTGGAACGTGACGCCGAAGGTCTGCATGAGCTTGCGCTGCGCGGTCGCATCGCCGGCGTAGAGATCGCGATCGCCATACAGCACCTGTCCGGCGGCGGGCACCTGCAGGCCGATGAGGTGGCGCAGCAGTGTGCTCTTGCCGCAGCCACTGCCACCCGCAATGGCCAGCACCTCGCCGGGCAGGATGTCGAAGTCGAGGTCGCGCTGGATCACGTTGTCGCCGAAGGCCATGGTGAGCTGGCGAACGCTCACCAGCGGTGCTGCCGTTGCGGGCGCATCTGCAGCGACAACTGCATTCTCTTGAAGCGTTTCCATCTAGAAATCCAGCCTTTGAAATACGACCGTGAGAGCCGAAGCGGCGACCACGATCCAGACGATGGCTTGCACCACCGACGCGGTGGTGGCATCGCCCACGGCCTGTGCACTGCGGCCCGCCGAGAGGCCCTGCAGGCAACCGGCCAGCGCCACCAGCACTGCATAAACCGTGCCCTTGATCAGTCCCACCAGCACGTGCGGCAGGGTGAGCGCCTCCACGCTGGAGTACACATACTCCAGCGGCGTCACACCATAGATGCCCACGGCCACCAGCCAGCCGACCGCCATGCCCACCAGCGCACCGAAGGCGGTGAGCATGGGGCCGACGATGAGCAGCGCCAGCACGCGCGGCAGCACCAGGAAATCCACCGGGTTCACGCCCATGGTGGCGAGCGCATCCACCTCTTCGTTGGCGCGCATGCTGCCGATCTGCGCCGCAAATGCGGCACCCACTCGTCCGGCCAGCACGATGCCGACCAGCAGCGCCGCCACCTCGCGAACCACACCCACCGTGACGAGATCGGCAATGTAGGTTTGCGCACCGAAACGCTGCAATTGCGCCGCACCCATGTAGGCCACGATGAGTCCGACCAGAAAGCTCACCAGGGCGATGATGGGCAGGCTGCGCGGGCCCGTCTGTTCGATCTGCCACAGAAGGTCGGCCGCGCGCATGTCGCTCTTCCCACGCATCAGACGGCCCATCGACAGCAGCACCTCGCCGAAGAACGTCAGCGCCTTGCGCTTGACCACCCACCAGGCCGCGGTGCGCGTGCCCAGCCGGGCGAGAAACCCCGGCGGTATGGCCTTGGGCGCGGCCGCCACCGGTGGCGTGCCGTTCAGCGCGAGCGAGACGATCTCGCGCAGGCCTTCGGGCAGGCCTTGCAGATCCACCGCCACATCGCGCTGCGCGAGGGGGCTGAGTTGCGACCAGAGGCGGGATGCGAGCGTGGCGTCCCACGCACCCAGGGTGGCGGCGTCGATCTGCACGGACTGCACGTCGGCAGGAGGCTGTTCGGGAAATTCGCCGCCTGGGCCAAGCCAGTCGCCGGTGAGGCGCAGAACCCAGGCATCGCCCCGCGGGTCCCAGTGCGCTACGGGGTCCGGCGCTGCGTCACGCGCCTCCATGACCGGTGAAGAGGCATTTCCAACGGGGGCATGGTGCACGGAAAGATCCATTCATGCTCGGAGTGTGGATTCTATCGACCGACCCGTCTGTAGGACATCGCGCACAAGGAAGGCGGCGCTGGCCTACGCCACGCAGGAGGCTGTGCGCCTACCCTTGAAGCACCGAGAACGCCCCCCGGCGACACCCCATTGGACCCATGACAAACCCCATGAGACGCTTCAGGATCTGGCACGCGGTGATGGCCGTGGTGGCCGCGCTCGTGGCTGCCGTGGTGGCTTTGGAAATCGCGGGCTGGCCTTTCCTTCGGCAACCGGTCGAACGCGCCTTGACGCGTGCCACGGTCGTGCCCACCGCCATGGAGGGCCGTTTCAATCTGCACCTGATCTGGCGACCGCGCCTCGAGGTCGAACACCTCAACATCGCCTCCGACCCTCGCTTCGAGGTGCCGCACCTGCTGGACGCCCGGGACGTGGTGCTGGCGTGGCGCTGGGGCGATGTGTGGCGCTGGCGGCAGGGCGAGGCCCTGCGTGTGCAGGCCTTGCAGGCCAGAACGCTCGATGCCCACCTGTTGCGCACGCCGGATGGCCAGGCCAACTGGCAACTCGGGGATCGCACCGAACCCAAGGCAACCGACGGTGGCTTCGAGCTGCCACGCTTCGGCACGCTGACGGTGGGCCAGGGGCAGATCGACTGGCGCGACGCGGTGCAGGATGTGGACCTCGACATCGCCTTGCGGGGCGCCGAAGGCGAAGCGGTGGGGCAGGAGAACGCAGGCTACGAGGCATCGGTGAATGGCCGCTACCGCGCCATGCCCATGAAGCTGCAGGTGAACGCCGGTGGCACCCTGCCCTTGCTGCAGGACCCGGACCTGGGGGCAGAAGCGCCATGGGTTCCGGTGCGGGTGGAAGGCAGCGTGGCTTCTTCAAGCCTGCTGTTCGATGGCGAGACGGCGGCCTTGCTGGGCACGCCACGGCTGCGTGGCGCGCTTGAATTCAAGGGACCCTCGCTGGCCGCCGTGGGTGAACCGCTGGGCATCACCCTGCCAACCACGCCGCCCTTCGACCTGAAGGGCAACCTGCAGCACGAAGGCGGCCAGTGGCGACTGCAGGCGTCGCGGGCCCACATCGGCAGCAGCCGAATGGCGGGTGATCTCCTGTTCGACCAGCAGATGAGCCCGCCGCGCCTGAGCGGGGAAGTGAATGGCTCTCGGCTGGCCTTTGCCGACCTGGGTCCGGCGATCGGTGCCGATGGCACAGCGAAAAAGTCGGAACAGGAGAGCGACGGCCGCGTGCTGCCGCAGCGCAAGTTCGACCTGCCCTCGCTCAAGGCCATGGATGCGGATGTGCAGATGAAGTTCGACGAGCTGGACTTCGGTACCGCAACGATGGCGCCTCTGCGCAACCTGCAGACCCGGCTGCGCCTGGATGCGGGCGTGCTGCGCCTCGAAGCGCTTCAGACGGTGGTGGCGGGCGGATCGCTCAAGGGCACGACCCAGCTCGATGCCAATGCGAGTCCTGCGAATTGGGCAGCGGACCTGGATTTCGCCGGCATCGATGTGGCGGGCTGGCTGCGCGGGCTTCAAAAGGACGGCGCCACCGAAAAGGCCCCGGCGGCCACCGCCACCACAGCCTTGAAACGGGAGCGCGCGGAAGCCCGCCAGGGCGGCGACCAGCCGGTGCAGTCCTACCTGACCGGCGCCCTTTCGGGCAACGTGAAGGTGCGTGGCGCCGGCAATTCCACGGCCGCGATCCTGGGCAGCCTGAACGGCCCACTGAAGATCGACCTGCGCGACGGGACCGTGTCGTACCTCGCCACCGAGGCCATGGGGCTGGACGTGGCGCAGGCACTGGGCGTGGTGATCAGTGGTGACAAACCGCTGCCGCTGCGTTGCGCCCGATTCGACCTGGTGGCCACCAACGGCGT
>Ga0070754_10001737_pt1 | contig 16873 bp, 14 predicted proteins | sample VirMetDEL_Sep_01_FD_75181 | JGI IMG/M metagenome (GOLD analysis project Ga0070754, IMG submission 75181) | Aqueous microbial communities from the Delaware River and Bay under freshwater to marine salinity gradient to study organic matter... | ecosystem: Environmental > Aquatic > Marine >... | reverse complement strand
CACACGAGATTGGGCATCAATTTGGGAGTATACACGACGAACTTCATGGAGATCCGGAATGTGCAAGTCCACCAGATCACATCTATATTATGTATCCTTTAGTATCACACCCTGATATCAAGAATAATTTTTCTTTGTGCTCCATACAGGATATGGCGCTGTTTTTTCAGGACCAGATTTGTTTTGTACCCCTATCATCTCTTCTGGACAATATTCATTCTCATTTAACTTTAATTACTCAAGCCCCACAACCAACACCAGAAAATATGTACACTCAAACTATTGCACTTGGCACAACAGCGGCACTAACAGCTATTGTGACCATGTCCATCGCTATATCCCTTATTACCCCGCATCATGTGCATTATAAAAACATATAATTTTCTAACCTTAACCCGAACCCTGTTTAACCACTTTCTGTTTTTATTCACGCGTTTGAAAGTAAACTCTAATGTATATTTTTATAATAGATATTTCCTTATCTGGCATGAGAATCATTGCGCTCTTTCTTTCCTAAAATTAAAAAACCCTACCCGAGCAGAAATAGTAGAGTCGCCCTACACTAACTAGAAAAATATATACGGGAATGTAGGGTCGCTCTACACTTGTGAGTTAAGCTAAGACGCCAGATTAGCCGCAATTTTTTGATTGGCATGGGCATTTTATTTTTTTTCTTTCCTGAAATTACAAAAAACCCTACCCAAGCAGGGATTATTATATTTGTACAAAAAAGCAACTTACAAATATTGTGTGTATATAAGTTTTGGAAAGATGCCATCTGTGCGTGTAGAGGTATGAAGAACACGAATACAAGAAGAAGAGGAAGAAGAAGAAGAAGAATGTGTGTTGACATCACAACGCCGCCTTTTCTTTGTTTTTGGTACAGGGCAAGCATTTCCAGAAAACAAGCTAGATGGCCGAGTTTCAGATTTTAAAAAGGGTATCAGACAAGTGCGAAGCCATAACTTGGCCGAGTCAAAACGACGTTTGCACATGACACATCGGCCCGGAACATCGATGTCTACATTTGTTGACGCGGTGATTGGGTACTGGAAGCGGGCTCGTAATTCATAGACAGTAGTTTGATCTTGGTAGACATCAATGATCATGATGGCAGTGAGCATAGTTAGTTTAAATAAATCCGAACACTCGTGCGGTTCCGGGCGCCATATCCGTTCTGGATTTGGAAGATAGTTTTGTGTGGATAGCCAGGAACATGATTGTGACGCAGGAGTAAGAGATGATGAAGGTACCAACATGTTTACACCCCTTAATTTTAAGGAAACCTTGAATTGATGGTAGATTGGTAAAATGATACTTTGAGCAAAAGGATTTTGCCATGATAGGGATTTTGGAAGCTCGGTTGGTGACAGTGGTGAAATTACAATACAATTATGTATGGTACCAGTCTCTGCAAAGGTATGAATAGTTTTGGAAGAAAGTGTCTCTTTTGTTTTGTTCATTCCATATAAGCACGACACAGAACATTGTACTAAATATGGCCACGGCGAAATATCGTGTTCCAAAACAGACCGAGTGGGAAAAAGTTGGCTGTATAACAGAGAGACACAAAATTTAACATGATAAATAGTTTGGTCTCCCATGTGTGGGGCACTGGTATTTGTAGATCCCAGAGAAAAATTATTATTGCGCTGTGCTCTTGAAAACGAACGAGAGCCATAATCAGTGTCGTCAATGACAGGTCTAGCACAAAATACAAGACCCACTTCCCTGGCCAACACAACGACAATTTGATCAGGCGAAAACGGAAACTCTGTAATTGCATTTTTGATTTTCTCTGTACTGTCATCCCCATCTGGTACATCAATCAAAACTGTTTTCATTTTAGTGGTACCATGTCCCGCACTTGCTGCAAAATACGAAGCCACTCGATCGGCGTGTGGAAGAAACAAATCTTTATACCCGCGCATATTTATTTCTTCTGGACTAAACACAAACTGCGACGATAAGATTGGAAACTTGATTTCATGGTGCTTATGAAAATGCGATGCCATATCATTTTGATTGCAATATACAAAACACCCCTCACTGTGACATGCTGTCATGGATTTAATTAGATCAGGTACTAATGATAATGTGGGATTGGCACAACATACTTTTTCCGTTCGACAGATGCCGCATGACATTTTGTAACACCCATTGGATGTACAAATATACGAAACACATGCAGGCTCATGTCCTTCCACAGAACAAATCCCTCCACCCGCCACACAAGCCATGGCTAGTTTAAGTTTGTATTTGATTTTTATAAAAATTTTGGGATGATTGTATGACACATTTTATTATTGACATTCAAAAACACTGAAGGAATTTTTTTATTTTTGGTGTAGGATTTAAACATATTTCAATTCTTTTTTCCCAAGCCCATATTTCATGACTCTGTAAATGATTCAATCTCATCAAAAATGGCTAATAAAATACGAAAAGGAAACACAGATATTAAACCAATACAGAAATATTTTTTTGTGGGGCATGTGATTTTTGCTGTGTAGTCTGGTAATACTGGCATACCGGAGATGTTGTAGTAGCGGATTGTTCAGAAGGTATTGGTGAGGTAGGATTGGTGTCTGTATTTTGGTGTGAGATGACACCATCACCCTGATTTGTCAAAGAATTTGCCGAGACAATAATAGCACGTCGAGATTGTACAGATTGTTTCAGTTGTTCGTTGCGTAATTTTTGTGTTGTCAATGAAGCCATTTCTATATTTTTGGTATTTGGTTTGGAATGATTTATTTTGTTTGTTGTTAATGGGTTGATTCGGGCAGAGCGTCCAGGCACAACACGGCGATAAGGGGAAGCAAGCCGTTCAATGCGCTCTCGTCGTTTCTGGCCGTACTGTATTGGCCCTCCCTTTTGAGAGCAATGACGTCGGTTGATAAGAATGTGCATTCCTTGAGGAACAAGATTGATGCCATAGACCAGAGGAATATCGAGAATAACATCCAAGTCATTGGACGAGACACATTTGGCCTTGATAATTACAGTTAATGTATTGGTATACTGTTCCACAACAAAGTCCCAACAAGTGGCTACTGCACCCAGCACGGACTTGATAGTGGTGCATTCACCAGGAAATATAATCTCTAATTCATTGAGTTTATCGCCGTATACTTCTACATCGGTATGTGTGTCACTGTCATCGACTTCCATTTCCTTCATGCTGACTGCTAATGTAAATGTGCTATTTCCACTCACAGCACACCCCACACCAAATTCGACCATGCCATTGACTTGCTCGCGCTTACAAAAATCTACAAACAAGGAAGCTCGAATGCTTGATTCAAACCCCGACACACGATGTATCCCATCTCTGGTTCTTTGATACTCGGTCTGCTGAGAATTATCTCCCTCGATCCACTGTAACTTATCACCAATTGTAGTCTCGGGCGCACGCCCTGTATAGGTTGTCAAGTAGTGGCTCATTTTTCTGTTTGTTTTTGATAAAAAGTTTACCTTGAAAATCTTGACACATTTTTAGAAAACACCAATTTATTTTTATTACTTTTATTTCACAAGAAAACACATTTGCAAGGACATAAATTGTAAAGTGTTTTCGGATCTTCTGTTTATTTTAGGGTTAATAATGGTATATATTTGGAATGAAATAAACACAAATAATTTAAAAGTATTACAATATGTAAAATAATGATTATCCGTCTATTTTTTTTTTGTAAGCGAGATCCGGCTTTGTTTAAGTTTAGGTGTGGTATCATTTTTTTCCTCTTTGGATGCTGTTTGAGATTTATCACCCGCTTTGCGTTTGGGAAGAGATTTGGGTTCGTACAAGCAGGCATTTGTCTTGTCGTTTACGTTCTTCCAGTATAATTTCAGCATGGCCTGCCATTTTGTAAGACCATAAATTTTCTCTTGTAAATGTTGAGAATGAACAGATGCGGGTTCGTGTTTGTTTAGCAGTGTATTTGCAGCCACTGAGAGACCGGGCATAAATCGTGTACCAGAATGATACTCAATTTTGACAGGCAGAGCTTCGATCTTTGAGAGAATATCTTCTACACCAGCGGGTTTCCTTGCGTGTATTTCAGAAACCAAAAAAATAACTCTCCGACTAAAAGCATGTGCAAAGTGAACTTCAGCCTGACTCAAAAACCGATGTGTCTGAGAACGTTGTCCGCACAAGGATCCATGACAGCCTAGACACAGAGCAATGACATCGTGTACCTTTGCTGTCGCGGAAAGATCTACAATACTATGAAATATGGGTATGCCCAACTCCTTACATTCGTTCTTAGATTGAACATTATCCTGCAGCAGTTCTTTCCAGTTAGAGGATTCCACACTGGTTTGCTTGATTTTTTCGTTTGAGAAGACAGCCAAGAAACTTTTGAGTGTTGCTCCTACATCGTTAAACTCGCTGTTAATAACATCCACCTTAAGAAAACGCTGTGCATGTTCCCGGATAATATCATTGTCACAAATTGTATGGCATAAGTTACCACATAGGTTATCGTCGTTTCTTGATACCAAATACTGATCGGTGTGTTCCATACCCTTTAAAGAAAGCATGGACATTGTTGGTGGTGCTATGAACAAATGTAGAATACACTCTGGATGAAACGCTGCTAGTTGTGCAGAAAGGAGATTGATGGTGATGGCATCCGTATTCTGTGCAAAGTATATGATCACATGTTGTAAATCATAAATTTGTTTTGAGCATACATACAGTGCTTCGTATAGAGTAAGACGCCGTACTGTTCCTTGAATTTCGGAATGGGTATGGACTGGAACATGCAAATGACCTGCGATAAAAGATAGATCCACCACAACTATCGTTCCTCCTGCCACACAAAGGCGATTTAGTAGTTGTTGTGCCCCTTGCTTTAAACCAGGCGCTATGCAGGGAAAGATGTCCGACATACGATAAAAATAAATATTATTCGCATGGGATGTATGGAGTGTAAATGGCTCACATTCTGGTAATGTTTCCTTGTGTAGCGTTTTGCTGCCATAGGCCAGGGACATGTTTCTATACATTCTTGGCAGACTCCAGCATGTTTTCAATTCCCGAGAAAACAAAACTAACCCGTGGTGAATAAGACAATTCATATATTTTGACCATCGTGCAATCTCGCGCATTGTGTCGCGGAAATTGCGCGTTGCATCGGCATCATTTTCTATAATACTAGCAATTGGTTGATACAAGCTTATCCAGTTTTCTTTATTCAGGAGGCAATTTGGAATAGTAATCGATGATGCTGGTTCTGTAAGCATATCAATATGAATGAACATGGATTCTGGATGAATGCCGTGAGAATGTAGTATGCTGCACAAAGGCTGGAACGCAATGGTGGTTTTTGCAAAAGCTAGGGCGTCAATGCCCTCCAGTCGTCCCTGAAGTGCGGCAATTGGGTTTTGTGCTGCGCGGGTGTATGCTTCGTGCATATACTTTACATCACGTGCCTTTTCCACGGGAGTATCAAGGGAAATGAAGGCGATGGCCATCCAGGCCGTCGGTGGCCAAAAATACTGAAAAAGGTGTGCACGTAATCCATCCTCAATATATGACATCAGTTCTGGCAACTGAAAGTTTTCCAGGCAAGCATGTGATATACCACTTGGAACATATGGAAAACAGCGCTTGCAGTATGGTGCATGGACATATTTTTCCGTCATATTCTTGGGGGTTCGAAGAGACATACAAAGAATACAACGATATTGAGACGTTGTGCGACCCGTCACAGAACATATTCCGCGAGTCAATATGCGGTCGCGAGGTACGATCCATGTTCGTGTAATCCTATCATAATTAACAAAAATATCCTTGTTTGTCAGAGTACGTGTCCATCCAAATTCTGGAACAAGCTCTCTGACGTGATTGTATATACTAACTATGGTACTCTCTACAAAATTATGCCGCTTTGGGTAAAGTGTTCGAATTCCTCTTATCCAGAATGTTTCCCCATCTATTTCTAGTTGAACAAATGGTGAGATACAGAACTTTTGCAAACGCACATGAAGCTCGGGAGATATCCGTCCCAATTCCGAGACTGGTTTGCCAATCTCTAGAGGTGGCGTTTGTGGAGCTACGGCATAGAATAAAGATTCGTTTCTGCCAATATATCGTGTATTTGTACATTTTCTGCGAATGAACAGAAAAGAATCTGATACCCGCGCGTGTGGATGTGGTGTTGATTTTGTGTGCAGGACCGGCACCACAGACGACAACGACTCTCCTTCGCAAGCAACAAACTCATCTTCATTCTCCTCCATATTTTTTGTGGGTGGTGCTCTACGACCGTGTTTAAAGTATGTCTCTAGCAAATAAGTCACCCCCGCCCTCCATACTTTGAAAATGACACCAAAGCTCTATTTGCGCGTCTGTATATAAATAAAAATCAATGCGTTTATTTTTTGTTTTTCGAGCCATGCACTTATATCTGGCTTGTGTGTGAAACAGGTTACTTGATTATATATACAATAACAAACAATATCCGGAAGATTCCACATATAAAAAAGTAAGGCTCGCTAATATTCATTTTTCAAAAGAAACACAATCCAGACCAAGCATACAAGAGTAAAACATTACAAATTCTCGGCATCAAAGGCGTTCTTAAACCAGTGGGCGGTATTGTTTGAGGTATTGACAGAAAGTCCACCCTTCATGTAGCGATCGATGGCAGATGTGTCCATGTAGGGAGATTGCATGGACATGGTTTCTGCTTCAGAGTCGGCAGGCATGGCATTGATGTCGGGAGTGCTGTACATAATATCACGTCGGTGTTTTGCGCGCATCTGTCTGCCAAGTTCGTTGTCCAGTTCTGATTCTCCATTGACAGTTGTAGCTGAGCGCTTCATACCTTGCTGGTATGCTGGTACAGGCCCGGTGCGAATGAAGTTACTACATGCAGTAGAAATTTGTCTGATGGCAGAATATGTATCTGGATTCTCCAACATGGCCTTTTCTAATCCAGTGCGAATGGAGCTAATAAGACTTAGGTCCTGTTGTTCGCGTGCAGCTTCTGTCCCATCCGTGGTTTGTTTGGTGTCAGACATATATTTGATAAACTCAACAAGTGGTTCCAACTGGCCACTCACGGCCTGCTTACTAAGTTCCTTGGCGGTTTGTCCCTGCTGCTTAAGTGACTCAATTTCTTCCTTTAGTAATTTGTTTTCCTTTTCAAACTGGGAAAGTTGAGCAGATCCCTTTTCATTGCGGTCCATGATGTCGGCATTGTCGCGCAAGGTCTTGACAAGATAACGCTGCATCAATGGTCGCTGTTCCTCGGGGAGTTGCATAATCAGTTTGCGAATGTCTTCTGGGTTAATGCTTTCGATGGAATCTTTTGTGAGGTCAGCTGCAAATTTGCGCAGACGATCGGCCTCTGAAAAGGATGCCATACTTGACCCGGCACTTTTGTTTCCCATCGTCCCGCTGGTATCCCCCTTTGCTTCTGTGGCCCTCTGGGATACACCAAGACCAGAGTTTTTTTCAGCGCCCATGTCTGTCGCTCCCTGTGTGGCAGGAGGCAGAATCTCTTGATTGATATTAGCACTTGCTGGGAGCGTGGATGACCCATCCCCAAGAGTCGTGTTAACCAACCCGTTGCTGGTAGTTGGAACAACATTTGTTTGCTGTGTTGCCATTTTGGTCACAGAAGAAGACAGAGTATCTGGTAATAAATTTTGATGTTGACTATGGTTAGTGTTATTGACCTGTGTTGTTTCTAAGTTATTATTTGTATTGTTGGCATTATTTATGTTAGTATTTTTATTGTTGTGATTGGAATCTCTAGATGATACTTTTAATGAATCAGAATGCTGGTTTGAAGAGTCGATACGTTCTTTAGAAATCGACGGTGGGGTATACTTTAGTGTATTGGAAAGCGTTCCACGTTTATAGTCCTGAGGCTTTAGATCATAATCTGGCCATATCACGCATCCAGGCCTGTCATGCGCACGACTACGGACAACACTAACTTCCAATCCTGTGCATGTATTTTTTGGATCAAGGATGGATCCAAGTTCTGGTTGACGATTTTTTAATACATTGTTGTCGACATGATGTAGGCTTAAAAATGGATACCGACGCGAACGAATATGATCCAACATATACTTTTCTTTGCCATCAATAGAAAACGAAATATGCTTCGAACCGTCGGGCGTTTGCCACTCATCAATTACCTTTCCAATAGCAGGTGGCTGATGATTACGATAAATGGGCTTTCCTTTTAACACCATCTTGGAAAGTTCCTCCCGACTAATATCACGTTCACCAATTCCATTTCGGTCATTTACTGACTGTGGCCGGTGATAGACACAGCCATTAAAAATTACATTGTCTTTGGACATGATCGTTGTATACCACCTTTTCTAGTTTGTTTATTTTACACCAACCCCAAGCATGGATGCACCCAAAGACATGAAAAAGACAACATCCACTCAAGCCACTTCCGAAACTGTTCTTAGTACTGAAGAAATGGTAACCACCCGTGACAAGTACTATTCTCTCATCGATTTGGAACTATGGTTGGTTGCGCATGCCATGTGCACACTCACTGGAGATCCTCCCGAAAATTATCAACGCACAGATGACCACCTTTGTCTTGATCATCTTGCAAAACACCCCTTGTTATCTTCCATTACACCACCAGCACCTCATTAATACTAATATGATACACACTGAAAACATTAGTCTGTTCCGTGCCAAATATACACGAATAAACTTTGTTGTTGGAAACAAGCAGTCTTATATTTTTCCTGCAATAAAAGGCATGACATTTTGGTATACTTGAGCTCGAATGGCCGCGTTTAAAAAGTTATTCCACAAACATAACAACCGAAGTTCGTGTGTAGTCATTTCCTTTTCAAGATTTCCATGGGCTACTATTCTTGGAGAGAAATTAACCTGGGGCATGTCTTTGATTATTTTCAGCCACGTGTTTTGTTGAATGACCATAAAATAGTACAGTAACGATGAAGGTGTAGGAATCTCACTGTCTATATTCCTGGAATTGGGTATGCTACACATCGAACTTAAGACGGTCGAAAAATAATCTTGATGTACATTCGGAATGTAAATGTTACCAAAGAATGTAACGCCAGACATGTCAAGTTGCTTAGTAGTGTTAGGTATATCATCTATAAGTTTATGTTTTTTCGTGTCTATAATTGCAGTCGACATCACCAACCGCGCATATTCTGGATTGATAACCAGAGGTGATGCAAGTATGGTTTGTATGGTATGTTTTGAAAGAATCGTAGGAGCTCTGATAAACAGCAATATAGATGATCTGGAAGAGTGTGGCAATGGTTGTGGCGCTGATAAAAATGTTGCTAAATATGTTAACATGTTATGCCGGACAGGAACTCTTAGTAAAACAAGATCAATTTTCTTTTTGAAGTGTTCTTGTGAATTCTGGAAATTCGTATTTGAATAAAAGTGACAAACAGATTCTGGACAAACAAGAATAATTTTGACGAATGGTGAGAGGCGGTCTATACCTGATTGTTGTAAGATACTTTCTATGGTAATGTGCACAATATCATTTTCGGAAACCCACCATACAACAAATGTCAACGACGTGTCGTTAGATGTTTTCATTTTCAACATTCCAATATGAGGCATTGTTTTTGCGTATACATTTTCGGCGAATTCGCCTATCCACATACGTCTTCCAGTGCGTTGCTTTTCTTTGAGTCGACATGGTTGCATGCCATATTTTTGAATATGAGACATTCGAAATGAAAGACTTGGTGCCACATGCCATGGCATGTTCGGTAAATGGAACATCCTGTCATTACAATCCTTTACCGTAATCGAGTGATCAGTGAGAACCACATCCGGAAAAATAACAGATATGCCCTTGTCCAAACATTCATATAATATATTTTCTGGCATGTGTTTTTGACTATAAAAACTAACCACCACGGCATTCCTGGCCGACTCCATTACCCATGTCAAAGCTTGTATAAGTGTCATTGAAGCATATACTTTTACTTGAATTCTAGATAAGATTCTTGGGAATTCCTCGAGGTTTTTAAATTGAGTTGCACACCAGCTATCATAGCCCGTGTCTTGGAAGGGAAATATTACAAATGACACCAAACCCCCCACCGGAACTGTATTCAAATATTGTAATAGTTGATCACACACTCCCTCCATAAGTGATTCCGAAGAATCCCGTGATTCACCGCCAAAGAACACCCAAGTGATGTATTCTTGTCTTGACTCAAGCGAACCAAAATAATGCCCTTCATGTTGCTCAGCAGACAACAACCCCCCGCTCATATCACGTGTGTTGGAAATGAGAACATTAGGGAATGTATGTATTGTCAATGAACGCGGGTGATAGTGAGGGAGATGTTGTGTTACTGTCATTAGTTCCATGGTATTATGCTTGCTCTGTGCATTAGATAAAAACAGTGTTCCTGGAAGAGCACCCAGCACCAACCCATGCAATTGGGTTATATAGACATCTTCATCAAAAAGCAAACTTGGAAAAGTAGACTGTATAATATTGAATGTATTCAATTTCAGCAATCTATTATTGACAGCAGAAACAACACTGTATAACAACGACGCAGTTTCGTCAATAACAATATATAAATCTGTACAACCATGTTGGCGAGAAAAATCAGAGATCCGTTTATATTCTTCTAATGCATACAATTGGTAATCTTTGTATTCAAGAGACGAACCGTTCCTGTGTAGTATACCACTTGAATGTATAGTCCATGGTATCTTTTCAAAATATTGGTCGTCATTATTATAGCCGACACCAATTTCGTTCACCCCCCTTTTAAGAAATAGTTGCCATGCCTGCATGGTATGCGATAAAATATTTTCGTTGTTCAATGTATGTAACAAAACAACACATGTTTGATGAAAATCGGGTTGTTCCAATATGTTATTTTTTATCGGTTGGTCTTGATTGTATTTGTGTTTTGAAAAAATGTTTCTGTTGTGTATGTCATGACCTTTAATCTCAGATTTCAGCATCTTTGTATTTCCTTTTTTTGAATGCAAAGTGTAGCTGGAACTTTGGGAATCAAAATAAATGAAACTTAAAATACGACCCCAGCAGAATATTATCAATATAGTCCAGCATACACGGTATTGTTTTCTTGCCCATACATTTGGCCATGCAAAAAACGCCGGCCGTGGTAAAGCCATATTTTGCTTTTATAACAAATTACATCCTAATAGTTCCATATTAAAGAATGAGAAAAGATCCATTGTCACACCACAAAATCTCATTTACACGCCCGGCAGAGCGGGAGAGAGTATAGCCACTTAGTGTATGGACAACACCAAAATGGAACTAAAATGCGATTTTATATTTTGTAGCAGCGTATGCTGTGCTAATCGGGAACGCAGTAGTAAACATGTGGCACACCATGAACGGAGTCCAAAATACAAGGAGTTTATTGCAAATTTCAAAACATGGCTAGACTTGCAAATATCAACTCGTGTTTCTAAAGAGGAATGTAGAACCGTGTCTGACACATGTGACATCATCTGCGTTTCTTTGACTGGAAACTTTTGGTTTTCATCCAATGAAGCTAGAGAGGCTGTTGATGATAATGGCAAACTACATTTGCCATTTGTTGCAAGAGAAAAATCACAACTACCATTGTTCAAAAAAAACATCATACAAAACACTGACACTGGATGGTGGTTCTACAATCAGCAGCACTCCAATGTTGCTGGAATCAAAACGGTCGGTGTTGTGCCACAGTTGATTTGGATTCTTACCGCATTCAAGGAATCAAAAGCAGGGATGCCGACATTACGCTTGTATGACCCGAAACTAGAACACGATGTTCAACAACGTATAAGATATTTTCAAATGATCCCTACCAAAGCTGTTCAATGTTGGTCTTCCGTACTCGCAGATCCATGCAAACAGGGAGCAGCAACACCCATTCACAATTTATTGTCGCTCCAATCTCTTCCTGCAAAATCATGGAATACCATTGACTCCTATTTTCTATTTTTGTTATGTATCACAGCCCTCGATGTTGTGGAATCATCGCCGGATATAACACAGACCCCATTGTCAAATAAATTGTCTGATTCTGTCGAATGGTATTTGCAACGTGAATGCGCACTTGTTAGGAGAAATTGCCCTCCTCACAAAGCACTGTCATTTATCAAGCACTGTGGATATGATTTCCGATTACTAAACAGTACCAATGAACACATTCCAGGAATTGTTCAAACACTAGCATGGAAATATCACATGGATGCTGCAAGTGCAGATCTTCAAAACATCATTGTTGTTTCAGACCTTGATCTGATCGCGCCTTTGATCAAGTGTCGTCACATTATTATAAAAAGTGGTGTCGCTCTTATATCAATCCATAATTCGCCATTACTAATTGATTTTGCTATGCTCCTGTACCTCCGTCTCATGAGAAAAATAATCACGTTTCCGTCCATTAGACAGCTTTTTGTTTTGGCGTTTAAAAAACAAAAACAGAAACGGGGGCATTCTCTTGGTCAACATATTTTCCATACAAAACTCAAAGACCAAAAAAACATTACACCAGAGGACTTCCCTGAACTAATAAATACAGTCGGGAGAATCACATCTCAAACTCTTCTTGGCCCCCAATGTATTTCAGGGTATGTCGGGACAGGGGTATCTTGTCACAATACATTTTCCTTGTTTCGGTTATTGGACCTTGAGTCTATACCACCTTGTATTTGGAAAAGATTTGTGGAACCACTTGAACAACTATTGTTTCCTGGCCATGTTTCAAAACACACCAAATTATTTAATGCCGAAGGAAGACCGTCTTACCCAAACAAACAAAAAATTCAGCCCATGAAATACAAACAACGTCTTCCCTTTGCGTTGAAAATGGGCGAAGCGGGATTGTGTCCGGATGATGTAGTGCGTTTTATTTTCTTGTATAACACACATGCCAGATCACAGCCTATATCCACAAAATCTTTTAAAACAATACAAAACACACCAAGGCAGGCATCATGGGAACTGGAAATACGATCATCTGTAAAGAACGCCAACCAAAAACGGAACATGCTTTCCACAGCATACAACTGTGTTTCGGAATCTAACTTTGTATGCCCGTTTCAAAATAGTTGTTCAAGTCATGCTCCCGCAAATAAACATTTACAACATCGCGTACAAAAATGTGCTGCGCACATGAATCTCAAAAGTTTCGACAAAGAAAGGGACATCGAGGATTTGGATGTCACGTTTCTTAATCGCATCACTCCATCGGCAATGCTGGCGAGTGTATCCTATGCGACTTGCCGTGACCACGAGAGTACATCACTTTTTTCAAAAACCTTTAAAAAATCCTGGACTTCTATAGCCCTGGAACAAACCTAATGACATTTTCTTATATAAACCATGCTTGTATATATACATGCACCGAGTTATTGTAGTATATTGACAATAACTTCTGGATATGTATTTTGTAAAAATAAAAATTAATGATTATGTGCAACGTGCACATATTTTCTTAAATATGAATCATGTTTTTCCACAACGAATATAGTGATGATGAGAATCATCCCAATAGTAGAGATGATGTCCTTCCTAGTTCAGTATCGAAAGGAATGAGTGGGACGGGACTTGAGACAACATATTATCCGCTGTACAAGGAAGATGATATACTTTCCGACTTGGAAGATGACGCCGAAGGAGACACTCGCGCTACTGAAAATGCATTATACCTTTCGCCAGAAAATTGCCCAGCATGTATTGTACATGCTGATCACCCAGACTTTAAGCGAGCAGCAGCGTTTGTAGAAGAGTACAAAGACACTCTAAACATTCGATGCATTGCAAAGGAAATTAAACTCATGTATGACGAAGCCATTAAACCACATAACAATACTTTACCAGAATGGTCAGTGTCTGGTATTGAAGATCATTATCTAAGACATTTACATGGCAACACAACTTTACAAAGAAAAAAATTACGAGAATGGACTTTTGATGTTCTCGGAGAAATTGTTAAATCCATACGGTCAAAAACCGGGTCAAACTGTAAACAACTTGATGACAAACGTATTCGATCCTTTGTTACAGTAGCAAGATTATACATGTCACAAAGTAATCTCACTTCCACTAGCACAACACATAGTATGAAATAATAATTTCTAATTTTATTTCATTTCTTAAAAATATATATTGAAAATGGATCATCTCCCTTTGTAAGTAGGAAGACAATGTTCCAAGGGTTAAATCATATTTACAGTGTTTAAATTATAAAGAAAAAATCTAAAAGTGTGGTTAACAATTATTTTAAAATTTTTACATAAAACTATATCAGTCATGGTTTCCGCCAACAACTGTAAGAGGTCGTTTCGGACCAAAATTACTGACACTGCTTTACAGAAGCAAACGACAGAAACAAAACTCAAAGCCAACAAAACAGAAACAAAAATCAAAGCCAACAAACCTGAGACAAAACTCAAAAATAACAAATCTGAAACAAAAATCAAAAACAACAAAGCAGAAACAAAAATCAAAGCCAACAAACCTGAGACAAAACTCAAAGATAACAAAGCAGAAACAAAACTCAAAAACAACAAAGCCGAGAAATTATCCAGCCCCAAACATCATAATGATGCCAAGAGCAACCACTTTAAAAAAGAAGACAAGGAAAAACTCAAACCCACAACACCCCCCTTTGTAGGCGCGAAAGGCGAGTGGGTTTTGAGAAGCAATTTTAGAAAAGACGAAAAGATAACAGTAAAAGAGAAAAAATTAGGGTTATTTGTATGCAAGTGTGGTAATCATTGGTATAGCGGGCATGCTCGCTTGAAAAAATTCAGACAAGGATGTAAAAAATGTGAGACTAAATGGTTTGCCTTATATGTATGGAAATATGACGAAAAAATAAACCAAAAAGGAGGGATCAAAAAGAAAGGGCCTCATGATGAAACCAGATGCGAGGCATGTTTAGCTGGTGATTATTGTACACGAACATCATCTACATAAATCCAAACCACGCGCCTGGAATTTTGTTCATTTACAAACTCGGACGATAAGACACATATTAGCACCAGTACAACGCTTGTACTACATACGAGGCTATTTTGCTCCGAAGGTCTGCTCCGAAGGTCTGTTCCGCGTTTTGAAATCAATCGAGATGGAGCCTGTTGGGACACAAGAACGCACTGAACTTCTCAACCGAATAGACAAAGTTATTCCAGAAACCCCATTGGATGATCCAATCAACTCAAAGCATCGTCTCCTACACAAAAGATTTTTTGAACAATACAAACCAACATGTAGAGTGTATTCCGAAATTATCGCAGATGAATTATGTGTGCTTGAACAAGAGCTTATAGAAACAGGGATGTCTATAAAATCTGCTTCCGGCCAGATATGGGAAAACCTGGATAGGAATATACAACTTGTGGATCGTATGCTAAACAAAGGAGAATGTCTTCCTCAGCGTTTGGATCATAATTCACGTATTCAAAAGTCGACCAAGCGTGTGGTCCCAAAAATGATTTGTGTAAATACTTTTTAATTTTGATTTGTTTATGTTATATTTCCAATAGAATACATTTTGTCGCACAGGGAAAATACAGAGTTTAAAACACCAACATCCTTTTTGTATATTTATGTCTATGATTTTGAATTTTGTGATAATAATTTAAATACTGATATACATCAAGTAATAATAAAACAAAAAAATCTTAACATCAAATCCAAACATGGGAGGAGATAATAATTCTAAGTTTGTCGAAACTGTAGTTCAACTAGTATTTAAAACTACGTTTTCAAAAAAAATATCGACTGATGGTGAAAGCCGACAAGAGTCAGAGAAGAGTAGTTATTCATCTCAAGAAGTCAGTATCATTCGAAAAAACAACGATAATGAGGATGAGGATGTTTTTTTCGACACACCTGAAGATTTAGATGACACGGACGTTGATTCAAAAAATATTGTCAAAATTTCAGAAAAAAAAATAGTTCCCTCATTGTACATCACAAAACCTAATGAAAGAAATATACAACAAGAAAATACTATTAGTGAAAATACGACTGATGCAAAATTAGAAGAAATACGGAAAGAACTTTTTGATCATATTAATAATAAAAACATACATGGCCAGTTTGCCAATAAGGTGTTGTCTTCTGATGAAGAAATTTACAGCGACCAAAATGATTATTTGAAACCTGATGATGTCACCTGGTCAATTACAGAAAAAAAACACATTGATACCCCATTACCGTATATTTTTCCATATCAAGAATTAGAAGATATTCACAAACCAAGCATGAAAAATATACTTGAGTTTATGCCTTTTTCTGTTGAACCAGAGCGATTGGTCCTAGAAACACAAGAACCTAAAACACTCCCAATTTTATTATTTTTTGTTTTTTTTCCGCGACCTCGAATGCATTTATCTTCTGAAGACTTAAACAAACTAGAAAAAGCATCTCGCATCACTGGTAAGATATGACCCTTTTAAATTTGCTCTTTGAACATAATTTTATTTCCTCTTATTTTTCCTTTTTTTCATCTCACACAGACAACAAAGTAGTCTTGATTTGCTTGCGTCCAAAAGGCATTGTTGAACCACTAGCTGCACTTCAAACAAACGATTTTAAAGGCAAGAATTCTTGTTGGAAAATACTCGAGTTTCAAATGGACTATGACAAAAAGATAATGTTTAACACCGAGCGCAACAAAGACAACTTAAAAACATTGGCTGATCTTATCCAAGAACGGCTACTCCCGCCTAAAAAATAGATATAATTTATTAATATTTAAAAATCAAAACACATATAAAATTATCTTTTTAAAATATTATATACATATTACATTGTAATATTATAATTTATGTATATTTTTATATGTGAATTGAAATATGATTTTTATTTGTTTTTGATTT
>Ga0070754_10001735_pt1 | contig 16879 bp, 7 predicted proteins | sample VirMetDEL_Sep_01_FD_75181 | JGI IMG/M metagenome (GOLD analysis project Ga0070754, IMG submission 75181) | Aqueous microbial communities from the Delaware River and Bay under freshwater to marine salinity gradient to study organic matter... | ecosystem: Environmental > Aquatic > Marine > Coastal... | reverse complement strand
GTTGCTCTCGTATTCCCGGCCAGCGAGGGGAGCCAGATCGGGGGATCCGGTACCCACGGGAATGGTCGAGACTGTGTACGTTGTAGCTGGTGCCATAGGTTGGTGCTTTTGGTTGGTGGGGCATCTAACCAAGATGCCTTTGAATATTATAGCGGGGTGGGGGTGCCTACTGGCGGTCTTTAGACTCTCTTAACATTTTGTCCAGATAGGCCTGAGCTTCGATACGGATCCGGTAGAGCTGGGTGCTGAACGGGTTGAGTGGACATAGGGGAGGAATGTAAAGGACGAGGACGCCACGGATCCTCCACTCCCTCTCAAACGGACATTTAGATGGTATCGCGTCTACCCAGCGTTTAGCGAGTTCGGGAGTCCAGGACTTTGGTTCGAGGAAGGGCAGATTAAATTTGGGCAACGAGCTGGTAAATATGCCCCACCACCGGGGCGGACGTGTTCTTGCCATTAGTCTATTACAGCCATACTCCAATTACGAACATAGGTGTTACCTGTGAAGTTCACTTCCTTTGACCGTGAGATAGACCAGTCGGAAACGTATACGTTGTCCAGGCCAATACCGGAGCGATAACCTTCAAACCACAGGTCGAAGACTTTTCCTTCGCTGCCTACGGCTTCTAACTTTGATACGGAGATGGGAATTACATCTCCCTCTGCAGTCTTGTTGGCGTTGATGATAATTTGTATATTTGTGTCTTGAGTTTCATTTCCCCCCTCAATTATAGTTTCGTCTTTAAAAGTTACTCTATAGTGTTTCTTTTCAGGCAAGTTGAGATCCGGGTAACCCCCGTCAATACCTAGATCGTCTGCACCAAGTGCTTGTACTAAGACTGTAGGACTATCTAAAATATCTGTGGGCGGTGTGTCTACACCAATCAGGGAGTGAGTTACGTCGTCCGTATACGGGACGCTTTCCACTTTAGATGTATAGAACCAAACCCTCATAAGAGTTTGATCGTTAGGGTCGTTTTCCTTTTTAGATACAACAATGTCCGAGGAAATACCACCAGCAGTCAGATTTTGACCAATAGAGATATTAATATTTGAAGCACCAGGCAGTACGGATTTATTCTGACCAAAATCGTTAAATCTGACCAGGTAGTAACGACGATCTAGTGTATTAAGTAGAGGGTCATTTTGGTTTCCCGGGTCTGTGTAGGTGTCATCGTCTTCGTTCACGGGGGTAACAGTAATAGTCTGGTTAGTAATTAACGTAGTGGTTTCGTTAAAATCTTCATCAAAAACGTGAATGACAGCGTACTCTGAGCTGACTTCGCCCAGGTCCTCTCCTGGTGAATCAGCACCTGCTACGCCTCTAAGAAAATCTACACACAGTGGTTCGGGAAAGTCCAGTTTAGACTGACTTAAAGAGGGTACTCTGAATCTTACCTTATCAGAGTGATCTTTGTAATGACCAAGGCAATAGCCGTTGGCGCCAGGATTCGACGTATCAGCGATCCAGGCATTTGACCTCAGTGTGGAGAAACAGACAGGACCGGTGAACGGTACAGCATTTCTGACTCCGATTACCTCTACAGTAACGAATTGTTTACCAAAACTGCTACCACTTCCGTCCTCATAAGCCCACTGGACTTTATTACCACCATTTCTAATAGAGGCAACTTCAATGTCACAATACGGCCATCTACCACTCCAAGTCTCTGTGTAGTAGTTACACCTATAGGTAACTACAGTGGTTGTCCCCCCTGTCTCGTTGGTAAAACTACTCTCACTTCGGCTAATCGTATAGTTTGTCCGAGTGGGTCTAGAACCTGGTGTAGAGCTGTGTCCGAATGTGTAGTTGTAGTCACCCCCATCGAGGTTGTATGCGTAAAAGGTGTTAGTCCCCCTAATACTTGTAGTTAGGTACGACGACTTGTTGTAAGGTGTACCTCCGGTATTCGGGCTAATATCCGAACAATTGGGTATGCTAAAAGAGAACCCTTGAGTCCAAGAACCTGTTACTTCGTGGGTAATTTTTAAGTCTACTAGTTTGTTCTCGTAGTTTCTAAGGTTTAGAGTTACATTAGTCCCTGAAACTCTAATTTGTAGACCTTCTGTCGACGAAGTACCCCTTGGACTGTTGGCGCAGGTTGGTAGAAGATTTGACCAGGGTGTAGGTTCATTGCAGGTTGCCTGGTTGACCACCGTTCTATTTTCCGGAGGAGGTGGCGGCGGCTCATCAGGAGGTGTCGGCGGCTCGGTGACTGGTGGAGGGGGTGGAGGAGCTGCTGAGTAGTACTCCGGACTATCGGCACTTAATTTAACTCTTGTATTTTTATCTGTCCCATTAGCGTCATAAAAATAAATTTGATTGTCGTTATCTTTTCCTGCAGGACTCGTACCAACTAGAGTATCAATCTCACCCTGGTTAGCTTTAAAATAACTGATAGACCAGGTTTTATCCGACCCGGTGTCAGAGAATAGAGTTACAGTCTTAGTTTTTTTACCCTGGTCGTCAAAAGTACCTCTGCTCCAAGTAAAGCTTTTACCTTCTTGACTGAGCTGGGCCTGCTTAAGGCTAATGCCCCCGATATAAAAAACATCATTCCATACAAATTCAACTTTTACAGTTATACTTTTAATTCCCTTACTGACTACAATTCCACCAGAGCTATTGAATCTGACTGACATATCAGTTACCCTCCAGTTTCTTGACTCTTTCAGACAACTCTTTAACAGCCCCGATCAGTAGGGGAATCAGTGATTGATAGGAAATCTTGTACATGTCAGATTCTTTGTCCTGAGATACTACTTCGGGAATAATGTCTTTAACCTCCTGAGCAATCAGACCCAGTTGAACGGTACCCGGATTGCTCTTGAGTTCGTAAGACACTTCACGTAGCTTCTCAACTCTAGCAAGAGAATCGCTTAGTGTGGTGATGTTGTCTTTTAGTCTGGCATCAGAGAAAGCACAGATGTTCTCGGCTGCAGTTACACTATTAAATGTTACGTCTGCGGTTTCAGCAACGTCCTGACCGATCGAAACTTCGAAAGTATTGAAATCGTCTGATGCGTCGTCAGTAGTACCACCATTGTTGGGAGTAACAACCACGCTAACCCCTGTCCCCGGAGAGATAAACCCGGATAACCTCGTATCAAGCTCCTGAGCAAGCTGCAAAGCAGATACGACAACCTTGTCCGATACACCTTGTAGGCCGACTAGGTTTCTTGCCCCTTCTACGTCTTGCCTCTTCGCCAACTGGACGAAGCCAGCATACTCAGTAGTAGCGTACGACTTAGCCTTTGTATCAGGTGTGATCGGACCGGTATTGGCAACGATCTCCGTATTCTTGTGGAGGATAATCTGAGTACCGTCCTGAAGAATAATACGGCTATCGTCATTCATCAGCAGAGTATTTTTGATGATGACATTATTTAGAACCTGGTTCGTGATGTTTCCTGGTTCAGAGTCAGCTTTTAGGGGGATGGCGAACTGTTCACCAGATCTCAAGTCGAATACGGTAGTACCGATATAATAACTACCCTCTTCGTTCATACCAGTGGCATAAACACGACCACCGTTTTCTTCCACGATGATCTTACCCAGGGCGTAATCGGCTTCGAGAGGGTCACCTTGGAAGGTAGGAAAAGCAGTATCGTAGTTGAGATAACCAGTCCATTCCCAGGTGTGACCGGAAGCCCTGATCACACTGGGGCGACGCAAGTTGATCAGAATACCAGTCGTATTGGTTGTAGAACTAGCTTTAATCTGAAACTTGTCTAGTCCGGGTGCGATTGGCTTTTCAAAAACTACCCCGGGCCTCTCCTGAAGAAGCTCTAGAGCAACTTTAGTGATTGAGTCAGAGGGGTCTTCGGTTAACTCTGGCTCGTCTAAGTCTATAATGGGGAATACGTCAGATGTGAATACCTGTCTTGCATTAGAACCAGTCGTCAGATAGGTTACGTATTTGTCATTATCTAGAGTGGTTTGTACACCGGGTCTGTAGATATCGTTGTATCTGGTGACCTGGGTGATAGTTAGAGGGTCTATAGAGAGGGCCGGAGACCCATTCAAAGCTTCAGTCGACGCGGCGGCTTGTCTTTCTACGACATAATACGGCTGGGGTCTTCTGATTCCCTCTGCTCTGTCGAATCCGGAAAGGACTACTCGGTAAACCCTCTCATCATTCTTCCTTGAGTCGATGGCACGTACGATCCGGATAGAAGAACGGTCAAAGATGAAATCTAGACTAGAGATAGTAGCATCCAGTGGTGCTACTTTGTAACGGAATGCGTAACCAATTTTCTTGAGAAGATATCCATCACCATCATTATCTTCGATTTCCTCAACAACCGCTGTTGTATCTACCTTAAAGTACCAACTTGAGTTCTCTTCGTCCCATTCAAATACCTTGGACTTGTCGTCTAGCTTGCTGAAACCGACATTCTGGTCGCTTGCGATCTGAATGTCTCCAGCATACAAGATCGAGTTTCCTTCTTCATCGAATCCACTGATATAGATTCTTCTTCTGTTGACATATTTAACACCGCCGGCATGGACATAGGTACCATTAACCTTCTTGGTGTAGGAAAACTGACCGAATGCGGCGTTACTAGAGCTAGGAGGGTTGTTTAAACTAAACTGGTTAGCGTTATCCGAGTTGCTAAAGTAGACCCTAAATTGTGTGGCAGGAATCGCACCTGGAGTATTTGCAATGACATTTTGCTCGGTTAACTCGTAGTTAATGATCAGTCCGGTATTGATCTCAGTATCGACTAGGGTCGGTGTTCTGTCTACGAAGCAGTTCCCATCATCAATGACATTGCCGTTGACATCTTTTTTACAGGCGTAGCGTAGAGGCAGGGGTGGAATTACCTCGGCAAGCCTGGTACCGGAGTATCCGACCGTGCTAACACCCTCGTCTTGGCTAAATGGTGCTTCTTTATAGCCAATAGATCGGAGTGAGATGTCACCAAAGTCAGAACAGGAGTTAGTGATTGACAGGTCTGCTCCGTCTTCAGAGACAAAGTGGTCAGAGTTACCAATAACGAATACGGACACGATTTGAATCGTCGCATCGCTACTGCCCCTCATACCGAAGTGACGGTACTTGAATACGTCTCCGGTGTTTGAAATCTTGTATTGTTTGCCTTGTCCGGATTCTTTATTGGTCGGAGGATCCTGGAAATAAGTAGAAGGCAGGAAGCAATTCGGGTCAGTTTGCAGAGAGACCTGGGTAAAGTTAGCGGTCACCATGGACTTGAAGCCCTTGACCAGTTTACCATCAGCCCAGAGACCATTCAGACCGAAAATACTACGAACTGAGCAGTTAAACACATAGGGGGAGCTAGAACGGGTCGAGTTAATGTCGGGCAGGGGGAGAATAGACCCGTCAGTATCTCTAATCCTCGTAGCACCGGGGTAAGAAATCGGAGCGTTGTCTCTGCTGTCACCTCCCTCTATCAGAAGACCAGTCTGGTTTTCTTCAATATCCTGAGACCGGTTTAGTTTATCTCCGACAATCGGAGCAACAATGGTCGTTTCTGCAGGGATGGGCTCAAGTCCCTCAGCACCCCACCCATCCAGGTCCTTAAACAGACTATTTAGTCTTCCATAGTACGAACTCTCCGTACCACTTCCTTTAATCTCTTCCTCAGATGCAAAAGTCACCGAAGTAACCGTATTGTGGCTTCTAGCGTACTGAGGGTTATCGGTAAAGGTTAGCAGAGAAACATACGTACCACCCGTTACTTTTAGAATAGCACTTCTTCTGGAGCTTTCCATCTCTGGTACGTACATCGGGCGAAGACGCACTTTACGGAGGTCAGTACCGTCAATGGAGATACCTCTGGGTACAATTAGGCCTCCATTTTGTGGGTTTACCGAGGCGAGGTTGTCATAGAACAGTTCGTCGTTTACATTAAACGGCCCGTTGACATATTCCAGTGTAATAATCCAATTAGAGCTGGAAGCAGAAGTTTTTTCTATTCTGGAGATGTTTCCTACACCACCAGACTGGCTATAAATTACTCTGCCCAGGTTGAAGGACATAGGAGGTTGAGTAGACACAGGGTCGTCTACATCTACAACCATGTGAATTACTCTGTCCCCAGTGTTAATGCTGCTGATGCTATAACCAGTGCTGACTCTTTGAATCAATCCTGTGTTATCCGTAATCGAAAGGGGAGCTAGGGATCCTGGAGAATTGTCAACATAGTAATCCCCCGGAGCCAGCTCGATCATCACCCTGTCGTAGCGGTCATTTGCCTGGCCGGAACGACGCGATTCTCTCACGGCCTCGATGAGCGCTCTTTCTAGAGTTCTAAAAGGACGACCGGGATCAAATCCAGCATTTCCCACGGAGTCATCGCCGATAGAAGGATCGACGAAGATGGTGTTTCTGGTAGCAGAAATTGTCGCAGTACCGCTTCTGTCACATCTAGGAGCACTGGGTACACCGATTAGACCACCCGTACCGTTAGCAAACAGAGCTACGGATCCATTGTAAACCCTGTAACATTTACCCAGAGTCGGGTCGGACTGAGAGGGCTCGAAGCTATACGTTCCTGCACTGGGTTCGGGGTATCGGGCAGGTAATGGGCCACCATCAGGACACTCTTCGGAAGTTCTGTCTCCGATGAATTCTCGTCCACCACAAGAAAGGAAGGTCCCCAGAACCGGATTGCACTCGGACCCTGGAGCTTCTTCGAATTTCCACTGACCGGTAGCTTCGTGATAGAAAAGTTCGAGGTGGGCGTCGCGGATGTTAACGATCCAGTCGTCCGAAGAGTTGTTAAGTAGTTCGGCACTCTCCGGATTAGTTCTGATGATCAGGGGGAAACGATCAAACGTGCCGGAAATATCAACGACAGCAATTCTATCCGAGTCAACAGGACTATTCGGGAGGGTTAGAATGATGCTACCATTGCTTGTGTCAGCAATTACTCGGTCCCAGATCTCCGCAGTATAGTCAAAGTTTTTAATCTCAGTATTAGTGAGATTTTGAGGATAAGTGTTTAAGTTACCAACAAAAGTATTGGGTCGGATATCCAAGTAACCGTAACCAACTACTTCTCCCGTACCCGGATCTGTTGCTAGGCCATCCCCGGTTTCATTAAGAACAATTTTTGCCAGGGGGATGTGGGGAACAGTTACGCTAGGAAGACTGTTTCCGATAGAAACCGAGCCACTTTCCAGTACGTAAATGTACGAAGTGCTTCCGGCTCCTCCGAGAATCTGGACATTCTGTCTTGACCAGGATACGGGGTTACCGTCTCGGGTTACAAGGCTTCCAGCCTCAATGGTTACTCCGATTCCCCCAGATCCTGCTGGACGAGTAGAAGGAACTCCCGGAACTATAATGGACTGAGTGGCCTCATCCCAACCCAATACAATACCGTCATGGGCACTACGACCTAGTGCTGACTCCTGGTCTTCTCTGGGGTCGGCAATTTCCCAATCCTTAATACTATCTCTCTGTCCAATCTCCCATCCTGCTTCATCGGAAGCAGTGGCATCCGAGTAGTAGTTTGTCCGAGTATCTCCAGTGAAACGATTGCCTTTCTGAACCTCGTTCAGATACGCACTGCTTACGGCTTTGCCGTTCTGAAAAATAATACGATCCACGAGTGTGTGCTAACTGTTCTTCTAATTGGCTTTCAACGTAAATTGATCAGGTGTTAGGCGTCCTGTACCATAGTACTCTTCCCAGCCACTTAGGACTCGGACCAAAGGAACACAATTCGACGAGAACTAAAGACCCTGTCTCAGAATATGAATCTGGAGGTGATCCGTTTCCCCAATCTACGTCGTAATCAAAGTATGTAGTCAAGGGTAAAGGATTCCCTACAAATCTGAGTAAAATTCTCATTTCTCTGTAAAACCCGGCCGGAGTATTATTAGGGTTTGGTACGGGAATTGGGAGATTGTCAGGATTAGTAATGTCCAGATCGAGGTAGTTTCCGGCAAACAGGTTAGAGTTTATAGGACGATTAATACAAGCTCCCCCCAGTTCTATTGGGTTACCTGATATGTCTCCTACCCAAACCCTTCCGTCTGCCGTATTAGTGATCAGCTCCCCTTCAGCACCATCTCCTATAAATGGTTCTTCGTTGGGTAACGATGTTGTCAGTGTTTGTACTGTAGCTTCCACTTAAAATCTGCACTCTCTATTGGGCTTTCAACGTTGAAAGCAGGATAGAGAAGAGATTTCCAGCCTTGTCCACTTATCTTACCGATTCCTGGTCAACTATCTCCGGGTTAGCCTCAGTGGCATACGGTTCTCCTGACCGCTATCCAGAAGTGGCCAATCAAGTAAGATCTAAGTCGGTAACTGCTTTTTTGTCTCCTATCACTGCGTCAGACGTAGTATCTGATAAGTTAAGTCCGGAAGATTTAGCTTTGGCTCTCCAAGCTGAATACGACAAAGGCGGAAATTTTTCAAAATACGTAGATTCCGGGTCACAGAGTCTCTCTGAAATCTCAAGTAATCTGCATGAGGGTATTTTGTCTGCTTACAATGAGATGGGGTCCTATGAGATGTCTATCTCAGATGCACTAGAATACGTATTACCCGGAGCGGGTATAGACTATGAAGGTCTTGCTCAGAAACTTTTAAATTCTGTCTCTGATCTAGACTTATTCTCAAGGTTAGCTTCCAGCATACCCCTAGCTAAGTTAGATAAACTGCCTGCCGGGACACGTATTGAACTTGAAGATAATATATCCCTAGACTCTGACCAAAATGGAACTTCTCTAACTTCAGGCTATTTAACTGTTTCTGACTATTTTAACGACATTGCATACCCGGGAATGGGAAACACTGCCGATAATCTTCCCACAAACCTAATAAAATCAGTGAGTGAGGGGTATAGGGGATATGCTAGTCTCCGACCCCTAGACGAACTAACACGTCCGGGATTTGTCGCCTTAATGTCCCTGGCTGACATCAGAGATATTAATAATGTCTCAAGGAGCATCGCCGGCCTAGGAACACTTGACACTCTAAGAGATCTCAGTGGTCTCGGATCGATGTCAGACGCAGACAGAGCCATGTATGAAGTAGATCTGGATAGTCTTATAGTAGACATGAACGGGTACACTGTCTACGACCCTTTAAACTCTAATGGAGATTTTGCCCCACAATCTGTTGTTTTTGATAACGCTGATCCAGGGAGCGGTCTTCCCCCATCCACTCGTCCCCGTACTAGCCCCTTTTAACCAGTTATGGCAACAGAGATATTCGGACCTTTACTCCCCTTACAACTAGATAGCCGAAACGTCAATGACATTGTACGGGCTATCCAGTCCCGGATTCATATCGAGTCCGGTGGTCAGCTTACAGACTTCACTCCGGCTTCGCCTTTGGCCGCTATCAGCGAGGGGCAAGGGTTCGCCCAAGCTGAATTGCTCTATTACCTCAACTCATTACCGGAGGCCGTGACTGTACAGTGGCTAAGGAATTTAGGCATACAACGACGAATCGGATCCCGAGCGCAGGTAGAGGTTACCTTTTACCGGGTTCCTGGGTATAGCAGGCCAGTAACTATTCCCTCCGGAACTAAAGTCTACTCCTCCGGGGGGCAAGTCTATGTAACCCTCGACCAAGTCAGAATGACAGAGGGCAGCGCAACAGTAACTGCTCAGTCAGAAAGGTGGGGTACGGTGTACAACGTACCTGCCGGATCAATTGGCAGAGTGGAAAGAAATTTTCTAGGTCTTGATTCTGTTACTAATAACTCTCCGGCTGAAGGAGGAACAGACTTGGAAACAGTCGAAGAGATGAAGATTCGTGCTTTCGAACTATTCGGGCGCAGAAATCTCACATCTCGGTCCGACTTTGAATCTGAAGTATCATCAATAGCACCGGAAGCATCCCTGGTTCGTGTGATGTCCTATGAGGAGAGATTTGAAGAGAGTTCTCGCGGAGTCTTTATCGTAGCCGGTGGCGACGACGGCAGTCCGTTGAGTGTACCTACTCAGCAGTTACTTCTGACAGCATTGAGGGATAGAGTTCCTATGGATGTCAAAGTGTATTTGGCAACTCCTAGTATCACACCTGTCGAGGTAGTGGTTAATGTTCTTTGGGATCCCAGGTTAACAACCACTTTTACCGATACTTTAGCTGAGAACCTTAAAAATATAATTGAAGATATAGTTTACCCCTCTGCTATTGGGTTGGGTGGAGAACTGAGTAACTCTACCCTGTTACGTGAGATTTTAGGTCTTGACTTTGTGGTCGATGTGCCTGTTCTGGATATCAAACAGATGGTTTTAGATCCGGAAATCCTGGGGCCGACCGACGGTCTATGTGGAAGGTTTATAGGAACTGAAGACCTTGAAAAAAACAGTTGTCTATATCAATACGAACAGATTATTGCTAAAACTTCCTCCGAGCCCCTAAAAGCACCAGATTCTACTACAGGATTTCGACTTTACCGGGTCATCGTATCACTGATATCAGTATTAGACTATAGTACTCTTACTTACAATTACGAGAGGTTGTATGATATCGTCTAATAGTAATTGGGATAGAGAGTTTAGAAAAAAGGTATTTTCTCCGGCCTTCTCCCTTGGCCATGGGAGAGTAACTTACGAGTTTACTAATCGTCGTAGCCAGAAAATATTCCCCCATAAATTGGGGAGAGTGGAGTTTAGAGACAACCTCCAAACAGACCTAGACCAGTCTAGAAATAGTTTGATACAAGAGTCTATTGGTCAGAAGGACATAGGGGGATATGTTTACAAAACTGTTTCACATACATACACTCTACCCACATTGTTAGGACCAGATTTACTTATACTGGCACACGGGTCTCCCCGGTCAGGGGGATATGAAAATTGCTCTCTAATTGGGGCAGAGTGTGAAGAAGGAGAAAATAGTAAGTGCGAACCGGGTAAATGTAGAGTAGGAAAACTAACCAGAGTAAAAGATGACAAATGGAGATATGACTCCATAAACGTACCGGGCCTATACTATTTCGTATTTGGTACGGAAGTTGTTAGACTTCGCAGTATTACAAGGGGTAAATTCACTCTTCCTGCTGGTTCAGGTGAGGTAAACATTCCGTTTATTGCCAGTCCTGGGGGATCAGTTTATCTGCCTCCCAGTACTTATAGCGTAGAGACATTTACAAGAAGAGCAGTAAAATCTCTAGACTCGGTTGGATTAAGGTCTGTTAAAGACTCTGTTGACGATTTTACCCGTGCCCTATTAGACGGGTATCAGAAAACGGTTGGAGTACAAGAAGAGGTAAAAGACAAGTTACTGTCTAATTTAAAATCAACTGTATCTGACCAGTGGTATTCTTACATCGAACAGGCTGTAAACTCTGTCTGGTTAAAGAGGTTTGAAGGGGCAGGGTTTACAAATAGAGATTTCTCTATAGAGTGTTATAAGTCTCTTTCATCTATTTATTCTAGTGGATTGTATGTCTCACTTAGCGGGATAAGGTCTTCTAGAATAAACATAGACGGGTCTATTAGTAGACCTATTTATAACAGATTACCCGGTATCTCAGGGTCCTATAACGATGAGTCTAGAGATACACCAGCTAAATGGTTAACTTCGGGTGCGGACAATGAACTGTCAGGTTCTAAAACCCTGATTGACACTTTCTACAGGGTATTTTTAGATCCCCAGACATGTTACCCTCTGAATCTAGACTGGATTGCTCAGCATATGGGATTTATGGGCAGTCTGTGGAACCTGGAATGGCCTAGTAGCGTGAAAAGAAAGCTACTGGAGAATGCCCATGTAAATAGGGCTGAAGGTTTACCTTGGACAACTGATTCAAGTCTAGATACGTTGAGAAGAATTGATTTTTCTAAGATTGAAAGGGTGAGTGTAGATGGAAACCTAGTTACATTAAAGTATAGATATTCGAGCAAAAAATTTAACTCTGAGACCGGACTTGTTGAGATAGACACTGGGAACGACCTGGTAGTCGATATGACTGGGTGGCAAGGTATACTTCCCTCCCGTGGAAGTCTACGTACTCTCTTATTCATGCTCTGGATTCTAGGAATAAAAGCCCCTAGTCCGGAAGAGATGCAGTTTGATCAAAACGACAATACTTATATTGTTCGTAGTGGACTTAGAGAAAACGAAGCTAATTCTCCAGTAAACGTTCCATATATTGTCGATGTTTTGAAAGTGGGGGATGAAAAAGATGCCGAGACACTCAACTACCCTAATCAACTAATAGCTGATGTCAGTACGTGTCAAGATGAGTTGTCAGCAAACACTACAGTACTCCGTATGCCTTTTTACTACAACCGTAATGGAAAAAGTTGGGACGCAGCTAAGAGTATTATGGAAAATTATTGCCCCTCAACCTCTATTAACCGCGTACAATATGCCTATGAGGCCGCAGATCTCCTCGTAGCTGAGGACATTTTCTTTGAACCAGTAGTTGACAATGCCTAGAAGTAAGTTCATATCCCAAATGGTAGCTATGGCCGAGGCACAGAATCGTGTCATCGAGTCGTTAGGTGTTCCGTATGCCGACCCGTTTAACGAGGAGGCTGTTATTGCTGATGTTAATGATCCTGAGAAATTAGGTCGAGTCAAGGTAACCACCAGTGACGGAATTACTTCGCAGAACTGGGTACCAGTGGCGGGATCTAGCCGAGGGACGTTGAGTGCGAGATATATCGGGGCGAAAGTACTAGTCGGCAAAAGAGACGGTCGATCGGAGAATATGTATGTCATTGGGGTCATTAAAAGTGATCCGGAGGTGGGATTAACCGGAAATCCCATTCAACTACCCATTATCGATGAGAGCATGGGGGTCTGGAACAACTCTGTTTCTGACTCCGGTATGCAGTGTAATGAGGGAAATGAGGGTCGAATGTACGTCTTGAGTAATGAGATGAATCAGGACGTGGTTGTTTGCCTTCGCCGAACTAGCAAACAAGTAGGCAGTAATTCTGCATGGGCCTGGAAGTCCATGACGAATGGGTTGTGGGTAGAGAAGGGATTTAACCCGGGAAACTCGAGTACACCGGCTATATCCCAATCGCAACGAGGTAATCCGGGAATTCCTGAATGTACAGAGTCGTTGTTGGGAGAGATCCATGAGTTCACCGAGGACAGGGGATTCCGAACCACTTCGATGGTTTGTAGAAGGGATGAGAACAAGAATTTCTCCTGGATTCCCCTAAGCGCACCTCCTGTCTTCTTCCGTACTACGTTGCCTAAATGCTCAGAGAAAGTGCATGGCATGGAAGCTGTCGTAGATGATGGCAATAACTCGGAGTTCATGGTCTGTCAGAGATACCAGGGCCTGATGCGTTGGGTGAGACAGGGTCGCCGTATTCCTCACAAATTCTATGGTAACGATAAGCCTCTGAGTCGTATTCAATTTACGACTGCATTTAATCAAATCGCTGCGTTGGCCGAAGAATCATTACCAAATGATGACTGGTCAAAAGCAGCAGAAATAGCCGAAGTAGCTTTTGATGCAGCTATAGCCGGAATTTCGCTAACTGGCACGGATCCTAGGCTTAAAGCTCTCCTGCAGGCTGCAGACTTAGTACCTGCTAATGCGTTTAATGGTGCGCAAACGATACGTAGATTAGCTAGTGAGGTTTTGAAAAAACGGACGGGAATTCCTATAGAAACCATCGTTTCTTTGATAAGAGAAGATCTTGATCGAGACGGAGTGTTGACACCAGAAACAGCTCAGGTATTAGAGGGTGTGGGAAGCACTGTCGACGTTTTAGTCAACGGAGTGTCTGATGGAGATATAGACGGGGCGCTGTTTGATATCGGTACGACAGCCCTCCGTAACGCCCTTTTATCCCTGGAGCCCCGGGCTGCATCGGTAATGACAGGGCTCATGAGTGGGGGAATTATGGGGGCTGTAGATAGCGCTGTTGCTGTCGGACTGGATGAACTCCCTCCTGAAGTAAATCGGTATGTGAAACCTGTTCTGGGTATAGCCAAGGACTTGCTATTGTCCTCTTACCCTAAGTCTTTAAATAATATCTTAAATTCGGCCTCCGGAGGAGGTCTACTTAACGCAGTTGGCGGAACTATCAACAGTGCTATCGGTAACAATATTGTCACACCTCAATTGCTTTCTACTTTGACTAACGGTCTAACGTCTGGAAACTTTGGTGAAATCCCTAAGTTATTCAGTTCTTTGAGCAATCTGGACCAGATTGTTAAACTACCTGCCCCCGCAAACTCACTACCCATGCTGGCTACTACTGCTCTCGGTATAGCCGGACAAATTGGTGTAGCACAGAATTTGTTAGGAAACGGAGGAATTGGTCTTAATAATCTTGATCAGCTAGTGGGGGGAGGATTCAGCGCAGCTACGACTATTATCTCTGGCATCAAAGGACTGTCTGGAATATTTGGTGGTAGTGGTTTGTTGGGTTGTCCTTGTGATCCAAAGTGCCGGAAGACTGAACATGGGGAGGATAGTGATGGAAACAATTTAATTGAAAAATGCGGAGCTATGTATACAGCTAATGCTAGTGCTTATGCTGCTAGTCATAATCTGCTTTCTAATAACATTGGACCTCTAGCTGAAGCCCTAAATCTGATTCCAACAGACGTCGGGGCGGATCTGATACCAAAAAATATCCGAGATCTTAGCCAAATTATTGAGACTGTTAGAAGGGTTGGTGATATGGCAGAAAAATTCAACGACTCTAGGTATGCTGATGAAGTGGAAAAACAAACAGAGTTAACCTACACCTTTGAGGCAATAGAAAAAGCTCTTAAGGTAGCTGATAACAACATAACTAGGGTAGAATCTGTAGAAAAGAAATTGATTGATACCCTATACAACATGCTAGCTGCTATTGTCTACGGAAAAAAGAGATCAGGACGTGACCCAGCTATACTGCCTACCTTAATCCGAGATGTAAGAGAAAACTCTCAGGCAATTAAGGATCTTTACAGGTTTACTAGAAGGTTAGACAGAGTCAAAGATGGAGGGAGAGCGGGGGTATCTGTCACTGTTAACTTAGCTAGGGCTTTCCAAAATATTCCAGACCTCCAAAGACTAATTAGTCTTAACCGTAAACAGGCCATTAAGTTACTTCGTCAAGGTGTTACTCCTGCTTATAGGGAGTGGAAGACAATGACCCCCGGTTTAGGAATCAGTACAAAGCTTGGGTCATATGATTCCGCTATACCTGACCCCCATGGTTCAGAAAGAACCTTGTTCGACCGGGACAGAGTGCTCTCTATCAGTATAGACTCAAAGATTGGGGATAACTCTCCTCCAATAGATGATACTTTGGTCGATTCGTCTCTATCTCCTGATCAAAACGACAGGATTAGGAGGTTGTCTTCCTCTATAGGTAGTAACGGTATTTCAAGATCTGCAGGAATTGGTAGCAGAATTCTTAATGGCGATCTGGACTACGACTTGGTAGAGCTGGATACTGGTCGTGGGGACTCTCTAAATTCTGAGAATTTTGCTGGCCTGTCAGATACAGGTGAAAGCTCACTATACGACTCTCTGGTAGAGAGGGAAGGAAAAACTAACTGTGAACAAAGCTGAACTTGTTAAGGAAAAACAGACGGTTAAAGAGATGTCAGCCGACATAGAGAAACTCTCTACGGCTGATAAAAAAGAACTGCTCAGGCTTAGATGCCGAACCGAGTTTACGACATTTGCTAAGTTTATTACAAGGGAGGTGACGAACAACGGAGTCTTCGTACCCTACAAAGTTCACTCACTGATTTGTGAATACGTCCAGGGAATTTGTGACGGTGATCCGAAGTTTAGAAGGACTGTAATCTCACTTCCTCCCAGGACCGGAAAGTCCATGCTTCTGAGCAAATTAATGCCTGCTTGGCAAATTGGTCGTAGTCCTACCGCACAGTTTATCTCGGCCAGTTATGCCCTTAAACTGAGCCAAGAAGCCAGCCGATCCATATTGAATTACGCTATAAGCGATGCGTTCCACTGGATTTTTCCGGAATGTCTTATTCTTGAAAAGAATTCGAATCTTAAGATCATTCGTTCCGAGCAAGGCGGGATTATTATGACAGCATCGGCTGGAGGTGGTGTAACCGGATTCGGATACGGAGTGATCAGCGAAGACGATTTGCCCGGAATCGGGATCCTGGACGACTTACTCGAAGACGGTAACTCCGCGCAGGTTCTTGAGTCTACGTTTGCCTGGGCTGCTACTCAGTTCTTGACACGAGGTCTACCCAATAATTGCGTGGCCAGTATAGGAACCAGATTCCACAAAGAAGACGTCTCGGGTAGGTTAATTGCTAGCGACCCGGAGGGGTGGCTCCAGTTAAACGTACCAGCCCTTTGTGTAGACGAAGAAAACGACCCGTTAGGGAGAAAGCTTGGTGAGTCCCATTGGCCTGAATTCTTCCCCGTCTCCACTCTAGAGTCTATTAAAAAGACGGATTCTAATACATTCGAGGTCCTGTACCAGGGCAGTCCGAGGGGTGAGAGTGGTGCGATATTTAAGGACTTCTGGTTTGAGTATCACGATAAAAACAAAGAGAAGTACGAATACGTATTTGCCACTGCCGACACCGCACTAAAGAAAGAGGAAATCAACGATCCGTCTGTAATTTGCATATTTGGTGTAGTCAAAAAATCCAGAAAACTACACCTGATCCATGTTTACAAAGAGAAAATGGAGTTCCCCGAACTCCTCAAAGCTATGCCTGTATGGATGAAGCTTTGGAGGGTCAGGGCTTTACATATTGAGTCTAGGGCGTCAGGTCTACCCCTAATCCAGATGCTTAGAAAAGAGCTGAAGCTACCAGTCAGAGAGATTATCCCCACAAAAGACAAGATTCTACGGGCTAACGAGGTTGCCCCGGTGGCTGAAGACGGAAGAGTCTCCATTTACTCAGAAATTCCCAACCTTGACAAGTTAATGTCCGAGCTAACTTCGTTTCCTTTCACTAAAAACGATGATTTTGTC
>Ga0070754_10001733_pt1 | contig 16881 bp, 17 predicted proteins | sample VirMetDEL_Sep_01_FD_75181 | JGI IMG/M metagenome (GOLD analysis project Ga0070754, IMG submission 75181) | Aqueous microbial communities from the Delaware River and Bay under freshwater to marine salinity gradient to study organic matter... | ecosystem: Environmental > Aquatic > Marine >... | reverse complement strand
GCGCCAATGCTGTAGCGATCGCCCCGACGACGCCGACGATGAAAAGGGTCCGCAGCCAGTAGCGGATCCGCGCAAATCGAGGCCGGTTTTCGATATAGGCGGCGAGAAACGGTCCGGTGCTGCCGATCGCGATCGACAAGGCGATCTCGCCGATATCGGTCCGGAATTCGCCCCCAAGTGTCGGGCTGGTGAGCGCTACCGGGAACAAGGCAACGCTCATTATCGCGAAACAAAGCGCGCGCAATGCTGCCCAAAGCAGGAAGCTGCGCCGCACCAACGGATACACTGCTAGAGCCAGCAGCCCGACAGTCAGTGCAATCCCCAAGAATGCGCCAAGACCGACGCTACCCCATTCCATCTCTTCCGCCCCCCAACGGTTCCGCACACCAAGCCGCCCCCCGCGCTGCGGGAGGTGGCCGAGTGTCCTTGGGTGTAAACGCCGTCCCGTTGTGGGCTAGGCGAGGAGCGACCCGCTAAAATCTCGGTTAGCGTACCCGCGGTCCGCCGAACGGCAGCGGCGGAGGGGGACGGCGGGCGCCGCGCGGCAGCTGGGCCTGGTAGGCCCGGCCGCAGTGTTCGACGCAATAGGGGAAGCCGGGGTTCACGGCCTCGCCGCAGAAATGGAAATCGGGTTCGCCCGGGTGTCCCATCGGCCAGCGGCATACCTTGTCCGACAGATCCAGCAGGCTGGTCTTGTCGGCGATTTCGGGGCTCGGCTTGGCCGGGACCAGGCGGCGCGGCGGCGCTGGGGGAATCGGGGGCTGCTGGTCACCGGGACCCTGGCGCAGGAAGCCACCCGGCCCGACCGAGACGATCTTGGGCAGGTTGGAATTCTTGTTCGGCATCGGCTGCGACGGGTTGCCGGCATCCTGCCGCGGTGCAGGCGGCGGTGCTGCCGGTTCCGGCGGGGCGGCCGGCGCAGCAGCAGCGGCCGGCTTGGCTGCGGGCTTCGCCGCTTTCTTGGGCGCCGGTGCCTTGGGCGCGGCCTTGGGGGCAGCGGCGGCCTTCTTCTTGTCGTTGGCCTTGACCGGCGACGGGCGCGACTTGAGACCGAGGCGGTGCGCCTTGCCGATCACGGCATTGCGGCTCACCCCGCCCAGCTCGTCGGCGATCTGGCTGGCGGTCGAACCGCCTTCCCACATCTTCTTAAGCGTTGCGATCCGTTCGTCGGTCCAGCTCATGTACAGTCCTGTATCTCGTGTCTTGGCGCCGCGGCTTGCATGCCGTGACGCTTGGGCCTAGGCGCGCCCTATGGTCGATCAAGCTCAGCCCAAATCGCTCGGAAGCGATCATCCGGACGCATCCTTCGTCGAAGGTAATGCCGGAGGGGAGAGCAGGTTTCCGCCGCGGGGTCGCCCGGTGATCCGCGGAATCAACCGGATTGGCCTGTGGAGCCTCTATATGAAGGAGGTCCGCCGGTTTCTCAAGGTCCAGACGCAGACAATCTGGGCCCCGGCAGTCACCACGGTGCTTTTTCTCGTGATCTTCTCGGTCGCGCTGGGGCGGGGCGGGCGCGAGGTGCTGGGCGTTAATTTCCCCACCTTCGTCGCACCCGGCCTGATTGCCATGGCGATGATGCAGAACGCCTTCGCCAATTCCTCCTTCTCGCTGCTTTCCGGCAAGATCCAGGGGACCATCATCGACCTGCTGATGCCGCCGCTGTCCGAAGGCGAGCTGATGTGCGGTATCGTAGGGGCAGCGATGACCCGCGCAGTGGCGGTCGGCTTCGTCGTCGCGGGGGCAATGATGCTGTATCCCGGAGTGAGCCTGGCGATGGCGCATCCCTGGGCGGTGGTGTGGTTCGGGCTGATGGGCGCGATGATGCTCGCGCTGCTTGGCCTGCTCGCATCGATCTGGGCGGAGAAATTCGACCACAATGCCGCGGTGACCAACTTTGTCGTCGCGCCGCTGGCGATGCTGTCGGGGACGTTCTACGTCATCGACCGGCTTGCACCGGCCTTCCAGGCGGTCAGCCGCGCCAATCCCTTCTTCTACGTGATCTCGGGCTTTCGCTACGGCTTTCTCGGACGCAGCGACATCGGCGATGCGGCGGCGGTGACGATGGCCGCGCTGGGCCTGTTCGCGCTCAACGCAGTGCTGGCCTTCGCCACCTACCGGATCCTGAAGTCGGGCTGGAAGATCAAGAACTGATCGTTCGCCGCGCGCCGCTCAGTGGGTCAGGCTGACCCGCATGCGGTAGCGCCCGTTTTCGAACTGTTCGAAATACTGGTGCACATCGGGGTGCGACACCGGCCCCGAAACCGAATCCGTCACCAAGTTCTGCTGGCTGACGTAGGCAACGTAATCGCTGTCATCGCTTTCGGCGAGCAGGTGGTAGAACGGCTGGTTGCGATCGGGGCGGATATCCTCGGGGATCGCCTCGTACCATTCGTCGCTGTTGGCGAAGACCGGGTCGATGTCGAAAATCACGCCGCGGAAATCGAACACGCGGTGTTTGACCACGTCACCGATAGCGAAGCGGCTCTTGACGCGGCGCGGCACATCGATGGTGCGACCGGCCTGGGCGGAGAAATACTGTGCTCGTTCCATGAGAAGCGACGATATGGGGTCCAGGCGCCCGCTTACAATGGCGATTGGCGAAGCTTCCCCCGAATTCTGACGAAAAGGGGCTTGGCAAGGCACAGGCGCTCGGCTAATCCGCGCGCCTTGCTTCGACCGGGGCCCTGGGCCCGAAGCGCACCCGACATATGCGGAGAGGTGGCAGAGAGGTCGAATGCGCTGCACTCGAAATGCAGTGTACTGGCAACAGTACCGTGGGTTCGAATCCCACCCTCTCCGCCACGGGATTTCTCGACAATCCAAACCTTAGGGCACGCATCCGCCCACGAATGCGTGCCTGATGTCCGTGTGTCAGCCGCGTCCGCGATAGGATGAAACGCCTTGGTCGGGCAGCCACAGGGCCGCCGGCGGTGCGCCGCTTTGCCAGAAGACGTCGATCGGGATGCCGCCGCGCGGATACCAGTATCCGCCGATGCGCAGCCATTGCGGCTGCATTTCGTCGAACAGCCGCTGGCCGATCCCTACGGTCACGTCCTCATGGAAACCGCAATGGTTGCGGAACGAGCCGAGGAACAGCTTGAGGCTCTTCGATTCGACGATGGTTTCCCCCGGCGCGTAATCGATCACCAGATGCGCGAAGTCGGGCTGGCCGGTCACCGGGCACAGCGAGGTGAATTCGGGCGCGGCGAAGCGGACCATATACAACTGGCCGGCGCGCGGATTGGGGACGTAGTCGAGTTCGGCCTCTTCGGGCGAGGCGGGCAGCGCGGTGTTCGCGCCAAGGAACTTGGGGGCAGGTGTGTCGCTCATGCCGCGCTCCTGCCGCGAAGCGCGGCGCAGCGCAAGGCGGGGCTTGGAAGCCTGCGCTTCAGTACCTATTCACCGCCGCCCCGCACACTCGCGGTCCCTTTCTCACGAAACGACCCGCAATGGCATTTGTCACCCGTATCCCGTTGATTGCACTCGCAGCAGCGCTGCCGGCCGTGGCGCAGGCGCAATCGGTCAATGATTTCACACTCGAACCCGCGCCGACGCCCAGCGCCACCCCGCAGGTGCAAGGGCCCGCGGATACGCGCAGCGGGGTCGAGATTCGCCCGCGCGTCCTCGCAACCCCGACTCAAGCGCCGACAGCGAGCCCCACCGCCGCGCCGAGCCCGGCTCCGATGCTGTCACCGGTACCCGGGCCATCCGGAGACAGGGCGCCGCGCGCCCCGGTCGCCCAGCCATCCCCGCGCGCTACGCCGCTGCCTGCGGTGACGCCGCCTGCGCTGGATCCAGGTGAAGCGGCGGCCATGAGCTCCGCGCCCGAGGAGCCGCCGACGGTCCAAGACCCCGCGAGCGATATGCGCGCGGCTTCGTCCGTCGCAGAATCCGCAGTGCCCGAGGGACCGCTACCAGAGCCCGCTGCGAACGAAGAGGCCGGGCGGACCCCGTGGCTGCCGCTTGCGGGCGGTGCAGTGTTGCTGGCGCTGCTCGGCGCAGGCTTCGCCGCCTGGCGTCGTCGCCGGCCCCGGCACGTTCCCGAAATCCAGCGCCCGGTTGTCCGCAGCGCTCCGCCCGCCGGTCCGGCGGCGCTGGGGGACGCCCTCCGACTGTTCGTCGAGCCCGACAAGATCATCCGCAGCGCCGCTTTCGTAACGGTCAAATACCGGCTGACCCTGACCAACCGCAGCGAGGCGCCGCTCGGCGCGATCGGCGTCGGGCTCGATCTGGTGTCGGCTCATGCCCAGGCACCAATGGATCAGCAGGTCGCGACGGCCGAAACCGCGCTTGAAGAGCGCCATGCAGTCCCGCGGCTGGCGCCCGGACAGAGCATCACGCTCGACGGACAGGTGCAGCTTGCGCTCGCACAGGCGCAGGTGATCCGGCAGGGACGGCATCCGTTGCTGGTCCCCTTGCTGCGCTTGCGTATCTCGGCACGCGGCGGGGACGCGCTGCTGCGGACCTTTGTCGTCGGACAGACCGCGCCCGGCAGCAGCCGCGTGCAGCCCATCCGGCTCGACGAAGGGCCGCGCAGCTATAGCCCGGTCGCGCAGCGCGAGCTCGCCTAACTCGACTTCGCCGGGCCGCCGCGCTACCCGGTTGGCGATGGACAGTCTCGTTTCGACCCAATGGCTTGCCGACCAGCTCGGCGCTGCGGACCTCGTGGTTCTCGATGCGTCGATGCATCTGCCCGACAGTCCGCGCCAGGCGGCGCAGGATTTCGCGGCGGCGCATGTGCCCGGCGCGCGGTTTCTCGACCTTGTCAGCTTCGTCGATCCCGGTTCGCCGGTACCCAAGGCCCTGCCAAGCCCCGAACAATTCGCGGCGCGGCTGGGGCAGCTCGGGGTGGCACCGTCGTACCGGGTCGTGCTGTATGACGACAGCCCGATCCGCAGCGCGGCCCGCGCGTGGTACATCTTCCGGCTGTACGGCTTCGATCAAGTGGCGATCCTCGATGGCGGGTTGGCCAAGTGGACCGCCGAGGGGCGCGCGCTCGAAAGCGGCGGGGTTTCCGGCAGCCCGGTCGATTTCCCGGTGCCCAAGCGTGCTGCCGGCGTGCGCAGCAAAGAGGATATCCTCGCCAACTGCGCCAGCGCGGCAGAACAGGTGGTCGATGCGCGCGACGCGGCGCGCTTTGCCGGCGAAGAAGGAAGCGGATCGCAGGGCCATATCCCGGGCGCCGCGAACGTGCATTTCACGCAGTTGCTGACCGAAGCGGGCACCTATCGTACGCCAGCGGAAATCGCTGGTCTTTTCCAAAGCGCCGGCATCGATCTTGACCGTCCGGTCGTCACGAGCTGCAACAGCGGCATGACCGCGGCGGTGCTGACCTTCGGGCTTCACCTCGCGGGCAAGGACGATACCGCGCTGTACGATGGCAGCTGGCTGGAATGGGGGGAGGATCCGCAAACGCCCAAGCAGGCGGGGAGCGGGCGATAGACATGGCAGGGGTAGACGACAGCACCCATCGCGCGGCGACACGGCTGGTGACCAGCGGGCGATCGGGCGATTTCGCCAGCGATGTGGTCAACCCGCCCGTGTGGCGCGCGAGCACGCATCTCTACCCCGACTGCGCCGCATTGCGCGCGCGCAAGAGCGACAACCGCGATGGGCAGTTCTTTTACGGCCGCCGCGGATCGCCCACGCAATGGGCGCTCTCCGAAGCGCTTACCGCGCTCGAGCCGGGGGCCGCCGGCACCGTCCTCTATCCCAGCGGTCTCGCCGCGCTGGTCGGCGCGTTGCTCACGGTCCTGCGCAGCGGCGATGTGCTGCTGTTGGCGGATAATGCCTATGATCCCACGCGCAGCTCGGCCACGGGCCTGCTGAAGGATCTCGGTATCGAGCACCGCTTCTTCGATCCGCTCGACCATGAAGCCTTTGCCGGGGCATTCTGCGACCGCACGCGCGCGGTCATGCTGGAAGTGCCGGGCAGCCTCACGATGGAGGTCTGCGATATTCCCGCGCTTTCGGCCATCGCGCGCGGAAGGGGAGCCGTCAGCCTGATCGACAACACCTGGGCCACCGCGCTCGGATTTCCCGCTCTCGAGCATGGCTGCGATATCGCCATCACCGCGCTGACCAAGCATGTCGGCGGCCATTCGGACGTCATGATGGGTGCCGCCAGCGCGGGTGAACGCTGGTATCGCCGTCTGCGGCTTGGTGCGCAGCGGCTGGGCCATGTCGTGTCGCCTGACGATGCCGCGCTGGTGCTGCGCGGGCTGAGGACGATGGGCGTGCGTCTCGAGCGCCAGACCGCGACCGCGCTGGCGATCGCCGAATGGCTCGATGCGCGCAGCGAAGTGGCGCATGTGCTGTCGCCCCTGCTTCCCGGTGCGCCCGGCCATGACATCTGGCAACGCGATTTTACCGGCGGCTGCGGTCTGTTCAGTTTCGTGCTCAAGGGCGGCGACGATGCCGCGAGGTGCCGGCTGGTCGACCGGCTGGAACTGTTCGGCATCGGTTACAGCTGGGGCGGGTTCGAAAGCCTCGCCCTGCCGTTCGACGTCGAACCGGTGCGTTCTGCGATGCCCTGGCCCAAGCCGGACTGGAGCGAAGCGGACCGCCATGGCATACGGCTGTCGATCGGGCTGGAAGACCCCGCCGATCTGATCGCCGATCTCGACCGCGGTTTCGCGGCGCTTAACGAAGGATAGACGTGCAAGGCGAAACCCCTCCCGCCGCCGAACCGACCGCTGCGACACCTGCGGTCGAACAGGCATGGAACCTGGCCGAGCCGGTGGTCGAGGAAAGCTCGGTCGCCGCGGCCGAAGGCGCCAAGGAAGCGCTGAGTTCGCAGAGCGAGACTGTCGGCTCGGTCATCGACACGGTCGATACCGTGGCGCTGTCGTTCGGCGATTTCCGCATCTCGCTGTTCGACGTGCTGGTCGTTGCCGCGGTGATCGTAGGCATCCTGTTCCTTGCATGGTTTGCCAGCCGGATGAGCCGGCGCCTGGTCCGCCGCATGACCCGGCTCGACGAGGCGCAGCAATTGCTGGTCGAGAAGGTGATCACGATCATCGTCTGGGCCGCCGCCTTCTTCCTCGGCATCGACCTGCTCGGGATCGATCTGACCGCACTGGCGGTGTTTTCGGGCGCCTTCGGTCTGGCGATCGGTTTCGGCTTGCAGAAGACCTTCGGCAATCTGATCGCAGGGATCATCCTGCTGATGGACCGGTCGATCAAGCCGGGCGATGTGATCGCGGTGGCCGATCTGGCGGGCAACGAGAGCTTCGGCCAGATCCGCAAGATCGGCATCCGCGCGGTCTCGGTGACCACGCGCGACCAGCGCGAATATCTGATTCCGAACGAAAACCTGATGATCAACCAGGTCGAGAACTGGTCCTATTCGTCCAAGAACGTGCGGATGCAGGTGCCGGTCGGGGTGAGTTACGAAGCCGACATGAAGCTGGCCGAGGAACTGATGCTCGAGGCGGCGAAGTCCTGCGACCGGGTGCTGAGTGCGCCGCCGCCGACGGTCTGGATGAGCGAATATGGCGACAGCTCGGTCAATTTCGTGATCCATTGCTGGATTACCGACCCAGAGGACGGGGTCGGCAACGTGCGCAGCGCGGTGCTCAAGAAGCTGTGGTGGCTGTTCAAGGACAACGGCATCGAGATCCCGTTCCCCCAACGCGACCTGCATATTCGCGGCAGCGACCAGCTCGAGCGGCTGGCCGAGCTCATGGTGCAGGGGCGCGGGCCTGCGGGCAGCGCGAAAGAATAGGTTGCCGCGCGCACAGCGCCGGTTTCAAATCTCGCCTTCCTAGCCGGACACGCATTCTGATTGGCGCAACGGTCGTGCCCCTCGCATCTTGCGATCATGGCACAGACCGGAACCATCTATCTCGTCGGCGCGGGACCGGGCGATCCCGATCTCCTGACGCTGCGCGCTGCGCGGCTGATCGAGAGCGCGCGGGTGATCGTCCATGACGGACTGGTCGACCCTGCGATCCTTGCACTTGCGCGCGGCGATGCGCAGCTGATCAGCGTGGCCAAGCGCCGTTCGCATCACACCTTGCCGCAGGAAGAGATCAGCGAACTGCTGGTCCGCGTGGCCCGTTCGGGCCAGGATATCGTGCGGCTCAAGGGCGGGGACCCGTTCGTGTTCGGCCGCGGCGGCGAGGAAGCCGAAGTCGCCCGCGCTGCCGGCGTTGCGGTGGAGGTGGTGCCCGGGATCAGCGCGGCCAACGGGGCCGCGGCGGCGGCGCAGATCGCGCTGACGCATCGCGACGCGTCGAGCATTGTCAGCTTCGTGGCCGGCCAGTGCAAGGGTCTGAAGGACCAGGACTGGGCGGGGCTTGCCGGCAAGGGCCGGACGCTGGTGATCTACATGGGCGTGAAAACCGCGCCGCAGATCGCCGAGAAACTGATGGAAGACGGGCTGTCGCCCGACATGCCGGTGGCGGTGATCGAGAACGGCACGCGTCCCGACATGCGCGTGCTGCGCGGCCTGCTCGCCGGGCTGCCCGATCTGGTGGAACATGAAAAGGTGGTCAGCCCTGCGCTGATCGTGATTGGTGAAGTGACCGCGCGCGACGATGTCGCCCTGGCGGTCGCCGCGCAGGAGGCGGCACGATGAGATTGCTTACCGGAAATGATTTGAAGACCGGCGCGGTGACCTGGTGGACCGGCAGCGACTGGTCGATCCACGTCGAGGATGCGGCCGATGTGGCAGGTAGCGAAGACGAGATCGCGCGCCGCGAAGAGGCCGCCCGGCGTGTCAATTCGCCTTATGCAGTGGACGCCGAACTGCAGGATGGCAGCCCCCGGCCGTCGCATATCAAGGAGCGCGTTCGTGCGCTTGGCCCGACCGTCCGTCCCGACCTGACCCTCAAGCCTGCCGATCCCGAAATCGGTAACTGGGTGATCTGATGTACAAATACGACCAATACGACCAGGCGATGGTCGATGCCCGCGTGGAGGAATTCCGCGACCAGGCGCGCCGCCGTCTCGAAGGCAAGCTGACCGAAGACCAGTTCAAGCCGCTCCGGCTGATGAACGGGCTCTATCTGCAGCTCCACGCCTACATGCTGCGGGTGGCGATCCCCTATGGCACTCTGAACAGCCAGCAGATGCACGCGCTGGCCGATATCGCGGACAAGTATGATCGCGGTTACGGCCATTTCACCACGCGGCAGAACATCCAGTACAACTGGATCAAGCTGGAGGATGCCGGCGACATCCTGGCCGATCTGGCCAAGGTCGAAATGCACGCCATCCAGACCAGCGGCAATTGCATCCGCAATATCAGCTCGGATCACTTTGCGGGCGCTACCGCTGACGAGGTGGTCGATCCGCGGCCCTATGCCGAGCTGCTGCGCCAGTGGTCGAGCTTCCATCCCGAATTCAGCTATCTGCCGCGCAAGTTCAAGATCGCGGTGATTGCCAGCGACACCGACCGCGCCGCGATGCGCTTGCACGATATCGGTATCCAGATCGTCGAGAACGATGCGGGTGAACTGGGCGCTGCCTTCTACGTCGGCGGCGGCATGGGACGCACGCCGATGATCGCGCCGTGCATCAACCCCTTCGTCCCGCTCGACCGGCTGGTCACCTATGCCGAGGCGTGCCTGCGGGTCTACAACCGCTATGGCCGCCGCGACAACAAGTACAAGGCGCGGATCAAGATCCTCGTCCACGAGATGGGCGCGGAAGAATACACGCGCCAGGTCGAGGCGGAATACGCCCACCTGCTGGAAGAAGGCGTCGAACCGCCCTTCGCCGAGCTCGAACGGATCCGGACCTATTTCGAGGACCCGCTGTTCGAAGCCAGCGCAAGCGAGGAGATCGACCGCAGCGACCCCGATTTCGCCGTATGGGTCGACCGCAACACGGTCGCGCACAAGGAAGCGGGCTATGTCTCGGCGGTGATCAGCCTCAAGCCGGTGGGCGGCATCCCCGGCGATGCGACTGCCGAACAGATGCGCCTGATGGCCGATCTGGCGAAGGATTACAGCTTCGACGAACTGCGCGTGATGCATACGCAGAACATCGTCCTGCCGCATGTCCGCAAGGCCGATCTGCACGCGCTGTGGACCGCGCTCGACGAAGCGGGGCTCGGCAGCCCGAACCTCGATACGGTCGAGGACATCATCGCCTGCCCGGGGCTCGACTATTGCAGCCTCGCCAATGCCCGGTCGATCCCGATCGCGCAGCGCATATCCGAACGCTTCGCCGCCAATGGCAAGACCGGGACGCTGGGCGAACTCAAGCTCAAGATTTCGGGCTGCATCAATGCCTGCGGGCATCACCATGCGGGCCACATCGGCATCCTCGGCGTCGACCGTAAGGGGGTGGAGAACTACCAGCTCCTGCTCGGCGGCAGCGAGGCGCAGGATGCCAGCCTGGCCAAGATCACCGGCCCCGGTTTCAGCGAAGACGGCATCGTCGATGCAGTCGAAACCGTGACCACCGTTTTCGAACGCGAACGCCAGGACGGCGAACGCTTTCTCGATACGTACCGCCGCATCGGCATGAACCCCTTCAAGGAGGCGCTCTATGGCTGAGACGCTACGCTATCGCGACGACCAACCGGTCGACCATCCCGCCGTGACGGTGGACGCTTTCGTCGACCAGTCGAATGCGCAGGCCGTGCGGATCGAACCGGGCGACGACACGCGTGAATTGCTGCCGCATCTCCAGCGGCTGGCGCTGGTCGAGGTCAACTTCCCCGCATTTGGCGACGGCCGCGGCTACTCCTCGGCGCGGATGCTGCGCGAGGCGGGCTACGAGGGCGAATTGCGCGCGGTGGGCGACGTGCTGGTCGACCAGCTGGCCTATATGCGCCGCTGCGGCTTCGATGCGTTCGAGCCCGATCAGCAATTCGACATGGACGATGTGAAGGCCGCTTTCGAGCGGTGGCCCGAAGTGTACCAGAACGCGGCGGACGACCGCACCCCGATCTGGACCAAGCGGCACCCATGAACCGTTTGCGCGCCATCGACCGGATCGACGTGGGTCCCCGTTTTACCGAGCAGGATGCGATTCGTCTCAACCGCATGTTCCGCGGGACCGAGACCGAGGAATGGCTGCGCGCGGTGATCGAGGGGAACCTGGTCGGCGATACCGCCGTGGTGTCGAGCTTCGGGGCCGAGAGCGCGGTGCTGCTGCATCTGATCGCGCAGGTCGATTCGACCGTGCCCGTGCTGTTCCTCGATACCGGCAAGCATTTCCCCGAAACGCTCGCCTACCGTGACGAGCTGACCGAGCGGCTCGGGCTCAACCGCGTCGATCTCTATCCCGAGATCGCCGATCTGCAGACGCGCGACGATACCGGGCTGCGCTGGTCGTACGATCCCGATGGCTGCTGCGAACTGCGCAAGGTCAAGCCGCTGGAAAAGGCGCTCGCCAATTTCGATGCCAGCTTCACCGGACGCAAGGCGTTCCAGTCGGCGACGCGCGCCAATCTGCCGCGCTTCGAAGTGGATTCGGTCGATGTGCAGGGCCGGCTCAAGATCAACCCGCTAATCGACTGGTCGGCAGAGGACATCGCGGCCTATTTCGAGACCCATGACCTGCCGCGCCATCCGCTGGTCGATCGCGGCTTTCCCAGCATCGGCTGCTCGCCGTGCACGCGCCAGGTTGGCGAGGGCGAAGACCCGCGCGCGGGCCGCTGGTCGGGCTGGGACAAGGTCGAATGCGGGATCCACAAGCCGGGCGAGGAACCCTTCCTCTGATCCGGTGGGCGGTGCTGGTGCCGGCTGGAGGATTCGAACCCCCGGCCTGATGATTACAAATCAACTGCTCTACCAACTGAGCTAAGCCGGCGCCCGCAAAGCGCGCCCTTTCGAGCAATCGCGCGCAAATGTCCAGAGCTTCAGAGCCAGCCGTTGTCGCGATACCACCGCGCTGTGGCGGCGAGGCCTTCTTCACCGCTTACGCTGGGTGACCAGACGGCTTCGGGCACTTTCATCGCCGACCGCGCGACCCAGTTGGGATGCGTCATATAACCCACCCTGTCGGCGGTAAGCCGGGCCTCGTCGCCGCGCACCATCCGGTCGACTTTCGCTGCCGCGTCCAGCACGCTGCGGGGCAGGTGCGGCGCGAAGACCGGCCGCCCCACCGCCTTGCCGATCGCGCGCGCCAGTTCCTTGTGCGACCAGCCGCCTTCGCGCGCATCGTCGGGTTCGAAAACGCGGCGGCGCACCAGCGCGGGCGGGGCATCGACCAGCGCCAACAGCAGCCGCGCCAGATCGGTGACATGGATGATCGAACTCGCGCCGCCGGGCGGCAGCGGGACAAAGCCGAACCGTGCGCTGCGGAACATCTCGAAATAATCGACGTCGCGCGGACCGTAGACGCCCGGCGGGCGCACGATCGTCCAGTCGAGCCCGCTGGCCTCGACCAGCTTTTCCGCTCGCGCTTTCGAGGCGCCATAGGCCGACAGTCCGGGCTCGCGCGCCGAGAGCGAGGAAACGAAGACGAACCGCTTGGCGCGGCTGTGCCTGGCAGCGGCGATCAGTCTTGCGGTGCCGTCGACATTGGCCTCCTCGAACGCCGCGGGATCGGGCGCATTGGTCAGCCCCGCCACGTGGACGATCGCATCGCAAGGCTCGCACAATGCAGCCAGTGCGGCGGCATCGGACAAATCGCCAGCAAGCCATTCGACATTGGCGCGCGGGGCCTGGGCGCGGCGGGTCAACGCGCGCACGGTCTCGTCAGACTGCGCCGCCTGGTCGAGCACGGCCTGGCCGACGAAGCCGGTGGCACCGGTCAGCGCGATCGTCACAGGCGCACCATGTGATCGCGGTGGACGACGGCGGCGCGCGGGGCATAGCCGAGCGTGCGTGCCTGCTGGTCCTCCCGCAGCCCCATGATCGCGCGGCATTCGGCAGCGGCATATTCGACCAGTCCCTGGCCGAGCCGTTCGCCTCCGGCGCCGTGCACTGCGACGAGATCGCCGCGGACGAAATCTCCCTCCACCGCGGTAACGCCAGCGGCCAGGACGCTTGCTCCGTTATCGAGCGCGGCCATGCACCCCTGATCGACCGTCACGCTGCCTGCTGGGGCCAGCCGTCCGCCGAGCCAGGCCTTGCGTGCGGACGCGCCCGACTGCGGCACGAACACGGTGCCGCTGTCCTGCGCCAACGCGGCCGCGAAGGGTGCGGGCCGGGTGCCGTTGATGATCGCCAGCACGATGCCCGCGCGTTCCGCGATGCGTGCGGCCTGCAATTTGGCGCGCATGCCACCCGAACCTAGGCCCGAGCCGGAATCGGCAGTGGCCATTGCCATGATCTCGGGCGAAACCCCGTCCACGCGCGCGATCCGCCGCGCGCCGGGCTCACGCGGATCACGGTCGAACAACCCGTCGACGTCGGACAGCAGCAGCACCGCATCCGCGCCCGCCGCTTGCGCGATGCGCGCGGCCAGCCGGTCATTGTCGCCGAAGCGGATTTCCTCGGTCGCCACGCTGTCGTTCTCGTTCACCACCGGTACCGCGCCCGCGGCCAGCAGGCGCCCGAGCGTGGCGGAAACATTGAGATAGCGGCGCCGGTCCTCGAGATCGCCGAGCGTGACGAGCATTTGCGCGGCAGTGATATCCTGTGCGCCGAGCGCATCGGACCACAGGCGGGCGAGTTCCACCTGCCCGACCGATGCCGCGGCCTGCGCGTCGGCGAGGCTGCCACGGCCGCCGTGAGGCAGTCCGAGCCGGGCGGCGCCCAGCGCGATCGCTCCCGATGAAACGAGCAGGACTTCGCAAGTCTGCCGCAATTCGGCGATTTCCGCCGCAAGCGAGGCCAGCCATGCGGTCCGCGCGCGTCCCTTGTCGACCAGCAGGGCAGAGCCGACCTTGATGACAAGGCGGCGCGCCTGGCGCAGGTCGGAAAGGGCGGCGATGTCCATCAGCAGGGGACTAGCGGCTGCGGGCGGCGCGCGGAAGCCGTCTTGCCTTGCCTCGCTGTTACCGTGCCTTCACGGTCAGATCGGCGACCAGTCCGGATTGCTGTCGTCGGACGAATCCTCGACTTCGACGGTCTTCGTCTCGGTCGAGGTGTGATCGGGCAGATAGCCGAGCAGGGCATCGAGCAGTTCGCCGGTCCCGGCGCCGGTCGCACCTGAGATGGGAAAGACCTTGTCCGCCCCCGCGGCCAGCAGTTCCTCGGCGAAGGCTTCGCCCAGTTCCTGGTCGGCGAGATCGAGCTTGTTCAGCGCCACCACCTGCGGCTTGTCCGCCAGTTCGCTGCCGTAGGCTTCGAGTTCGGCATTGACCGTGCGATAGGCTTCGGCCGGATCGTCGCCCGAAATGTCGATCAGGTGGATCAGCACGCGGCAGCGTTCGATATGGCCGAGGAAGCGGTCGCCGATCCCGGCGCCTTCGGCGGCGCCTTCGATCAGGCCCGGGATATCCGCAAGCACGAATTCGCGGCCCTTGTGCGTCACCACGCCCAGCTTGGGGACCAGCGTGGTGAAGGCGTAATGGCCGACCTTGGCCTTGGCATTGGATACCTGGTTGATGAAGGTGCTCTTGCCCGCATTGGGCAGGCCGAGCAGGCCGACGTCGGCCAGCAGCTTGAGCCGCAGCCAGACCCACATTTCCTCGCCCGGTTCGCCGGGCTGGTGCTGGCGCGGTGCGCGATTGGTGCTGGATTTGTAGCTCGCGTTGCCGCGGCCGCCCATGCCGCCTTCGAGGAACACGAGCCGCTGGCCGACCTCGGTGAAATCGGCGAGCACCTCTTCCTTGTCCTCGCTGAGCACCTGGGTGCCGAGCGGAACCTTGACGACGAGGTCGGGTGCGCCGGCCCCGGTCCGGTCCTTGCCCTGGCCGTGATTGCCGCGCTTGGCCTTGAAATGCTGGGCGTAGCGGAAGTCGATGAGCGTGTTGAGGCCCTGGACGGCTTCGAACACGATGTCGCCGCCCTTGCCGCCATTGCCGCCGTCGGGGCCGCCGTACTCGATATATTTTTCGCGCCGGAAACTGACCGCGCCGGGGCCACCTGCGCCGGATTTCAGAAAGATCTTGGCTTGGTCGAGAAAGTGCATGGCGCGCCCTCTAGCCGCTTTCGCGGACATAGGCGAGGGCGCGCATGCTTATGGCGTATCAGTCGACGAAATCGTCCACCCGCTCGACGATGATCGCGGGGGCCATCCCGCCCGCAGCGCACATGGTGACAAGGCCGTAACGCTTGTTCTGGCGTTCGAGTTCGTCGACCATCGTACCGATGAGGATCGACCCGGTGGCACCGATCGGGTGGCCCAGCGCGATCGAGCCGCCGTTGACGTTGACCTTGTCCCAGTCGAGCCCGAGATCCTTGACGAATTTCGCGGCGACGACGGCGAAAGCCTCGTTGATTTCGAACAGGTCGATATCGTCGGTGGTGAGTCCGGCCTTGGCGAGCACCTTTTTCGCCGCGGGTACGGGGGCATTCAGCATCAGCGTCGGATCATCGCCCATATTGGCCGTCGCAACGATGCGCGCCCGGGGCTTGAGCCCGTGATTCTGCGCATAGTCCTTGCTGGCGACCAGCACCGCGGCGGCGCCATCGACCACGCCCGAGCTGTTGCCGGCGTGGTGGAAGTGCTTGATTTCGACATCGGGGTACTTTGCATTTACCAGCCCGGCGAAGGTGGTGCCGCTCTTGTCGAGCGGGACATTGGCAATCTTGGCAAAGGCGGGTTCGAGTTCGGCCAGGCCTTCGCGCGTGGTCTGCGGGCGCGGATATTCCTCCTTGTCGAGCACGACATTGCCCTCGTCGTCCTTCACCGGGACGACCGACTTGTCGAAACGGCCTTCCGCGATCGCCTTGGCGGCGCGCTGCTGGCTGCGATAGCCGACTTCGTCGAGCTCCTCGCGGGTGAAGCCTTCGATCGTGGCAATCGCGTCGCCGCAGACGCCCTGGTGGCTCTGCGGGTGCGAGCGCATCAGGCGCTCGTTATGGCTGCCCATCATCGGCGGCTTGAGCCCGGCGGCCATCTTGTCTTTCGACATTTGCGCGGTGAGGCTCATCATCTCGGTCCCGCCGGCGACGACGCAATCTTCCATGCCGCTCATGACCTGTGCCGCGGCAAGCGCGACGCTGGTGATGCCGCCGCCGCAGAACCGGTCGAGCGTGGTGCCGCTGGACGTCACGTCATAGCCTGCATCGAGCGCGGCCATGCGGCCCAGGTCGCCCGCCTGCATGCCGTCCTGCGTGCTGACCGACCAGATCACGTCGTCGACCGTCGAGGTATCGAGATCGTTGCGATCCTTGATCGCGGTGAGACAGGTTGCCGCGAGGTGCTGCGGGTGCATGTGCGCGAGCGCGCCCTTGCCCTGCTTGCCGATCCCGCGCGGGGTGCGGACAGCGTCGATGATATAGGCTTCGGCCATGGCTTCTGACTCCTCTCGTTTTGTCTTTTTATGCGGCGAATGCCGGTTGACGTTTGCGTAAACGTCGCGCAGCAAGGGCGCAAGACAAGTTTCGATTTGAAATGGGAGAGAGCGGCTATGTCCGAGGAAGTTCTGACGAGCGAAGAAGACGGCATCCTCGTCGTTACCATCAACCGGCCCGATGCCAAGAACGCGATGACAAAGGCCGCGGCCGAGGGGATCGCCGCGGCGATGGACCGCCTCGACAGCGACGACAATCTGCGCGTCGGCATCCTGACCGGCGCGGGCGGAACCTTCTGTTCGGGCATGGATCTCAAGGGTTTCCTGCGCGGCGAATCGCCCAGCGTCGAAGGGCGCGGCTTCGGCGGCGTGGTGCAGCAGCCGCCCGAAAAACCGCTGATTGCCGCAGTCGAAGGCTATGCGCTGGCGGGCGGGCTCGAACTGATGATCGCCTGTGATCTGGTGGGCGCCAGCGCCGCGGCCAAGTTCGGCATCCCCGAAGTGAAGCGCGGTCTTGTCGCCGCAGCCGGCGGCGTGATGATGCTGCCCGACCAGATCCCCGAACGGATCGC
>Ga0070754_10001730_pt1 | contig 16894 bp, 8 predicted proteins | sample VirMetDEL_Sep_01_FD_75181 | JGI IMG/M metagenome (GOLD analysis project Ga0070754, IMG submission 75181) | Aqueous microbial communities from the Delaware River and Bay under freshwater to marine salinity gradient to study organic matter... | ecosystem: Environmental > Aquatic > Marine > Coastal... | reverse complement strand
TAGTAGTGCCCATTTGAGCTAGATCATCTGCTATGTTATAATCTTGAACACCAGCATACATACTTTGTCCAGCTCTTAAACCAGCTTCAACAGCAGATACACCACTGCCAGATCCTTTATCATATTTACCAACCAATTTTTTAAAATCAGTTTTACTTGGCCCTTTCATTCTAGATTTTAACTTATTTAATACGCCCATAACTATTTCTTTTTCTTTTTACCCATGTTACCTGGTCCACCAGCTTTAGTACATCTTACACCCCAGCCAGAAGCATAAGCGCTAGGCCATACTTTAAATTTCTTTTTTGCTGCAGCTTTACAAGCAGGACTTATCTTAGTTCTTTTTATCGCCATTTTCTTTTCGTTTTATTTCTAACCATTTAGATATAGTATATCCTATAGTAACTAATAAAAGTACTATTTTTAAACCCATTTCTATATTAGCTAATGTTGTTACACCTAGAGTTGATCCGTTGATTGCGTATAATTTAAATTGTTCTAAATCCATTATTACCATTTTACTTTGTCAGCCCAGTATGCAGCAGACATTTTACCTTTTTTAATGTTCTTTGCATGACGAGCTTTAAAGCTTTTACGTCTTGCTTTTTGTTTAGCAGACTCGCCAGACTTTGGTTTACCAGCTGTTTTAACACCTTGCTGTCCAAACCTAATTATTTTTTCTTTACCACCTTCACAAGCTTTTACTATGTGAGATTTTGTTTTATGATTAGGCGTACGCTTTGGTTTATTGCACGCTAGTTTCTTCTTGTCTACCTTGCTCATCTTCTAGTATTTGTTTTATTTTGAAAGGGGCTATTAGCTTTCCTGTTTTTCTTTCTATTGAATCAACAACTCTTCTACCTTCGTTTGTTAGTATTCTATATATTCTATTTCTTTCTACTACTTGCTCTGCAAATATCTGTTTGTTTCTCAGTCTAGTTGCTTTAGCTTTTGCTTTACCTTCTTCTTTACGTTTTTCTTTTGCGGCTGTTTTTATAAGATCATGCTCTTCTACTCTAGCACCTACGTCCCATTGCCTCCAACCTAGACCTAGAGCTATTCTTTGATACATCGTGTTTCTAGTATCTAACGCTTCTGTTATAGCATTTAATTCGTCAACAGCTCTATCTAAAGGTAGGTTAATCACAGCTGAAGCTGTTTGCCCTAATACTTGATACGTAGGGCTTAATTGAAACTTACCATCTATTGTAACATCAAAACCACGTTCAGCAATAACATCTTCTTCAAACTCTTTTGTTTTTAATGCACTATTTATTTTTCTAAGTTTACTTCCAATAGGTGGAGATATACTAGCTAAAGATAAAAGTATATTTGCATTTTCTCTATCAAACTTATCTTTTTCCATTTCTGTTTGATAAGCCATTATAGTATTTTTAATAGTAGAACCAACTGCACCGGCTAAACCAGAACCTCTTAACAACGTGTCTATCATACTGTTTATAGTTCTAGTTATTTTCTTTTCTTCTTGCTTTTGCTTTTTCTCAAAGTATTCGTCTCTTTCTTTTTGACTTTCAAAATCTTCTTCTTCATCATCAAAACCAGGTAGCAATGCAAACATAGCATTTTGTAATGTAGAGAATATTAAGTTTTGTACAAATCCATAGTAAATAATTTTACTCATGTTTGTCATAGGGTTACCTCTTCCATTAACAAGATCTTGACCAGCTTTTTTAATCAAACGAGTATACTGCATCGGTGTATTTTGAAATGCTAATACTAATCTACCAAGAACACTAGCTTGTTGCTGCGATATAAACATTGGGTCTGCTGACTGCTGAGTCTCTTCTGATATAGCAACAAAATCTTCAAACGCTTTTTTCTCTGCGCTTTCTAAAATTAAACCTTCTTTTAAATAAGTATTGATTCTATTTCTATAAAAAGTAGCACCACCTGAAGCGATAGCAAAACTATCCGCTATCTGTGTAGGTGTAAAACCTATTTTAAGTATATAAGATATAACACCTTTTGCTCCACCTTTTTTAGCAGCTTCAGCAATTTCAGCTTCTTGTAAATCACCTTGTAATCCTTTTCTACGAGCTACAAGTGTAGGTGAATTAAATAATGTTATAAAATCTTTCCAATATTGAGGTTGATTAGCAAAAGCTATACCAGCCTTTATAGGGTTATTATCACTCCAATTTACAAAGTTTACCGAAGAAAGTGTTTGTAACAATGCAGATCTTCTGTTAAAGAACATTATAGCACCAACAGAATTGTTAACCCAATTGTTCCAAGCGTTAACGATTCGGCCAGCTCCTTTGTTTTTATTCTGGCCAGTCTCCATTCTGTAAAGAGCATTTTCAATAGACTCTCTAACTCTAAAACCGTACACAGCTTCTATTTTGTTTAGATTATCTTTTGAAAATATAATCTTAGAATTATCAATAAACTCTTTTAAATACTCAGCTCTATTTGTTTCAGTTGTTATACCGTTTAAATCACCAAGTATTGTAGACCCATCCCAGTATTCAGTTGGTTCTAGATATTGATCTTTTCTAGTTATAATCTTAACTCCTTCTGCAAATGCTTTTAAATCTGGATCAGCGTTAACAAAATCAAATAACATTTTTTGATCACGCCTAGACATACCTGGGATTTCATAGTTTTCATTAGTCCACAAGTAAACTCTTATAGCTTCATCATGTGTGTAGTTACTGTCTTGTACTTTCTTTTTAAGCTTTTTACGTATAGGTTTATTATTACTTATTAAGGCTCTGTAATCGTTTCTTACCTGTGTTCTAGCTTGATTCATGGCAGCAACACCTCTTAAGTAAGGTTTAATTAAGGCTTTGTCAAAGAACTCTTGATCGGCTTCACCTTGTTTACCTTTGCCAGCAAATGTATATTGTGTTAAACCTCTAAAGTCATCTGCAGATGGCGGTATAAAGAAAGAAAATGTTTTTTGGTTTCTCCCTCTTCGTCTAGCTTGTATATCAGAGAACTTAGCTTCAGACTTAACGCCTTTATTTCTTTCAATCATGTCGTTGAAATCTTTGCTAAGTCTTTCACTAAACTTAACTCTAGCTTGCTGTACTTTTGATTTAACATCTAAAACATTAAATACATCTTTAACAGCTTTAACATTTTTTAAAGCATCATCCGCAAAGTAAAAATCATTATAACCCTCTCCATATTTTTCTACAAACCAATTGGCTTTTGCTTCTGGTTTTCCATCACCTAAACCAATTATATTTTCTATAGGTATGTTTAAGCCTAGTCCATCTAAGAAAACTTTTATAGCTGTAGCGGAGTCAGCTGGTCTAGCTGTTAACACAAACATATCTCTTTGTCCAGGCGCTTCGCTTATAAACTTAGCTGTCTCAAACAATGGTCCTTTTTCTCCATCAATTACTTTACTAAATTCAGAGAAATTAAATATAGCACCTTGCTGTTCTAAATTACCTGCATCACGAGCAAACTCAGTTGCGTTTATTTTAAATACTTTATTACTAGTTATTCCAGCGTATACAACTTGTAGAAACTCATTTGGTAATGGCTTACCATACTCTATAGTTTCTGTATTTATCTCATATAATCTATTGCCAAAGTCAACTCTATACTTAGCTAAACTTTCTTGAACTTGCTCATATGTTTTATTTACCACAAAATCAGGTAGTGATCTTTCTTTTCTAGCTTTATTTCTTTCAATGGCTATTTCAAGAGGTGTCATGGCTACAACCATATGAACTTCATAACCAGCGTCTTCTAGCTGTTTTACTTTTTTCATTGTTGCGTTGTATGAAGCGCCAGTGCCATCAACAACCATACCGTCTCCATTCGCTGTGTACTTATCAAACTTAGCTACAGCAGCTTTTCTAGCGGCAGCACCTAATTTTGATCTTAATGATCTTTGTTCTGCAGTGTAATCAGATTCTTTAGCTGGTAATCCAACTTCTTTTTTCATAGCTTCTAAAGCAATGTCTTGATTAACTACTTTATAACCACGTCTACCAAGTTGTAATCCTTTACCAACATTTGTTTTACCAGCACCAGGACCACCAACCATGAATATAGCTTTTAGTTTTGTTGTGCCTTCGCTAAAGCCACCTTCTGGATTAGGCATGTTAACTATAACTTCACTTTTAGATCTAGCTAAAGTATCATCAAAGTCGAACACTCTAGCTTTTCTAATTCTTTCAGAATACTTAACACTGTTTCTAGCGTTGGCCATAGCTTTATCAGCTTTGTTACCAAACTCTAGCTCTGTTGGAGCTTCTGGCTTTATAGTTTCATTTAGCTTATTTAAAGTAGCTACAGCGTCTTTACCTTTTTGTCTAGCTTCTTGTAGTGTTATTTCACCGCTAAAAAACTCTTGAGCAATTTGGTTTTGAGTTGGAATACCTTTTATTTTAGTCTCTGTTGGAACACCATTTGTACCAAATAAATATTCAGACATTGTCATATCTTCTGGTAAAAACTTATATGAATCTAAGTTTACATTAGCAGCAGTTAATCTTATAACCGCGGCTAATCCATCTGGTATAACCAAATCACCTGATAATATTCTTGGAACTACTTTGTCCCAAAAGAAATTAGGCATATTAACAGATAAACCTCCGCTAAATTTTTTACCAAATTTATATTTTTCTTTATCAAATTGACCATCAATACTAGTTGCATCTATACGCTTATCATCTGGCATTAATATTGGACCTTGCATATAAGCAGCTCTAATAACCTTCATGACATTATCAATCTGATTATTCATAGCACCCCACAACATTAAATTACCCACATTATTAGATGGAAAATTATGTTCTTCTCTAATAGTTGAATTAAAATCTATACTACCGTCAGAGTTTATAGGTAAATAAAGTATAGGTGGCGAAACTCTATTTAAATGTCCCATATTATTAACAGCATCAACGTTAAATTCTTGAAACACCCAAGCAAAGTGTCTATTATCAGACCCGTCTTTATTTTTCTTATTTAAAAAAGTTTCAACGTCTTTCCAAAAATTCTTAAAGTATTCTAACTTAGCGTATTGATCTTCTGTAAAGTTTTGATCTTCGGTAAGTTTAACAAAATTTTTAGATAGTCTTTCATTAGCTTTATATAATTGTCGCGATAGAGGAAATGTTCTTTGCTCTGGAGCATCTATTCTAGAATAAAAAGTTCCTGTAGCGCCAAAAAGAGATCTACTTAATGATCCTGTTAAAGCTGATTTTATTGTTGCGTAGTATTTAGGATTATCTTTTATAAACTCATTTAATATACCACCTATTAAATCTAATTCTGCGCCTAAAACTCTGAAGCCAGATTTTTTTATATTTTTTGTTTTATCTGCTTCTTTAACTGGTAAACCTAAAGAATTTTTAATATCAGCTATAGTAACAAAACCTCTAGCGTTTAATTCTTTTATTGTTGATCGGTAAACAGGGCTTTCTAAAAGTCTAGCTTTTTCAGCAACTTCACGCATATCTTTTGCTAATCTTTCACTAAACTGTACTTGTGATCTACCACCTCTAATATCAGCTCTTATTTGCTTTTTAGGTTTAGCTGTTTTAAGATCTGTATCTTTTATTCTTTGATCAACAATAGTGTTAGCTACTATACCACCTTTTAAGTTAGCCCAACCTTTTAAATTTTGACCAGCTTCTCTAATTGCTTTTAATCTAGCTTTAGAATCTTTGATAGCTGCAAAATCAGTGTTAAGAAAAGCAAATTCATCTTGAACTTTCTTTACTGTTTCATTACTAACAGTTCCTTTAAACTCTGGCTTTAAAGCTTTAACTTTAACTTGACTAGTTAAACCTTTACTTCTACCAGACTTATTGGTTATCTCTAAGTTAGGATCAATAAAGTCTTCATAGAAAAAATCTAATACTTTATTAGACAAAGATATCGATGTACCACTTAAATCTCTACTTGTAGGTAGTATTTCACCCTGCTCTGTAGCTTCTGTTTCAGGAGTTACAATATTAAAAGGTGGCAACAATTTTAACGCTGTTCTTACGTCTGAAGCGTTTTTAAAGTCTTGTTGTATTTGACCTATCTCAGATTTTTGTACAATACCTTTAGCAGCTTTTTTACCAGTCCTAGGGTCTACAATTTGATCTGCATAAGTTAGGTTTTTAGCGTCTTTACCTAACTTGTCTTCTTTCACATCATAAATTATAGAAGATACTTTTCTACCAAACCTATCAGATATGCTCCTAAATGATGCTGTAGGTGCGTCAGATGGTTTAAAATCAACAGCTTCTTCTATAGCTTTAATCTTAGGAGCTACATTTGTTAGTTTTCTAGGATCAATTTTTTTTCTTTCAGCTTTCTTTTCACGTGCAGCTCTTTCTTCTAGTTCAATACCAGCTTCTGCGGTTTCTTCTGCTTTAAGTCTTGTTTGTTCTTGAGCCTCACTAATGCGCGAAGTAACCTTCTTGCGTTCTATTTCTTTACCTATTTTAGCCCTACCTTCTCTACCTATAGTGCTATATATCCAGTTAGTAAATGATCCATCTTTTGGTTTATAAGTTCTAGTTACTCTACCAAAAGCATCTGTTGCAAAACCTAAAGCTTTGTCAGTTGGTATATCACCTTTACGTATATCAAAGCCCATTGCAGCGAGAGCTGTATTTCTATATTGGTCAAAGAAACTCATAATCTGATCAGCATCTAGTTCACCAGCGTTATACTTTACAGCGAGATCATTTATATTTTTCTCTGAAAATTTAACTTCACCACCTTTTCTTTGGTTGATAGCTTTTTGAGATTTTCTACTAAGCTTACCTTTTCTAAAACCAGCATTGTTAGCTAGCATATAGTTTAAAGCTTTTTCAGGCGTGTTAAGTGCATTAGCATTTGTAGTTAAATCATTAAAAGCTCTAACAAGAGCGTTGTCATCTTTTTCTAACTGTAATCTATCTTCATATGCAAACGCTTGCTCTTGTAATACCTTAGTATATTCATCTCTATATCTTTCACTATTTTCCATGTTCTCATCTGGAAATAGTTTATTCAAGAGTTTAACTGTGTTGTTATGTATAGATCTAAGTCCTATGTTTTCGCTTTGACTAGCAGCTTGAAATAAGTTTGTAGCGTAATCTATTTTACCAGTTCTTGTTGTTATTCTACCGTCGTCAATAGCGTGATTGATTTCATGTAATACAACTGTCCCCGCTTGTATCTCACCCTTTGCTAGACTTTCTTCTGCTTGTTTTGCGTTTTGAGTTATAAGCTTATTACCTACAATAAGACCAAATGTTTTATTGTCTTTTAATTTACTAAAAGCTTCTAACTCTTGTTCAGGATTTAAACCTTCTTTACTTAATATTTCTTTAAGTTGTTTTTCGTTTTTCCACTCAGCAATCTCTAGCTTAGTGTCTTTTCCTAATATACTTTCTACCGATGTGTTAATAAGTATTTTATTAGCGTAAGCTCTACCAGAGTCTAAAGCTAACTCAGCTCCTATCGCCGCGTATAACGCTTCAGTTTGTACTAGGTTTAATGGTCTACCGCTTTCTGTTAATTGGTTTTCTACGTAATTAACAACTTCAGGATTATTCTTTGCTCTTTCTGTGTTAGCTTTAGCAGTGTCTTCTCTAAATCTCTGTATGATCTTAGCTATTCTTTCTTTACCTTTAGATGTATCGCCAGCTAAATCTAGCTCAGCATTATAATTTTCATATATATTACCTAAAGCTTTTTTAGCAGTGTCATAGCTACCGTCTTTAACAATACCGTCTTTAATATTTTTTATTGTAACATCAAAAGCGTTTAATTGATTATCAAAACTTTTAAGTTGTTCTTTTGTTAAAGTTTCTTTATAAGCATTTATAACCTCAGCTTTCTTTGCATCACTTAAATCAGGTGAAACACCTATGCTTGAAAGAAAATCACTTTTAGCAATCTCAGTAGCTATAAGTCTTTTAACATTTTCAGCGCCAGTATTTAATATATCAACTGATAGCATATCTGTTTCTAGACCCTGCTCTTTTAGATTTTCTGTCATGCTAAAAAGTAAAGACTGTTTAGCGTTTTCAGTAGTCGCGTTTTGTATAGCTTGACTTAGATTTTGATTGTTTATTCTAAGACTGTTTATTTTTTTCTTATACTCTTGAGTTAAACCATATTTCATAATACCAGAGTAAGAAACACCAGATACATTTGTAGGTCCTGATATAACAATAGCAGCCATAGCTGTATCGTCAAATTGACTTAAGTCTGCTTCTCTATCTAATATACCAGCTTGAGTTATATACTCTGACAACGTGTATATAGATGTTTCTTCAACAACTTCACCTAATGTTCTAGTTGTCAATGGTTTACCTATAAAATTCCAAAGATTAGCTGGTTTACCTTTAACAGCTTGCTCTGCTATATCTAGTATAGCTGGGGCACCTTTAAAATCTTTAACAAACTTTAATGCGTTAGGCGCTGTACCAATAAATCTAGTAATACTACCTTCAATTAATGCATCAGAAAAAGAAGCACCAACTATTTGAAGGTTTGTTAAGTCACCCATAGCAATAGTCTTATTAACATCTTGCATTATAGTTGTGTATTGTGAAGATGTTAATTGACCATTTTCAAAAGCCTTCTTTGCTAACTCACCATCTTGCTTAGCTTTATCTACTAAGTACGTTTGGTTTTTTAAATTTCTAAATGTTTGAGTACCACTACTTAATCCAAAACCGGTTGCTATAGCAGTTTGAGTTACACCAGCAGAAAGACCTATAGCGCTACCAGCAAAACCACCAGCAATAGCTAAAGTTAGATTAGCAGACTGTTGACCAAATGTTCTAGTAGCATATCTAAGAAAATCACCATCGGTATAACTACCCATGGTTTCGTAGTATTTATTTTTGTCATCTAAAAACTTCTGTTCAGTTACAGCCCAATCAGAATTAAATAATGTTGGTATAGTTAAAAGTAAACTAGCAAATGAATCATTAACATCTTTAGCAAATAATTTACCTAATCCATATTCTTTTCTAGCACCAGCAAATAAATCTTCGTCTGTACCTCTACCCTGCGCGTAGAACGTTTGTATGTCTTGATCTATATTGTCAAGCGTTAAGTTGTAATCTTGTTGTAATGTTGATATAACGTACTGAACGTCTATAAGTTTTTCTCTTGCAGATTCTATTAAATCAGACTCTTGTTTTGTAAGGTTTTTATTGTCATTAGTAAGTATTAAAGTAGGTATACCACCAACAACTTCTGTGGATAATTTTGTACCTTCTGGAGTTTCAGACATTATCTCTTTTATCCTAGCCATAAATGTAGCTGCAGAGTTATCGTAGAATTTTTGTGTTATATCTACGCGTCTTGTCATTTCCTCATTAAAACGAGCTTCGTCTTCTCGTACGAAACGTTCACCCATTTGTAAAAGGTTTTGATCACCACCGTCTTTTATAACTTGCTCTACAATAGTTGGTTTAGCTAAATTAACTTCTGTTATTATTTGTTCGGCCTCACCATTTCTAACTATGTCTTCAATATTTAAATCACCGGACTGTACTAGACCAAATATAGTTTTACCTATATCTTCAGGTAAATCTGATAAGTCTTTATACTTAGCTAATTTGTTTTTGTTTTTATTTTTTTTAGGTATTTTTATATACTTATCAAGCTTAACATTATACTGAAGCTCATATGAATCTTCTTGTGCTGTATTTTTTTTGTCTACAAAATACTGCTCTAGTCTATTTTTAAAATCTTCCTTTTCAGCTTCAGTTGTGAAACCAACCCTTGACATTACGGTGTTTATGAAATCATCGGCAAATCTTTGCTCGTAGTACCGTAAAGGTAAATCAGGATCCTTACTTATAACCTCTTCCTCTTCTTTTAGCTTTTTATCTATTTCAAGAACATTTTGTTTTTGAGCTTCATAAGTATTTGCTGTCATTTTATTTATAAGATCATCACTTATAAAATCATCAACAGCGTCAAAAACCTCGTCAATATTTTCTACGCTTTCTGTTATAACCTCTCCGTCTTTTATAACGTCATAAGTTATAATTGGCACTTGAACTGGTGCTCCTCTTTCTGCCATACCGGTTGAAGCTATAGTTCTAAAACCTTGGTTGTTTTCACGTATTTGTATTCCAGTGCCTTTCATGAGTTTAGACAAAGCATCTATGTCTCTGTTTTCTTTAAACTTTAGCAAAGTTCCTCTCATGTTCAAAGCATCTACTTCATCCGCTGTAAGACTATCGTTTATTTGTTTAATCTTATTTAACACAGCTAAAGCTTCATCTTCTCCTTTTTTAGTAAAAGGTTTTAAATCTAATTCTACAACTTCTTCAGGTAGATTTAAATATATTTTATTTCCGTCACCTTTATTAACATTACCTTCTAACCATCTATACTCTTTATCTAAAGCTTCTAGAACAACGTCTTCTGGTTTGTTTATTACTGTTCTTGGTTGATTGAAATCTATATCAGATCTATCGTATAAGTTGCGTAGATCTTTTTGCAATCTATATTGTTCATTTTTTAACGCCCTTCCTTTTTGGATTGGCATAGGCGTATTTAATTCCGTAGAAATTTCCGTTAATCTCGATTCCAAATCGGATGCTGTAGGTGTCGGTGTTACAGTCGCATCCTCTTCCGCAACACCGTCTTGCTTTACTTCTTGTACTTCTACTCCATATTTGCTTATAAATTCGTCAAGAGACAAACCAGCATTTTGAGCCATAGAAGACAATTGATCAGCATTGTATTGTATACCATTATAAATATATACCTTGTTCATTTAATTTTATTTTATTGTTTAACCAAATAACCTATAGATCTATTAAGAACTTTTTTAGCTTCTTCTTCTGTTTTTATTGTCGCTCCTGTAGCTACTCTAACACCATTTACTACTTTGGTTATTTGCCACGTATTGGAATTAGGATCATAACTTAATGCTGCGTTATCTGCTTGACCAGGTAAAAGAATTTCACCTATACTTGTTGGATCTCTATAAGCGTTAAGCAATCTTTCTTCTGTATCACTTGCTGTGTATTTATCGCTACCACCTTCTTTTGGTTTTATTCTTTCTGTTTGTTTTCTTATAACATATATAGTATCACCTTTTTTATAAGGTTCACCTGTTACTGGATTTTTAAAACCAGAAGCTGTGGCTGATTCAATAAGCATTTTACTAGTTTCATTATCACCTAAAAGAAAAGGCATTTGAGCATTGTCAATATTACCAGTGCCAGATAATCTATCGCTGAATAAATCTTCTACCATAGCAGCAGTTATTTGTTGCTTTTTTTGATCTGCAGATACATTATCAAAATCAGCTATACCTCTAGATATACCTACTTGTAGTAAATAATTTTCTTGTTGAGCTCTACTTATTTTAGGGTTATTAAAAACCGCTTTGTAAGTTGCTTCTATATCTTTTAAAAAGTTTTGATCACTAGACATTCTAGCAACATCTATAATATTATATTGCATTTTATCTTGCCATCCAGTGCTTTTACCATCAAAATCTTTTTCGTCTTCTAAAACAATAACTTCGTTGTTTTGGTCTATAAACTCAGGTTTAAAAGTTCCGTCTTCATTAATAAAATTAAATTGTTTAAAAACTTCTGTAGAATTTAATTTATCTAGTTGCTGAACTACTAAGTCCATGCCACCTTTTTTAGAATAATTACTAGCGTTTATTACGTTTTTAAATACTAAAAACTTTCTACCGCCAATCATCTCTTCTTTTATTACACCTTGATCTAATCCTTTTTGTAATACAGTAGCAGCGCCACCTGATGATTCTCTTAATGTAGTTTTAAAATATTGTGAATTAGCTGGTATTTTTACAACTGAAGTTATAAGATTATCACCATTTTGTTCTGTAAGCTGTCTGCTTATTATAGCGTCTTTATCAAAAGTTTTAGGGTCTGAGTTAGCTATATTTGTTAGAGCTATTTGATAGCCAAGTTGCTCGCCATTACTAGGGTCACCAACAACTATCATTTTATTTTCATATATAGAATCTGCATCAGCTAGTAAACCTCCTATTTGTTCTAAACTACTTTTAGAATAAACATTAAAATCAGCAACTTGTTTTGCTAGCTTTTGTCTTTCTTCATCAGATATATCTTGATCAAACTGCATTTGAACTCTAGCGTCTAGCGCAGCCTTAGCTTTATCATTTACAATAACTTGAAACTGATCAAATAACTCTGATTGATTACCGTCAGATGTAACACCAGCTTCGTTTAGTGTAGAAAAGAAACCTGTTTTTAATTCATTTTGCTGGATTAATAATTGGTTTTTAAAAGCGTTTTGGGTAGCTAATAATTCTTTAGCTTCTTTTCTTTCTTGCCTACGGATTTCACCTAGTCTTATTAAGGCAGCGCTAAAGCTTTTACCTATCTCCGCACCTATGTTTATTTGCATAGGTGGTAAAGTGTAATCTGCTCCTGGTATACTATATCCCATATTGTACTTATTTTAAATTTTAACTAAATGCACCGCCTGATAAACCACCAGCTATTATATTACCAACACCTGTAAAGGCACCTCCAACAGCAGCATCTCTATTGGATCTAGCTTGAGCTTCTCTTTGTGCGCCACCAGTTTCTTTTGATATCCAATAAGATATATCCGAGTTACGTCTATCTTCTTCTATATTGAATTGATACATTTTACCTTCCATTTCAGCCGCTTGTTCTCTTTGACCTTCTGAAATAGCTATGGATTGTAATCTTCTTTGTTCTTCTACTTTAGCAGCTTGTAAAGCTTGTTCACCTTGCGCTCTAAATTGTTCGTTTTTAGCCTCTTGCGCTTCTATATTAGCCGCAATACCTTGTTTTGATTTTAACGCAGCTTGAGCAAGAGCTGTAGCTCCACCAGCGCCAGCGCCAGAAGCCATCATCGTATCTAGTGTATTAGCTAAAGCTATATCTGTTTGTTCAAATTGTATTTCAGCTGCTTTAGTTGCAACACCTAAATTAGCAAATGGATTACTCATTTGATCTGTAAGATCTTGACTAAGTCCAGCCAAACTGCTTACAGAACTAGCAGGGTTTGGTACCGTAGGTCTACTACTTTGTAATTCATCAACCCTCATACCAGCGTAAGCTTTTTCACCTCTAGCCGCTCGCATAGCTTTATGTTGCTTGCCTGACTGTACTGCTCCTCCGATAGCGGTTATTCCAGCGCCAACGGCTAATGCTGTAATTGCTGCCATATTAATTAATAATTTTAGTTATTTCGTGAGATGGTTTATCGTCAACCACCCAGTTTAATTTTCGATGTGTTTCTATTAAAGGTTTTGTTCTACCTATTGTAAACATATATTTAACTCCATTTGCTTTACAAACTTCTTCAGCTGCATTTATCAAAAGCTCTATAGCTTTTTTTCTATCATCTTCTCTATAATTAGGGTTAGATACAACCCATTCAAATAAAGCTGCTTTAGAATTAGTATAATATATAAATCCCGCGACAATAGGTGTTTCATTTTTATAAACCATTAAACCACCTGTACCATCATCAGGCATAAAGTCTTTAGGTGGGTTAACCCAATCAGGCCATTCTTTCCACCACTTACATAATGTGCTCCAATCGTCTTTGTTTAGACGACGTATTTTTAATTCCATATAATTTAATTTAATAACTAGACACGTTGAATACGGAACTAACCGCAAACAACTCAGCTGTACTTGTATTGTCGGCTACAAACCTAACTCTTGCAACTGTACCTTTGACACCACTTTTTGCTGATTGACCTTGAATATCGTCTATAACAACCCTACCAGCTAAAGCATTAGCGGCAGAACTATTAACACCACTTGCTACAACATTAGAAAAATACTTACCTTCTTTTTCCCAGAATCCTAAGTATTGAGGCGTTTGTACGTTTGGTATAGAATAAGCACCATTTACAAAACTAGGTATAACATTCGTTGTTTCGTATTCAGTAGTTAAAAAGTCCATACGCCAGTTATCACTACCTTCGTAGTTTACTGTTTTAAAGTTTTTAACAACAGATGGTTGACCATTAAATATAAAATCTATACTAGCCGTTCCTTGTTCACCATAAAAGTTATTGTAAGGCACAGAGTTAGAGTAGTGTTTATAGAAACTATTTTGTCTAGTTGTAAAAAATTGATTTCTTAAACTAGATATTGTAGACACAAAGTCATTGTCTGGTCCACTAGCATTAAGCTCCCAAGGCATAAATGATGTCCAACCTCTTACAGCTTCATCATATGTTAATGTCTTGTTATAGTTTAAAGTATTGTTTTGTAAACTAACAACATACTGTTTGTTGTGTAGGTCCCAACCACCCTGTATTCTACCAGTTACACCTACTGTGGTTAAATTATCTCTAAACCAGTCTTTCATACCGTATGCTGATATTTCTGTTATGCCATCAGCAGACAATCTTAATATAGCGTTTTTATTTCTATCAGCAAAATACTTTCTATAACCGTAAACAGCAAAGCTCTCAGGGTTAGTGGCTATACCATATTCACCAGCATAAGGTACAATAGAACCTATAACTATATTTGCTAGCGTGGTTAAGTTACCACCTTCAGCTGTATATATAGCGTCTTTATCTATAAGAGCACTACTTACTTTTTCTTCTTGAAATATAATAAGTCTAGTATCTTCAGCATAAAGTTTTTGTATACTACCATATCTAGGATCAACTGCTTTAGTAATATTATCAGCTACAGAAAAAACATTTGTTTGATTAATGCCAGTTCTAGAGTTATATATACCAGAATATATCATAGCATTACCTCTGCGTTGAGCTTGAGGTTCTTCTTCTACGGCATGAGCATTAACGCCTAAGTCTGTTATAGTGTTATTAAATCCACCTTTTATTCTAGCTTCTTCAATATACCACTGAGATGTATGTAAGCTAAGGTCTGGTATATTTCCAGAAAAACTAGCATCTGTAATTCCAGTCCAAGGCGGTATAACAGCAACATAATCAGGGGTGTTGTTTATTATCTTCTTACCAAAGTAAGAGTTATAAAATGTTATTTCTATACTCGCTGCCATTTTTTTATAATCACTTATTTTTAATTAAATTTACGGACATGGTAATTCATTTGTTCCACCACACACATAAAGTTTAGTCCATCTAGGATCGTTAATACCTATCATACAGCTTTGACTTGTCCAGCTACTAGGCATATCACTAAATACCATTCCTAAAGTATCTTCGGCTATAACTCTATTATTATCCCAATATGTCCAACCTGTTTTAGAACCAGGACTTAAAGTTGTTCCAAATACTTGACCAACTGGATCATACGCTTTTAATTTAATATTAAAATACACAGTACCTTGAGCTATAGTTTTTGAGGGTATAATTGGATTTATATAACTACAATCACCCGAGGCATTACCTGCTTCGCTATCTGCAGTAGAAGCATTAAATTCAGATTGTTGAAATATATTTGTTATGACATGCGTAAGTGTTTGAGAAGTGCTGCCATTTTGTGGCGCATTAAATATCAAATATCCTTTTGTAAAATTAACAGGATCATCATCTGGAGAAAAATTTCGCAAACTACCACCACCGTTTGTAGCGCAACCTGAATTATTAGGTTTGTATTTATGTATAATTTCAAAGTCATTTTTACCTGGAGTTCCAATTTGATTAAATTGATAATCATTACCACCTGGAACAGCACCAGGTGTTACAACCTCGTAAGCAATAACAAAAGCATTACTTATACCCACGTCGCTACCATCTAATTGTAAAAGAGCATCGTTACCAGATCCAACTTGTATTGGGGTTACTTCATCACCATTAACGTAGCCAGTTGGTCCATTACCTCCAAGCGCAGGAGGCAGTGTTCCAGAGTTTGCTATTCTTACATCTGTAATACCACCGGTTACAGGATCTACGTTAACTATTTCTACAGTCATATTTATACCTGAACCTCCACTTACATTCACAATTCCAGGCGAGTAATTAGTACCTGGGTTTAAAATACCACTAGGAATTTGAATAATTTCAGCTTCTAAATCTGTTAATTCTGGAATAATATTTTGTATAGTATATTGTCCCATTACAGAAGAAGCATCTTGAAAATTGCTTCCTGTGAAAAATTTTGTAAAATCACCTTGTATTGGATTTCCAGTTGTTGGATTATTACTACCGGAAGTGCAAGCTGAAGGAGCTTCATTTCTAAAGAACCCATCATAAATAATATAATTTCTAAGAGGTCCATTTATATTACCAGGTTCATCGCAACCCCATTGACCTTGTTGTAAATACTGTGATTTAATAGCTCCACCCGGGCCTGACACAAACATTGGCGCTAAACCTATATGAACTTCTACAAACTTTGTGTTTTGACAGAAACCAACACCTTGTCCAGCGTCAGTAACTCTAAGTTCAACTACATATTTTTCACCTGGTGTTGTTCTTGTTTCATCAACTCTTAGAAAAGAATTACCAGTTTCATTAGCAACATCCCACGTTAAAGGATCTAAATTAAATATATCTACATCTATTGGTGTTGACGTTGGAAAAACAAGTTGTTGAGAAACTATTTCAATATTAGTTTGAACTATTCTGTTTTCAGGAAAAGGATCAGTACCAGGGTTAGATCCATTTCTTATAGCTGTAATAGCTGCTACATCTTTTTCTACATCTAATATATTAACAATGCCATTTGCAGGCATAGCAATAGTAAAAGTAGGGCAAACATTTTGTAGCTTTATTATTCTGTCGTGTGTTGTAACTTCACCCGCTAACTCTGTTTGTATTGTTACAGTATACTCGTCTACAACATGACTAACATCTCTATACGTAAAATTCTTTTGACAAAATATTTCTAATTCATCTCCGGTTACTTGAGGTGTAACTGTAAGATAAAAAGTTTTATCAGCAGTAGGTGTAGTACTTGTTTGTATTATTGTGCCTTCACCATTTTTAACCTCTATTATGCTAGCTATTATGCCCGAC
>Ga0070754_10001729_pt1 | contig 16895 bp, 5 predicted proteins | sample VirMetDEL_Sep_01_FD_75181 | JGI IMG/M metagenome (GOLD analysis project Ga0070754, IMG submission 75181) | Aqueous microbial communities from the Delaware River and Bay under freshwater to marine salinity gradient to study organic matter... | ecosystem: Environmental > Aquatic > Marine > Coastal... | reverse complement strand
TCAAACACGCTGGCCGAACGCAGGCTTGAATCCGTGGGTAACCCGGCAGGACGCCGGGTTAGCCGTCCTGGGCCAGGGATGGCCCATGACGGCGGCCCACGGATTCAAGCCGGAGTGAGGGCATGCCGAGCCTAGGCGAGGCACCAAGTGGTGGGGCAAGACCTTTTGGTTACTTTTGGGGCGTTTGCCAAAAGTGACCCGCTGTAAGAGCGGAACCATAGGCAGCCGTTACCGCAGCAACGGATATGTACTCATTCCAACTCCAACAAATGGTCGACCCAAAGGCCGCCATCGGGAGCAAGTCGAATCGTCGCACCCACAGTTTTAACCGAGTCTCCCCCACCATACCGGTCGGCTAATAAGAAGCTCGCCACCCTTCTGCTTGCGCAAAAAAATGGGGCGATCACTGATCGCCCCGAACGGTACATCGAGAGGTCCTTCTGAAGTTCTACAAACTGATCTGCTTACGCTCCTCATCCGTCAACCGCGCCCGCGCCTGATCACTCAGCGGCCCCGCGCCCAGCACCTGCACCGGGCTGTCGGGGTTGTAGCCCGAGGTTTTCCGAGGTTCCGGTTCACGCGGCAACGGCTCGGTGCCCAGGCTCAGCACCTCCACGGTCATGATCGACGGCCGGCCCTGCCTGGCCGCCGCCTGCTGGCTGCGCGCCGCGTCTTCTGCGGCCTGGGACGCCGCCGCTCCTGCTGCGCTGGCCGAGCTCATGGCGCCGGTGTTGACGGTGGCCGACACCGGCACCCCGGACGACTTGCCCTGGGTCTGGATGTTCGCCGCGTTCACCACCCGCAGGGCGGCGATGTTGACGTTGCCCGACACCCGAATCCCCGCCTCGCCCGCATCGATGGTGCCCAGCGGCGCGATCAGGTCGATATCCCCCGCCGGCACTTCCGGGATCGGGTTGAGCGTGGCGATCCCCGCACCGGTGCTCGGCACCGATGGCGACAGGCTCACGTTGCCCCAGTTGTCATAGACACGCTTGGGCGGCGTGTACACCACGGTGGTCTTGGAGCCGCGCCCGGCGTTGATGTCGCCCTCGCTGGTCCAGGCCATGATCGAGCCGCCGAAGGTGGTCATGATGCGGCTCTGGCCAAGCAGGATACTGCCCAGGGAGTACAGCTGGATATCTCCCGCGCCCTGGGTGATCACCCCAGCCGTGGACGGCGGTGCGAAACCTTCGATGCCGAACGTCTGGCGGCCGCCCGGCGTGAGCATCTGGATCGAGCCACCGAAGTTGGTGTGCACGCCGGCACCGCCGAACATCGTGATATCGCCCTTGTAGGTGATCGGGTTGCCGGCCACGTCGGTCTCGGGGGACAACCGGGCAATCGCGGCACGACCACGCACATAGCTGCCCTGGCGCACACTGCCGTCCTGGTTGTACTCACGGCCGGCGGCCTTGAGTTCGGCAAAGTACACGTCGCGGGCGAAGATCCGTTGTTGTTCGGCGGGCAGTGTGGCGTAGTAGGTCCGGGCCTGTTCGCTGTCGCCGGCAAAGCCGAAGCGTTCGGTGAGCCAGGTAACCAGCTCGTTTTCGTAAGTCTTGGCCACCTTGGCGCCTTGCAGGGATTCACCCGGTTGGGCCAGGTTGGCGGGGTTCAGGTAGGCATCGACGAAGCGGCGGTAATCCGGGCCATTGGCGCCCATGCCGGCTTGCATGACGATGCTTGCGCCAGGGCGGCTGTCGCCCGCCGCCACAGCACCCAGGCTGTTCACCGCGACTTTGTCTTCCATCTGGATGTTGCGCCCCGCCGTCAGTTCCAGCGTACCGGGGCCGGCAACGTTAAAGCTGCTGTAGAGGATGTCGCGGCCGGCGCTGGCGATGGAGATATCGGTGGGGCTGTTGTGCACGAACAGGTTGCCGGTAAAGGTGTATTGCCCCGTAACGATGACACCTGCGCTGGCACCGCTCAAGCGCGTGCCGCTGCCAACAATATCGCGTCCGGCTTGCATCCATACCGGGCCTGCGCCTTCGTAAAAGGTTTGCCCGAACCGAGCGTCACCCACCCCCGTGATCGTGAGGGCGCGCCCACTATTGACGCCCAGCAGGTCCCCGCTCAGCGCATAGAAACGCGCAGGTTCCAGGGCGTCACCCCAGGCCATGCTGGCGGTGTTGGGGCCAAAGGCAAACAGCGGGGAAACCGTCAAGGTGGCAAGGTTTCCATCGCTGGAAAGATTGCCACTGCCCACTATTGCCGTTTTTTGATCCGTCAGGAAACCGGCGAAGGCCGGACGCAGAATAGTCGCCAGGCTGTTGGGTGCCGCACTGGAGCGGCTGATCGTCAGATCGCCGCCGGAGATCGAATCGCCGGCCAGCAATTCCAGTTGCCCATTGGACGAAGGTGCGAGTACCAACGCCCTGAGCGGCTGCACGTCGCCAGGATTACTGGTCGAGGCGCTGCCGTAATAGAGACTGCCGTTAGCGGCAACCGCACGCAATGTCGCGGGATAGACCGCCGCCATATCGGTTTCCAGGGTCTGGGTCAGCGGCGTGAGGTTGCCCCCGGCAGAGAACAGGTCCACTGCTGTGCGGTCGGTCCACAAGCTGAACCAGCTTTGTCCGATCCCGTTGACCCCCTTATTGACGAAGGTCAAGGCGTTCATCTGCGGCGCGCGCCCAGGGTCGGCGACGTCCTGCAACACCAGGTCGCCACGGGTGGACAGGCTGAAAGTGGCATCGCCCGGCAACAGGCTCAAACCACCCGAGGCCATGGCCGAAGTGGAACGTAAAGGATCGTAGGCGCGCACTTCGCTGGGGCTCTGGTCTGTGAACCGGTTGCCATAACGCAGCGTCAGGCTGCCCAGGGCGCCACCGGTCAATTGCACGTGCCCACGCAGGTTCACCAGCGCACCATTGAGGTGGTCTGCGAAGGTCTGGCTGGCGGGGTTCACCGCTCCGCCGACCCGCAGGTTCAGATCACCGCCCCCCGTCAGTTGCACACTGCCATCGGCCCCGACCCGACCGGTGCTGCCGACTGCCAGTACCAGGCCTTGGCTGCGGCGACTGACGTTCAGAGCTGTTGACGAGACAGGGCTGATGAGTCCTGCATCGCCACCCACATCAACATTCAGGTTGCCGCCTCCCAGGGTGCCAAACCCGGTGAACCCGACCATCTGGTCCGAACGGTCGCTGGCGACGTAGGAACCAAAATTGATCCACCAGGCGGTAGCTTGCGCCTGGCTCCCACTGAGCCCATTGCCCTGACGCCACAGCCAGTTGCCGACGTTGGCTGAATCCTGACCCTGGTCGCTGGGTACCGGACGACCAACGCCATTCTGCGCCGGGCTGGTGATATTGCCCGTCAGGTTGCCGCCCACTTTAAGCAGCAAGTTGCCGCCCGTATCAGGGTACCAGGCACGGTACAGGCTGCCGGTGTCTGCGTTGACCAGCTTTTCGTTGCCCCCGGCGTTAGCCAATACCTTGCCATTGCTGCCCAGGGCTCGCTTGAGGTTATACGGATCGTTGGTCGAAGTGCCGGTGGACGAGCTGCCTGCCGTGTATACGCCGAACAGCGACTCCATGCTCAGGTTGCCGGCGGCCAGCAGGTCAAGGTCTGCGGCGCCGGTGCGGATTACGCTGAAGCGAGCACTGCCGCCCACCAGCAGCGTGTAGGCCTCACCACTGATAACGCAGTATTCCGGGAAGTCGTCACATACGCCTGGGTATTGTATTGCGTCGAAATCAACCGGTTGGCCTACCATGCTGTCATCGCCGAACCACCCCATGGAGCCCTCCTCGGTCCAGACCTGGGCGCCTTTCCCGAACGTCCCATAGTGACTGTCCGCCAAGCGCAGATTGCCGCTTACCGGATGCGGTTGCAGCAGGCGACTGTCGGCTGCCTCGGTGTCGGCCCCCGCAACCAGGCGAATCGACCACGACTGCGCACCCTCCTCCAGCATGGGTGCAATTGCCCAGTTCTTGCCTGGGTGGCCGGCGTCACGCAACGTCACCGACTCCACGCCGCCCGGCAGCTTCACGTCTGTTCCCGACGGCAACAGGGCGCCCCGGGGCAGCACTTGGCTGGCGGCCAGGGTCACCTTGGTGGCCAATGGCACACCCTTGGGCCAGATCAATCCGTCGACACTGGCTGACGTGCTCAACAGGCTGCCGGCATCCAGGACACTGCCGATGGCGAGGGTCTGGCTCTGAGTCAGCAACGTGCCCGCCGCGAACAGCACATTGCCCGAGGCATCCCGGACAGCCGCCGCCAACACCGTACCCGCCGGGAGTACCAACGGTTGTTTGAGCGTAGCCGCGACGGGCAATCGGGTGCCCGGCGGCAGAAACAGGGGGTTGGTCAGTACATCGAAATTTAGCGCAGCGCCCGCGGGGAACACGGTGCCCACCTCCAGGGTCACGCCGCTGCCCGGTACCACCACGGTGCCGCCGGTGTAGTCGATACCGGCGCGCAGCACCCAGCCATTGTCATCGTCGGTGGCCGGTGGCGCGGCAAAGCCGTCGTTGATGCTGCCATAGATATTCAGGTCGCCACCGGCGCGCAGGGTCAGGCTGCCGGACTCGGTCTTGGCCGTTGATTTGAGGCTGGCGTAGCGATAGCTGGAGAGGTCCAGGTCGCCCTGCACCACCAGGTCGCCATCCGGGGTTTTGCTGATGATCTCTACGCCGGGGCGCAGGTGGAACACATCGCCGTACGTGGCGTTGTTCAAGCCGGCGAGCTTGCGCAGCAAGTTGCTGTTAACACGCGCGGCGTTGATGAAATTCGTATTTGCTGGATCGACGACTTTCGTGAGGTAGTCCTGATCAATCACTTGGTACGGGCGCCCATTGGGCGTTTCATCGGTGTTGGTCGGGGCATCGTCGTAGGTTCTCATGCCATTGAGCGCAATCGAACGCGCGCCCTGGATAGTCAACTGCCCACTGGCATCAATGGCGATGTCATTGCCGCCCACGCGCGGCGCGTTGAGTTCCAGCGTGCCACGGTTGCGCCCGTCATTGCCAGTCGCGGCCTCGGTGCCATGGCGCAGGTCGATGCGCGCGCCGTTGGCCAGGGTCAACTGGCCCTGGCCAGAGCCGAGGACCACGATGGCGCGGTTAGGCGAATCGATGATCTTGCCGTAGCTGTCCACCCGAAGTTGGCTGCCATGGGCATCGAGCACCGCCGTGCCGTCCAGGCTCAGGCCCTGCTTGGCGGCCAGGTTTATGCTGCCCACGCGCTCACCGCTGGCGTCTACCAGGCCGGTCACGCGCAGGCTGCCATTGTCGATCGAGACGTTGACGCTGTTGGCCTTGACGTCATTGCCGATGGTCAGGTCGCCCTGCTTGAGCTGGAAGCTGCGCGCACCGTAGACCTGGCCTTGGTTGAGGCGTTGGTTGAGCGCTGCGAACTGGTCGCTGAGCGTACCGCTGCCGCCCAGGCGCTGGGCCTGGATCTCCACCGCACCCGCGAGGTATGGCACCCGCGTGCCACCGGCATCGTAGTCACCGCTGCTGCCGGCGATGATCTTGCCTGCCAGGTCGACGATCCCCGCAGCGCCGTCCACCGCCACCGCGCGCAACTTGCCCGCCTGGTTGTGCTGCGCCGACAGGTCGATGGTCGAACCGGCGGCCTGCTGCACATTGCCGGCACGGCTCTCCAGCAAGACCTCGCCGCCTGCGCTGTATTTGGTCAAGTCATTGAAGGCAATGGCCCGGCCGGACACATCAATCGAGGCGGCATCGGTCAACACCACGTCGCCCCGCGCGCCCAAGGTGACCTTGCCGCTGGGCAGTACCACGGCAGTGGCCAGGCGAAGGCTATCGCCTTGCAATGACCATTCGCCGCCGATGCCGTCCACCTTGCCTACTGCGCCAGCCGAGGCGCTGACATCAATCGCGCCACCGGCGGTAATACGGTTGACCGAACCGGCCTCACCGGTCATCAGCGGCGTGAGGATATTCAGGTTGCCGCCGCTGTAGGCAAAGCCCTTGATCGCATCAAACGCGCCCTGGCTCTGGTACACCGAGAGGCTGCCCTTGTGGTTGGCGGTGATGCGTTCACTGGCATTGAGGTTGACGTTGGCAAAGCCCAGGGCGAGGCGGTCGAAGGTATTGGTCGTGCTCGGCTGGGCAAAATCCCCATAGCCGAATTCGATACGCTCGGCATTGATGTCCAGGCGCCCGCTGCCGCTGCCGGCACCGCCGGTCACCGCCGCCACAGGCGGCGCGACGGCACCTTGCCAGATCAGGTTGGCGGTGTGGATAGTCGCCACGTCGTTCATGCCGCCAGAGCCGTAGATCGCCGGCGCGGACAGCATCAGGTTGCTCAGCAACGACTTGCCGGTCACGGCGTCATAAGTATCCAGGGTGGTGGTGCCGTAGAAGTTAAAGCTGTCACGCGCCGACAGCTGCAGGGTTTCCAGGGCCGGGGCGCCGAATTGGGTGTCGCCGCGCAGCAGGCGTTCCAGCACTTGCTGGTTGAGGGTCATACCCACCGGCAGGCGATTGTTGGCGGCTGCAGCGGCCAGGGCTTCGGGGCTGCCGACGTTGATGCTGGACACGCCCAGGTTCAGGTGGCGGGTGCCATAGCGCACCTCATCACCCATCTGCAGGGAGCTGTCGGTCAAGGTAACGATGCTGCCTTCGGAATACAGGGCTGTCTGGCCTCTGCAGGGCGCGCTGTTGCACACGCCTAACTGGATGCCCCCACTGATGACTTCGCCCAATGACGGCGCGGCGATTACGTTGAGCAAACCGTTGGACACCGCCAGCACATTGCTCAGGTTGTAGATAAAACCGTCACGTGCGTCGTAGCTGGCCTTGCCCTGGCCTATCGTGTTGATCGAGGCGCCTTGTTCGAGCGTAATTTTTCCGGTGGAGGTCACCAGTAATACCTCCGGTGCCGCCAGTTTCGCGCCGTCGCGCAGGATGATGGAACTGATGATGCTGCTGGGGAGGTTGATGTAGTTGCCACCCTGGCCGTATGTGACATAGGTCATTCCACTGATCAGCAGGCGAGCCGCGCCCATTGCATTCAGGCTGTCCGCATCCACCGTAATGCCTTTGAAATTGGCGGTAGCCGCGTTGCCTGCCGCGACAATTTCGATGCCCCTTCCCAGGCTGCCCTTTTCTTCGTTTATCAGCGATACGGTACCGCCGTAACCGCCGTCAGCGGCCTCGAAGCGACCGATCCCCTGGAACGAAAAGGCATCCGCACCTGCGCCTGGCCGCAGGGCCAGTTGCAGGGTCTTGGCATCCACCGGCAGCAGTGCCCGAGGTACACCAAGCCTGGTGGCGTCGGCCACGGCGAACTGTGCGTAGCCGGTTTCGTTGTATTGGGAGTAACGACGCAACATATCGGCCGACGTGAGAATCACCTGGCTGGCCGTACTGTTGCTGATCCCGGTATTGGCGATGGACAAGCGCCCTGCCGTGGCGCATGAGCCATTACGCAACGCCTGGGCCGCACCGTCGGCGCCCATCCCGGCCAGGCCGTTGATCTCGAGCCGGAAAGCCCCGGGCATCAACGCATAGGTGGAGGGCATCAGGGTATAGGTGCCGGCCGCCAGGCCCGGCACGCCGGCGCCGATTGTGATCTGCTGGCCGATCAACGGATCGACCGCGCCACCTTCCGGCGCCACCGGTGCATAGCCCGGTTGCACGCCCGGCACAATCGCTTAGATCGGGTTGGTGCTCAGACCCGGCAGTACAAACCCGCCGTTGGCACCGAACTGTACCAGTGGGTTGTAACGTGCATCCGTAGAGCCCCCGCGCCCGGAAATAAATCCGGCGCCGAGCAGTTCGCCACCGCCGGACAGATCCACCGTCGCCTGCGGCAGCACCGTCAACTGCTGGCCACCGAGAATCACCCCAACGTTCAGGCTGCCCGCACTGTTGCCGCCACCCTGGCCGACAAACGTCACTGTCTTGCCGTTGTACTTGTAGATCTGGCCGTCCACGGTACCGCCGTAAGGCAATACCAGGCCCTTGCCACTCACCGACGTGAGGCTGCCCGGCAGCAGTTGCACGTTGGTAGAGCCCAGGTTGCCAATCTCGATCAGCCCCAGTGGCGCACGCACCACCCCGCCCTGCCTGATGGTGGGCCCGCCCAATTGCAGACGACCAAAGGCCGAGTAAGGCATGGCGGCATTGCTATTGGCGGTGCGTGCGATGGTCAGGGTGCGTGTCGGATCGTAATTGAAGCCTGTGTCATTGCTGGCAGCATTATTCAGATAGCCCGCCAGTACCCGGGCGCCGACTTCAGTCGCCGGATACAACTGCGCCGCGCGCAGGGTCATGTCACCACTGGTCACTAATTGCGTGCTGATGCCCTGGGCAATCACATCTGCCCCCGCCCCCGCCAGGAAGCGCAAGTCGCCCTGGCTGGTCAGTTGCACATCATCAAACCCCCGCCGTTCGAGGCTGACCTGGCTGTTGTCGGGCCGCAACAGATAGCTCTTGTTGCCGAACAACACATTGCCACGCACGTCGATCAGGTTGGCGTTGGCGTTGAACTGCGCCGTGGTGACCAGCGCGGAGGGATTGGGCAACACCGGCACCGCGCGGGTATAGGCTTCCTTGCCGGATTCTGCCGGCGCGAGGATGCCGGCCAACAGCAGGTATGGCGCCGACAGGTTGACCCGCGAACTGGCCGCCGCGTTTTCACTGAGGTTATAGCTGCCACCGTACAGGCGCAGGCTCTGGCCCATGCTCAACGACACGTCACCGTCGAAACTCAGCAAGCCGTTGCTGAGCAGCGCAAGATTGTCAAAGCCGCCGGCGCTGATCTGGTCCACGCCGAGGCGGCCATGGCCGTACTCGAGGCTGGAAGTCGGGCTGGCTTGATGGGTCTGGCTGAGCACCAGTTCACGCACCTTGAGCACCTGTCGTTGACGCCGGCCTTGAGGTAATACGGGCTTTCCAGGGCCAGGGCCAGGCTACCGCCCGCAGCACCTGCGCCACCCGCGCGGGCAACGAAGCTGCCGTCCAAGTACAGGCCGTTGTTCGACGCAAAGCTGATGCTGCCGCCATTGCTGGCCACCGGCACGCGGCCCTGGCCGGGAACATCCAGCATCGCCTGGGCACCGGACGCGTCCAGGCGCGCGCCTTCACGGACCACCACAAACACATCGCCGGCACTGGCAATCCCGGTGGTCAGGTTGATATCGCCGCCAATGCTGATCTTGCCGCCATTGAGGACCTGGCCGTACACGTTGCCCCGATTGCTCACCGCCGTGACCGCTCGCGATGCAACGTCGATCAAGGCATCTTCGCCCACCCAGATCGAGCGGTCGTGGCCAGCGGCAATCGGCTGTTCCCAGGCCTTTGGCGACACACTCAGTCCGCCCAGGCTGACACTGCCGCCCCAGGCATTGAGGCTGCCATTGAGGGTCAATTGGCCGACGCTGCGCAGGTTGATGCCCTGGCCGGGGTCGACGTTGATTACCGGACCCCGGCCCACAGTCAAGGCGGTGGTCGCCAGTTGTGCGGCGGTGGAATCCTTGGAGCCGGCCGTCAGCGTCAGGCTGGCACCCCGACGCTGGGTCAGAACGCCTTGGGTCGGGTTTTCCTGGTAGAGCGTCGGCGTCCAACGCTCCAGGGCCGTGGCGGGGTCGCTGCCACTCGGCGTGGCCAGCGTCTGCTCGCCTAAACGGTAGACCGGCGTAGTGACATCCACCTGAGTGCCGTTCGTGACGAGCAGCCCTTCGTTGCCGGTAATGTCATAGGCCGAGAAGCCCTTGTTGAAGAAATCGCCCGCCAGTTGCATGGTACCGGCGTCGGGCGCGGTGGCGCTCTCGCCGATCTGTACCTTGCGCGCCTGCAACGCCAGGGTGCCGCCGCCATTGACACCATAGCCGCGAATCTCGCCGTCCAGCACCAAGGAGCCGAGCGCGCCCAAGGTCACGTCGCCGCCCTTGCCGCCGGTGAGCTTGCCATCCACGCCGAGGGTGGCCCCGGAAGAAGCATCCACCACACTGCCGGCCGCCAGGTTCACGTTGCCGGTGCCGCGCAGCGATACCTTGCCGCCGTTCACATACGCCACGCCTTCGCGGTTGTTCGGTTCCAGCATCAGGTTGTTCCAACGCCCGGTGGCGTCCAGCTTGACGCCCGCCGCCACATCGACCCGCCCGCTGCCCGCGAGGATCACATCCCCTACGGTATTGCCAGAATTGAGATTGACCTGATTGAGGATGTTGCCCGCATTGAGGGTGCCGCCATGGGCCGTGAGGTTGGCGTTGATGTTGACCTCAGGCCCGAACAGGGTGATCTCGCCGCCGTCCGCCACATTGAGCGCACCATTGACGGTGATCTGCTGCGTGACACCGACTTTGATCTGATTCGTCACACCGACTTTGATCGCCCCCAGTTGATAGCCATTGAGCTGATCACTGTCGAGCACCATCTTGCCCTGGCGATCCGCCGGCAATGCGGTGGTGAGGTCCAGGCCGTCGGCGATTTTCTGCGTGTTGCGGTCGATCAACACTTCATCGGCAGTGCCGGTCAGCGCATAACGCAGGGTGCCGGTGGTCTTGTTGTAGACCGGCGTGTACCCGCCAATGATCAACTGCGCCCGTTGGGCCATGGCCTTCTGGGATTGCTGGTAACCGTCGAGGTTGATATTCGGTGCCTGGGTCTGGCGGGGGCCCTGGAACACATCGCTGATCACCTGGCCTTCCAGCACCGCGCTGGTGGTGCCGACCACCAGCTTGCCCGCGTCGCGGCCCACCGTGTAACCGCTCTCATAACGACTCTGCTTGGCGATCATCGGGTTGTAGTAGTACTCGGTCTGGCCCCAGCGCTTGCTGGTGTCTTCATACCCCTTGTAGAACCCGGAATAGAGAATGTCGCCCGGCGCGTTGGACAGTTCATACAGGCGCCCGTCCGGGCCCTTGAGCCAGGTCTGCCGGATATACCCGGCCTGCACATCCACGGTGCCGCCCGACAGGTTGATCTGCGCGTCCTTCTGGGTCACCACGTCCTTGCCGGTAAACGTCACGGTACCGCCCTGGGCCATCCACTCACCCACCGAGTGGCCTTGGGTGCCCAGGTAGCCGCCCACTTCCAGCAAGCCGCCAGCGGTGTACCAGCGATCCGTCGCATAGCCGTTGGTGCCTGCGGGCACAAACACCAGCTCGCGCAGGTCGACCCACACATCGTTATTGATCAACTGCCCATCGTCACGGTTGACCGGTGCGTCGCGCTGCTCGTTGCCCTGTACGTTGATCTTGATGTTGTTGGATTCCATCGACACCTTGACACCGACCGCCCCGGAGACATCGATCATCGCCCCGTCGCGTACCAGGCTGCGCCCGGTGGCACTGACCGCGACCTGCCCACCGGTAGCCAGGGTGATCGAGCCTTTCTGGAAGTCCACGGTGCCGCCGCTGACGATCTCGATGCGTGATTGGTCGGTGCGGTCGGCCACGGCGCTGAGGTTGTTGAACTGGCCGGTGATCAGGTTGGCGGGCGTGCCGTCGAGCTTGATCAGGCCGTTGTCCTTCTGGCCGTTGAGCGCGGTGCTGCCGCTGCTGTCGAGCAGGATCGCGGTGGTGCTGCCCTCCCCCAGGATCACGCTGCTGGTGGTGTCGGTAGCGGAATTTAGCAAATGGATGGTGCCACGGGCGTCCACTGACGTGCTGGCCAAGGCCACGCCATTTTGCTGCACCTGGTGCCCGGTCAGGGTGATGTCACCGGTGGACGCCATGATCAGGCCCGTGTTGCTGACCTTGCCTGCGCTGCTGCCGGCCTTGAGGCTGGTGGCCACTTCATTGCCACGGGTGGTGGAGCGGTCATTGCCGGTGGTGCCGACACCCTTGCTGATGTAAAAGCTGTCGCCGGCGGCCAGGGTGGTCTGGCCCTTGGCGGTAGTGAGGGTACCGGCGTTTTCCACTTCCGAGCCCAGCAGCAAGGCATAGCCGCCGGCGTCGGTGGAGGTGGCGGGGTTGTGGGTCTGGATCAATGCGCCGCGCTGCACCTCGACCTTGCCGGCCGCGTCAGTGAAGGTCGGCTGGGTGCCGGTGGCGTCCACGTAGATACCGCGCTGGGTGAACTGCTCATCGGTGATGTTCGCCGCCGCCGCCACCAGATTGCGCACGTTGACCTGGCTGGTGCCACTGAACACCACGCCGTTGCGGTTCACGATCATCACCGTACCGGCGCCGTTGATCTGGCCCTGGATTTCGCTCGGGCGCGCATTCGGGTCGTTGACGCGGTTGAGCACGGCCCAGCTCGACTGCTGCTGGAAGTCGACGCTGGTGTTGCGCCCGACGTTGAAGGTTTCCCAATTGAGGATGGCCTTGTCGGCGGTCTGTTCGATGGTCACCGTGGTCTTGCCGCCGGCCTGGGTCTGCACCGGGCCCTTGGCGTTGGTCCAACCCTGGGTCAGGCTGTTATCCACCTGCAGGCCACCCTTGCCCAGGCCATCGGGAATGGTCGAGACCTGGCCGAACGCAGCCTGGCGCCCGGCGGCCTGCGCCGCCTGCTGCGCGGCAATCGCCGCCACACTGGTGTTCAAAGTGCTGATGGAACGCGCCAACTGCTGGTTGACCCGCGCCTGCTGGTTCAGCGAAGGAATCCCCTGCACCTGCCCGGCACTGATCCGCGCCGCCGTCGCCGCCTGGGTCGCACCTTTATCGGCAAACCAGCTGGAACTGAACGCCGTGGCCGCATGGGCATTGCCCGCCACCATCAACAAGGCGATGGCCTGGGCCAGGGGCTTGAGGCGCAGCACAGTTTCTTGGGCTTTCAGGTTAACCGGCGATTTGCAGCGGACCATCGGGGATCTTCCTTCTTTGTTATCACGCAGGGAGCAAGACAGGCTCACGTATGAGGGTTAGGCGGTTGGCGAGGGACGGGACTGAACTTCTGTCACGCAAAGTTCATAGAGGGCTGTTAACGGCTCGAAAAACCGCACAAACGCAAAAATCAGCAACGGCACAGGCCGTTGCTGATCAGGTCGTGCAGATCGTTGAAAGCGAGGGTTACAGCGGACGACCGATACCGTTGCAGACGTTGGTGTTGCCGATGCTCAGGGCGTTGCTCGCGGTCAGGAAGCTGGCGCGAACGGTGGCTTTCCAGGCGGTTGGCAGCGGAACGAAAGCGTTGGCGGTGATGGCTGCATCGTTGTTGTTGGAGGCGCCGTAGTGCTTGGTGAAGAAATCACGCACTTGGCTGGTCTGGGTCGCGTCGGCGTAGCACTGGCTGAAGATCAGGTTGGTAAAGCCCAGGATCGGGTAGCCCGAGGTTGGGTAAGGCTGTACACCGGCGGTGTTGTCCGGACCGAAGACTGGAACCCAGGCGTCCGGGTTGGAACGATCAGCGGCAGCCGGTACCGGTACTGCGCCGATGGCGGCAGACACGTTGGCGGCGGCAGGCGAAACGCCCTGGGTGTTGGTGGCGACGTTTTTGCCCACGCGAGCCACTTTGGTGGCGTCGTCCAGGCCGGCCAATGTCGGGGCGGCGAAGTCCGGGCTCATGTAGGTGATGCGGCCATCGCCGGCGGCCAGGGCAGTCATTACGCCTTGGCTGCCAGTAGCAGCAACGGCGCCGGCAGGCAAGCCGCCGGAGAAGCTGGTGCCGAAGGTGGTGGTGACGGCGAAGTTGCCTGTTTCTGCGTTGCACTTGGCATTCAGGAAACGGGTGAACAGCTCAGTGGTACCACTGCTTTCGCTGCGATAAACCACAACGATCGGACCGGTACGGCCAGAACCGGAAATCCCGTCCCAGGTATTGATACGGCCCGAGAACAAGCCGCACAACTCTTGAACGCTCAGGTCTACAGCGGCGGAACCGCTTTTATTGAAAGGAATGGCAACCGAAGTCCCCACCGATGGCACCTGGATCAACTTGCCCCAGGTCGGTTGCTTGGCAGAGGCGTAGGTCGACAACTCAGTGGCGCTCAGCTTGGAGTCGCTGCCGGCCCAGTGCACGTTCTTGTTCGTCACGCCCGCCTGGAACTTGGTGTAGTCGTTGTTCAGGAAGGCTGCCTTGCCGTTGCCGCTGCCGACACCGATGTACTGGGCGAAACCGGCCGTCAGCACGCCGGAGGTCTGGTACAGCGCTTGTGGCAGGGTGGCACCGCCACCGTTGATGTCAGCCATTGCAGCCTGTGCCGAGCACAGTGCGGCGAGGGTCATGGATACCGCGAGAACGTTGCGCTTAAACATGAAGAATCTCCTTTCGTCGTGTTTGTACGTTGGGGGTAGATGGCTCTTGCATGACGCCATGGCTTCGGTCCCAGGCCGTGTCTCGGGGGTGGCGGGGGGTGAGGACATGGGTAGGAAATTTCGCAGCTTCCGATGACAGCAAAAGGAAAAAACCTCGGGAGGAAGGGCTTGATTTTAAAAAGATTCTCGGGTGTTTTGGTCATGGTTTTGAGCGGTTTGGCGGCAGGTGACAGCGAGGTTTCAGCGTGGGTTTCGCCAAGGCGGCGCGGGCTGTGACGCGGGGCCTGGATGTGACGGAATGAGGAACCCGAGGTTGGGGTCTGGCGATATCGGCCCACCCCAACATCAACTGAACAGACAGGGTTCAATGTGGGAGGGGGCTTGCCCCCGATTGCGGTATGTCAGCAACAACTGAGGTGACTGACCCACCGCTATCGGGAGCAAGTCGAATTGTCGCACCGCCCCTCCCACATTTTTTAACCGCATGCATTCAGGTAACGAGTTGGTTGATCTCGATGATCGGCAACAGCACCGCCATCACGATCACCAGCACCACCGCGCCCATCACCACAATCATCAGCGGCTCCAGCAACGCCGTCATGCCCATGGCCCGCCGTTCAATATCCCGCGACAAGGTCTGCGCCGCCAGCTCCAGCATCGGTGGCAGCGAGCCGGTTTTTTCGCCGCTGGCAATCAGGTGGATCAGCACCGGCGGGAAGACCTTTTCCACCGCCAGTGCCGGGGCCAGGTTGACGCCTTCGCGCACCTTGGCCGTGGCATCGTTGACGCACTGGCTCAGGCGCTCGTTGGACAGGGTTTGCCGCGCCGCTTCCAGCGCACGTAACAGCGGCACGCCGGCACCGCCGAGGATCGCCAGGGTCGAGGCAAAGCGCGCGGTGTTCAGGCCCAGCACAAAACGCCCGATCAGCGGCAGGCGCAGCACGCGGCTGTGCCAGTTCAAGCGCGCCACCGGGTTGCGCAGGTACAGGCGCCAGCCCCAAAACCCACCGACAATCCCGCCGAAACACAGCCAGCCCCACGCGCGGATAAAGTCGCTGGCGTTGAGCATCGCCAATGTCAGCCCGGGCAGGTCCTGGCGCGCCTGGGAAAACGCGCTGACCACCTGGGGCACCACGTAGCTGAGCAGGAAAATCACGATACCGATGGACACCAGCCCGACCACACCGGGGTAGATAAACGCGGTGAGGATCTTGCCGCGCAGGTTGTTGCGCTCCTCGATGTAGTCGGCCAGGCGTTCCATCACCTGGGCCAGGTCGCCGGACTCCTCCCCCGCCGCGATCAGTGCGCGGTAGATCGACGGAAAGTCCCGTGGCCGCGCCGCCAGCGCATCCGCCAGACGCATGCCGCCGCGCACGTCGGCACGCACGGCGGCCAGGGTCTGGGCGATGTGTTTTTTCTCCGCCTGTTCCACCGTGGCGCTTAATGCCGCCTCCAGGGGCAGGCTGGCGCCGAGCAGGCTCGCCAGTTGCCGCGTGGCCCAGGCCAGGTCGTTATCCGACAGCTTGGCGCTGAACAGGCTGCTGCCGGCGGCGCTTTGCTGGCCGCCCTCGACCTGCACCAGCAGCGCGGTCAGGCCACGGCTGCGCAACACGGCAAACGCCCCGCTCTGGCTGTCGGCCTCCAGGTGCCCGGCCTCGACTTTGCCGCTGGCATCGGCGGCTTCATAGTGGTAGCGATTCATCAGGCGTCCCGTGTCACGCGCAGGATCTCTTCCGGCGCGGTGGCGCCGCTGCGTACCCAGCGCTCGCCGTCTTCACGCATGCTGAACATCCCCGCGCGGCGCGCCGCCACGCGCAGATCCTGCTCGCCGGCGCCCTGGTGGATCAGGCTGCGCACCTCGTCGTCGACGCAAAACAATTCATGGATACCGGTACGCCCGCTGTAGCCGATCTGGTTGCACTGCGCGCAGCCCACTGGGCGCCAGGTGCCGGGCGCGGCCGGGTCTTCCTGTTTGCAATGCGGGCACAGGCGGCGGACCAGGCGTTGCGCCAGCACGCCCAGCAGTGACGAGGCCAGCAGGAACGGTTCGACGCCCATATCGATCAGGCGGTTGACCGCCGACACCGCATCGTTGGTGTGCAACGTAGCGAGTACCAAATGCCCCGTGAGCGAGGCCTGCACCGCGATTTGCGCGGTCTCCAAATCGCGGATTTCACCGATCATGATGATGTCCGGGTCCTGACGCAGGATCGCTCGCAGCGCCAGGCCGAAGGTCATGTCGATCTTGGCGTTGACCTGGATCTGGCTGATGCCCGGCAGGTCGTATTCCACCGGGTCTTCCACGGTGAGGATATTGCTGGTGCTCGCATCCAACCGAGCCAGGGCGGCGTAGAGGCTGGTGGTCTTGCCGCTGCCCGTGGGCCCGGTGACCAGCACGATGCCATGGGGCTGGCGGATCAAGGTGTCGAGGCGCGCCAGCAGCTGCGGCTCCATGCCCAGGGTCTCCAGTTGCAGCCGCCCGGCCTGCTTGTCGAGCAAGCGCATCACCACCCGTTCGCCATGCCCGGTGGGCACGGTCGACACACGAATATCAATCGGCCGACCCGCCACGCGCAAGGCGATACGACCGTCCTGGGGCAGGCGTTTTTCGGCGATGTCGAGCTGGGCCATGATCTTGATCCGCGACACCAGCGCACCATGCAGCGCCTTGCGCGGCGACACCACATCCCGCAACGTGCCGTCGACGCGGTAGCGCACCACGGAGTGGGTTTCATAGGGCTCGATATGGATATCACTGGCCTCGTCCCGCGCGGCCTGG
>Ga0070754_10001725_pt1 | contig 16947 bp, 17 predicted proteins | sample VirMetDEL_Sep_01_FD_75181 | JGI IMG/M metagenome (GOLD analysis project Ga0070754, IMG submission 75181) | Aqueous microbial communities from the Delaware River and Bay under freshwater to marine salinity gradient to study organic matter... | ecosystem: Environmental > Aquatic > Marine >... | reverse complement strand
GCCCGTCTCAGCCCAGTTCTTCGTCACCGCATCCTGCGCCAACGTCGGGTCAGCAAGATCCGTGATCTTGTTCGACCCAGCATCCAAGTCGCCACCCAGCGTGGCAGAAGTCAAAGTCTTGTTCGTCAGCGTCTGCGTATCCGTCGTACCAACCACGGCAGAACCAGAACCCGTGCCATGCACGTTCTCCGACGCATCCTCATGCGACCTGGAGTCACCGAAGTCCCGAGCTGACACGCCATGCTCAATAGCGGCACCAGCCGTATGCGCGATACCCGTAGTGCCATCCACACCACGAGTGATCGTCAACGAGGTGCCAGATCGAGCCGTCACCTCCACGATCTCCTCGTTGACCGTGTCCTGATCAATAATCAACGTGTACGGCGTGGTCGACGGGTAGCCAGTAGCAGCAGCAACGGTCATCGTCGTAGCTGTGCTGTTGATGTCACCCGTCAGCGTGGTGCGACGAGCAACAGATGAGTAGTAGCGAGAAGGTGCCATCCGTATTCCTATCGGGTGTAGTGGCTACGTGTCGGATAAATGCGTTGCAGGCTCTGTGCCTCTTCTGCCAAACGCATCTGGTACATCTGAGTGAAGTACCGACCCAGCTGAGTGGACTGATTGCCACGCAACTGCTGGGCAGCAACATCGGCCTCAGCCGACATGCCGGAAAGGTGAGCGGCATCAAAGAACGGAACCATCCGGTACGCCGCACCCAAGCGGATCACATCCTGAGTGCTATCCGGCAACCCGGTCACCGTGGAGAAAACATCCGATCCGTTCGTCATCTGTGTAGGTACTGTCGTGTACACAACCTGCAGGGTGCGACCCGGCAGGATCGCGTCATACACGCTCAACGAGGTGCCGTTGGCGAACGACGTAGTGTTGGCGTTCCGGTCGAGCCGCCAGCGTCGAACCGGCAGCCACTCCTTCGTCGGGCCGGTGGTTGACCACGTAACCGACAGGATCTCTTTCACGCCGGCAGGCAACGGATATGTCGTCTTGGCTGCGGTGTAGGCGATAGTGGTGCTACCGACGGCCCACAGATCTGGGAACACCGCAGTAATCGATTCGTTGATGGCCTGCTTCACGAGGCTTCGCGGGAATAGGGGAGCAGAGATGACTCGGGTACCCGATGCGTGTGTTGCAGCAGTCGTGCCACGGAAGCCACGCCCGTAGGGCGGGACGGTCAACGTGGTGGCGACCTTGTCTACGTCGTCCACCCAGATCAGTTCGTCGCCGATCTCCACGAGGCCACGACTAACGGCCTGAGTATTGGCGACAGTCAATGTCGTGTCGGAGTCGGTCGCTGGCTGCGTCAGGTGCGTGGACTGATCCTGCACCGTGCTGAAACCGTTCATGTACATGATCGTTTGCTCGATCATCTGGTCAAACGTGGTCACTAGGAATCAGCCCCCAAACGGTTCACAGCAGCGGCTGCCTTCTTGGTTGTGATCATGGAAGTAGGTGGGTCTTTCTGAGCGTTGTAGGGCCGTCCTAGAGCCTTGGTTGCAGCCTTAGCGGCATCCACTTTCTCCTTGGTTGTGCCCTCAGGCATGATGCCGTGGGACGTTGCCTCGCGGAACGCCGAAAGGTCGGACTTGGTCTTCTCGTACATCTTCTGCATCGGGCTATTGACGGTTGCAGTAATCGTCACGTTCGCCGACTGCAGGCACTCTGCATACGAGGAGTGATCCTTCGTCTTACAACCTTCTCGGCAATTCATTCAACACTCACATAACTGCTGTACCCCGCTGCATCGACAACGGCGTACTCGGCATCGGTAAGGATGTGTTCACGACCACCACCGAAGTAGTAGTCAGCGGCATCGATCTCGTCCTGAGACGGATCGGAAACTTCAGTTGCGACACCGCCAGTAATCAGCAGGGAGATCCCCACGAGTACCGGGTATCTGCTGAGGAGGATGTGATTGGTGTACGCAATCTCTTGCGTAGGTGTGCGTAAAACGTAAGCCACATTTTCTCCAGAGGGTTGTAGTAGGGGGCCACGGAATTGCAACGTCGTGACCCCCCACTACGAGGGTTTCGATTAGGAAATCGAAGAGGACGACTCAATGCGGTAGAGAGCCGCCTGCCTATAAACTGACCAGCCTTGCAAGCTGTACCAGCCGACCGGACGGTCACGCATCAGCTTGTCAACGACAGGCCCGATGACGATTCCCGGCTCGACTGCGGTGGCCTCTGCGAGAGCCTGCTGTCCACACACGAACGTGCGGTACACGACCTCGCTGGACGCACCGTCAGCCGCGCTGTACGCACGCGGGGTCTCCACGACGTAAGCGCCGCCGTACACGCCGGTCACGGCGTTCAACAAGTTGCCAACATTCGGCTCGGTGTACTTGTTGATGTCCTCAAACGCCAACGCACCAGTCTCCGCACGCAGGTCGTGCGCGACGAGCGGGTGCATGTAAGCGGCGTAGAGGGTGCCGACCTTGGGGACGGCCTTGCCGGCACGCAGCTTGGACACAGCCTTGCGGAGATCCGCGCCAGCGATAACGTCCTCAGCAGCAACCGTGACGGTGCTGGTCGGGTCGGTGGCTCCACCGGATCCGTACAGCACGTTGGTGCCACCATCAAGGACAGCAGCGACAACGGCATCGAGCGAGTCAGCCATGTTGTAGGCCACGATGTTCGCAACGGCGGGATCAACGTCGCTGAACGCGAACTCACCCAGCTTGCGGGTCTGCAGCACGACGTTGCCGTACTCAGCCAGCGTCACCGAAACGGTGCTTACGTCGCTGATTGCGACTGCGTCGGGATCCGTGCCCTCCGTCAACGTGCTTGTCGCGGTGGACAAGTCGTTGTACAGGGAGAACACTACGGACGATCCCGGCATTGCTTGCTGCACAGGGCGCTTGTCAGCCAGCGAACGGTACATGGGCTGCGAACGCAGCGCGAATTCCACGTACCTGTCATAAGCTGCCTTGACGAGGCCACCCATTGCAGTTGTGTTGGTGTAGGCATCTGCCATAGTGATTCACCTCCTTCTTGGCGAATAGTTGGATGTCGAGACGCAGTTAGAACGCCTCTGGCCCGGTGTCGTTCCCGAACAGAACCCGGTTGAGTTCTGCAGGATCGGCTGCAGCATTGATCAGCGCGGCAAGTTGATCGGTGTCGCCAGACATGGTCTGGCCCGATGACTGTGCTTGGCTGATGCGATTGAGTGCTGCCGCATTCGGGTCTTCTGCAGGCGAACTTCCTGCATCCGAGGACTCGGTCTGAATACCGAAGACATCTCCGTACTCAGCTACCCAGTTCTCAACCTCCTCAGCGGAGGTAATGTCCTTAGGGATGAACGCAGATATTTTTTCGTTCATACCCTTAGACGCGAGTACATCTTTGATGGAACGGTCGCGTTGTGCAGTTTGCAAAGACTCGAGCAGTTCGCTCATCTCTTTGATCTGCTTATCTTTGGCCCTGTTGGCCTTACGCAGTTCCTTCATGGCTCGCGAGTCATTAGATGAATCAGCGTCCTGATCCATGTCCAAATCGTCGTCGTCCCAAGTGATGTTCTCAGACATGCAATTACTCCCAATCATTAGATGAACGCAGACCACAGCCACACTTGGGGGAGTGGGACTGGCTTCTACTACCGGACTGTTTCTCGCTGAGGGCCGGCTGGTCTCAGTCGGAGTGGACGAGGTCGGAATCGAACCGACGTACCCTGACTTACCCACATGGGGTTTTAGGTCAGGGTCTATCCAAGGTTCTCGCCCTAGCGGTTAGTACCCGCCGCGTCGGCTCAAAGTGCCCGACGTTATTGCTGATGTGCCGCTGAACCGGGCACGTTCACGGGACTGCAAGCCCCGAACCTTCTTCTTCGCTGCTGGATCCAGATCCAGTTCAGCCAACGCCACCTCGTCATCAGACAGAGTGGCCTTCTCTAGATCGGCAAGCCTTGATGTTGCGTCACGCTGCTCTGAGATGCCCGTCACGCGGGTACGGAAAGCGTCAGCGTTCAAGTCCTGATCGCCAGCGAACGCACCAGCGATGGACTCACTCGTGCCACGGCTGAAGTCCAAGCTGCCTTGTGCTGCGACACCACCAATGAGAGCTGCGTTCGCCATGCGGTTTATGTCATTCGTGGCCTTCTCAGGATCAAGGACGTAGCCAACAAGGGCATCAGCCTGAATGCCGTAGTAATCGCGCAACGAGTTACGAACTTCTTCAGGAGTGTCCCGAACAACACGCTGCGCATCCATGATGCGCCCCTCAACCTCATTCACGCTCAGGCTGAAGTCACCAACAAGCGTGGCGATGTTCCCGTACTCCTCATCTGTACCGGCGGTACCGAGGTAGTCGGAGAGGTTGTTCTCCCTAAAGACACGGCGATAGTTCGACTCCAACCGCAGGTACTCAGCCTCATTGCGAATGTCAGGGATCCCCTTGGTTTGCAGCGCGAGCATGCCACGGAAGCGAGTCTTGTATTGCTCAGTCTGTGTCAGCTGCTCCGCAATAACTTCGGTGTTCGTACCGAAATCCGAAATCAAGCGATCAACGTCACCCATCAAAGACTCCATGCCGTACTGGGTCAGTATGTTGCGCAGGAAAGCCTTCGCGCCCAATCGAGCCTGACGACGTTCTTCCGCAAGCTGCGCGTTGAGGTTGTTGTAGTACGTCTCCTGGGCCTTGTCGCCAGCCGACTGGGTGGGTGTCGGTGTGGGTGTCGGTGTGGGTGTCGGGTTGATCGGCACGATGGGCGACTGAACGACTGTCGGCTGAATGTTGTTGATGGCACCCTGAAGTTCTGCCCGAGCGCCACCTACGTTGGCACCGATCATGTTGTTGACGATGTTCTGCGCCGTAATGGACTCGCCACGGCGAATGGCATCTTGAGCAGCAGCAATCTGTGCGTTGCGCTGGGCGCGTTGTTGCGGAGTTAATGCCATCAGCGGAATCCAAACCTGCGAAGCAAATCAGTACCGACCTTCGTGTACGTCGCGTAGGCGTTGTTCGTCTTGTCCCAGCGAGCGTCCTGTCGCACTAGCCGGTCGTACTCGTACAGCGGCAACACCGCTGGCGATCCGTCACCACCCGTGTACTGCATTGCAGCCTTGATGACGGGGTCATCGAACGTAAGAGAGTTGGCCTCTACTTCCAGAAGATTCGCAGCACGCGACCTGTAAGGAGCCACAAGGACGGAGGGGTCGTAACCCTCACGGATCTTGTCTGCCCAAGCAGGGAATGCGCCGACAAGATACGTCTCACGGAGTTCTTGCTTAACGTCCTCAAATGTCTGCGCTCCCGTCGTTAACTTCATTACATAAGCGTCTGCTGCTTGAGCATCAAGATCAAGTCCGTTGGTTGAAGCCCAGTTCAACAGTTGAGTCTGGTTGTCACCAGCAGAACCGATGAGGTCAACGTCGTCGGCGAGTTGCTGCTCAAGGATCTGATCAAGCCGGCTACGAATGTCCTGAGTGTCGAATAGGTTGCGTCGAGCCTCATCAACCAGACCTTCGAAGTCGAAGGCGTTGATGTCCACGCCACGCTGGCGAGCGACATCCTCAACATCGAGACGAACCTTGTCCATCTCGCGCTTAACATCGGGATCCTTATCCGGCTGAATATCCTCAACAACGGCATCCAGTTCCGCAAAGTTGAGATCAGAGAAAGCATCAACACCACGTATGTTGGATTCAATCCACGCGGTGATCGTCTTCGGATCGCCACCGCTGCCATCGCGAATGAACTTTCGAAGATCAGTCCAAAACTTCACGATAGATCCAGTTGGGTCGTTCGCGGCGTACAGCAAAATGCGCTCATACTGATCGCGCAATTCGCGAACTTGCTCAAAGCTTAGGCGTTCAGGTGTTTCCTTATCCTCAGACATCTACCACAGCTCGCTTCTCTTGAACGTAAGCATTCATCGCATCCATCACCGTGGTGTCCAACTGGAACTTCTCAAACTCAGGACGCTTCGCGATCACCTCACGAAGAATGTCCTCACGGCCCTGAGCCGTCAGACCCTGCTGCTGCACGGTCATTGCTGGGCTACCGCTGGTGATCGTGGGTTGATTCACCTCAGCAGCACGGATACGCTTCGTGATCCGGTTCAGTTCCTTCTGATTCAACGGGCGACCGATCATCTCCAGCGCCAGCGCGTTCGCTGTCGCGTTAATGTCCGATTCAGCCTGCTTCACCACGGAAGCTCGAGGGCCGCTGTACCCACCGCGACCACTACCGCTACCGGATCCGTCTGGGTCAAACGACCCCAAGTCACCCTTGAGAATGTCAGCGGCGTTTACGTCACCAGACGCAGCAGCCTGCAGCACCCTGTAATACGCATCACGCTGCCCTAGATACGTGCCGAGTTCCGATCCGGTGACTCGCCTCAAATCAGTCAGCAAGTTTTGGAACGCATCCTTATCCTTTTGGGTTGCGTTCTTTGCAAGACCCTTGGCGGCAAGTTTCTCAAAGTTACGGACACCCTCGTACACCGTCGTCATCAAAGGTTTACCCGTTACGCCAGCACCTGTCTGGTACGTCGTGTACTCGTAGCCCAAGGCAACGGGACGGTCGTCAGACTGCGCCGGGGCCGATTCAGTCACCGTCTGCCCTGGGCCTTGGGGAGTAGCGTCATCGTGCGAGACCCAGTCTTCAGGGAAATCACATTTGCTTCGATCCGTGACGGTGTAACTCATCCTGCCGTTAATGCGACATTTTCCGCTCATTGCGACTCCTCCATAACAAAGTCTGGATCACCCTCAAGAACGGCCTCAATAAACCGCTTTGCCTGCTCTGACTCCTGCTTAATCTCAGCGAAAGCCGCATCCATGATTGCCGTCAAGCGCCTCTTCGATGCACGCTTCTCAGCACTAGTACCTTGAAGACCCTTCATCTCCGACTTGTAATACTTGTACACCTTGATTGACTCCTTCAAGAAGTACGCGGTGTCACCAAGTTCGCCGTCGCGGTCTTCCAAATACGTTATAAGCGATTGCACACCGTTAAGCTGCTTTTCGATGCGCGGCTTTGAAAACCCTTCAGGTACGTCTGAAGCGATCAATGCGTATGCCGGAAAATCAATCTTGATCTGGTCAATTGCTGCTTTCTTGGCATCCTTCAAGCGTGCAATCTGATCCATCGTGGTGGCGTTCAAGATCTCTTCCGCGTAGTACCGCTTCACGCGGTTAGCCTCAATCTGACCCTCAATGGCGAAGAACTCCTCAAAGCGTTCCGACTCAGTCTTCGGTATGCGAATACCCTGCTGAATATTGAGCAGAGCATGAGTGAAAATGTCGAACTCACCCGTCTTGGGGGCCAGCCACCACGTAGCATCGCCAACCTTTTCGAACAATTCTTCTGTCTCAGGTGTCCGGTACCACTCCAGCACATCGTCAGTCGCTCGAACCTGAGCCAACGAGGCAGCTGCCTGCTCCGTCACGTTGTACTTCGTTGACGACAAAGTGAACGGCATCAAGTTCGTCCAGTTCTCAAACGTGCCGCTGCCCTCAGTAGGAGCCTGCATCGCGTACCACATGGCAAGAGCCTTTTCGAACTGAAGAGGATCTCCCTCAAACTTATCTAGCAGCGTGTAGTAAGCATCGTCCATAGAGTCGATGCCGAACTGCTTGGCGAAGTCAGAAGCGGATGCCGTGTATCCCTGCGGATACGCGGGGACAGTCCAGCCCCCGACCCATCGAAGAATGGACAGGGAGAAAGCCATCATGTTCGCGTGTTTCCATTGATCGCTTTGCTTAAATCGCTCATGGTCAATGAGACCCGGTATCGCGGGAGTGCCATCGACATTCATCATTGGCTCACCGTTGACCGTCAACTCATCAAGCATACCCTCAGCAGCCATGATCGCCATCGTGTCCATTGCGGCGTTTGCCATGCTGGACTCAACCCAATCAGGATCGGCAGCCGCTAGCGTTCTTTGGACACCAGCTGGCAGGATGGCCTGCAACATGTCTTTGTACACGCTGCCGGTTGGCTGGCTGTACTTGCCGAGAACTGCAGATCGCAGACCAGCCAGAGCAGGGAAACTAGAGAAGTAGACAGTCAGCGGCGCTGTGATCGGCCCCATCAACGATGGCACGTTTGCTGCCATGTCAAGTGACGGCGATAGCCCTAAAACTTTTCCGCTGATGCTGAACGGGTTCACGCTAGCGAACTCTGATGCTTGGATCCCAAACATTTCAAGAATCGGGAATTGATTGTCACCGAGCATAGTTGTAAGTGCCTTCTGCACTAACTGGTTGCCGGGATAAGCAAAGTACATGTCACCCTGATCGTTCTCAAAGGTGAAACCATTCTCCCCAAGCAGGTTGTAAACCAGCGCGGCCTTCCACACAGACTCAGGGCTGTTCGTCACCGTGCGCTGTACGCGACGGTAAAAGTCTTCGGTGGCGCGGTAGTACCGGCTAAAGTTACGAACCTTCCACGCCAGATTAGATCGATTGGCGGGGTTGTCGATGTAACTAATTGTCAGGTTGTACGCGGTGTCCATTGACTGCTGCGCGTACATCTTGTTAGCCAACTCAATGTCAGCGTCCGTGACAGGTGCGTCGTCGCCGCGCCGCTTCGCAAGTGCGGCGGCAAACTGCCGACGAGCCTGCGCGGTCTTCTCAAACTGATCCAAGTAGTTCGCAATGAACAACGGCGAGCGGGATATACGGGCGTTCTGCCGGCCCATCCACCCAAAAGCGCGATTAGGATCGAGGAGGTGAGTCTCGTCCGTCGGGAACGGGATTAAAGGTTCTGTGATTGTTTCCCGACCAAAGATTTCTTCAGGTCGATCCTTGACCTTGATGTCAGCAAGCATCTCCTTGCTGACCGCTGCCTTCTGCACGGTGTCGCCATTGGCGTTGACGACCTCATCCCAGAACGTGGCAAACTCGTTGCCCTCGTCATCCACGCGCATGAACATGTCACGCACCTTTTGGTTGACGGTGCCATCTTGCTTCGTAAAATTCTGGAAGACATTCTCAAAGTAGTCATCAGCAAACTGATCAATGTCAGCGTCGCTACGGATCCGACTGAACCGCTCCTTGTACTGCCAAGTGTCATCCTCGCGGATCAGGCGTGCAATTTCAGCTTTGGCTGCAGCCGGGTCATTGAGCAGTCGAACAGCGGCTTCGCCAATAGGCCCATCACCGTCAAGCGTTTCCTGCAGGTTGCGATACCAGAAGCCAAACCCGTACAGAGTTTCGCTGCCATCCTTAGTCGTCTTGGGCGCGACGTTTGTGTACGCACCAAAGCGAACGGGCGTGAGTTCGCCGTACACGATTCCCGGTAGCCCCTCGGTGGCACCCAGTTCACGACTTGCGTAGATCGGGTATCCACCGGAGTTCAGGTACGCACCGGCCTCACTAATTTCATCAAGCAGCGCAATGCCGTGCGTGGAGTCAGCTAAATACTGAAATGCCAAACGGTTTGTCGCACTCGTGGCGTTTGTGCGAACACCAAAAACCTTCTGTGTCGCCAGAGCCTCAACAGCAATCTTTGCGAAACTTGAGGAGTCACCCTGGGCAAGAGCCAACCCGGCAGCCTTCAAAGCCTCAGGGTCTGCCTGCTTGAACACCATTTCAGCCATCCACTCGGGATAGCCCTTGTGCTTCATCCAGCGAGCAACCCATTCCGCCTTGTTGGCAACCATGCCAAGGCTGGTTTTAAGTTCGATCTGACCTGTCTTTGGGTCGACCTTCAGTCGTGGGCGCGACTTACGAATCGCTTGATCAAGGCGACGACCGCGATACAACTGGATCAACCCGCCACCGAGCAGCCAGTACAAGCCGATCTCTTCAATGGCGTTACGCATAGAGAAGCGAAGTCCGTACAAAGTGCCAACAGACCAAGCGTTGGTGAGTAACTCAATCCCCTTGCCCAATTTGACGCGCCCGTTGCCGCGTAGTTCCTCAAACTCGCGCAGGTTGGGGAGGCGAACATTGTCAACGGCCTGCCCTACGTGCAGCGCATGCTGCACACCCTCAGCGTCAGCCGACAGACTGCGCGGAGGATTCACCTTTAGTCCCTCTTCGAACGTTGCGTCAAAATCGTCAAGGGCTGCCTGTATATCTTCTTCGGACAACACATCGTCAGCCGAGTCATCAAGTCGCGATACGCGCACCTTTGATGTGTCGAGCCAGATGTATACGTCGTGATCCTCAACCGCGTCCTTGCGGAGCAGCCCGCCCTTATGCTTGAGGACATCAAATCCGTTGTCCCGCATAACAAAATTGAGGTCGGCTAAAATGTCATTAACTTCGTAGCGTGCAAGTGGTTCAATTACGTCGTCAGACAAACTGCGCCGTGCGGCTCTAATGATGTCCAAGGTAGTTGCAGATGGGTCATCAAGGACAGAGAAAATCTTGGCATCGACATCAAGCGCGTCGTTAATGAAACTATCGCCTCGCATGATGCCATTAAAGAAGTCACGGATAAATTGCGGAGCAACTTCGGCAGCATCTAGGACAACCGGATCAGCATCACCCATCCACGAAACTGAGTACGTTGTCGGATCCGACCCGCCACCCTTCTTCGTGTATCCCGCCGACGCTGTCCTTGCGCCTGTTGTTGTGTAAAAACCCGCACCCACGAGGTTGCGTGTTTGATCCAGGCTTTCGACATCCGTGAGTTGGTCGTCGGGAAATCTTTGCGATGTTCCATGAAATAGGGCTGGGCCAGTCGGGAATGCTGGTTCCACGCCAGCGGAAAGCTGCTCACCTCGCTCAGCCTGTAGGCGGGCTTTTTCCGCTCTCGTATCTTTCTGGTGACCGGCGACCGCTGCGGCCCTTTCGGAGGGTCGCATTCGGACAGTTACGCCGTAAGCTTCACCATCCATCGTGCCCGTAACTAAGGATCGAGCTTCTGGTGTCAGGTCACGAACGAGGTGATCGCCCTCTTGGCGAGTAATCGTCAGTCCACGGCTAGCCGCCGCGCTACGAACGAGACCAGAGAGCAGTAGCCGACGCGTGCCGATATCACCGCGACGGAACGCGTCAGCGATTATTTCGGAAGTGCGTTTTGGCAGGAACTGACGGGCGTAACGGTAAACCTGTCGGGCATCCTTGGCACTCGTTAAACTGATGACAAGACCTGTCGCCAAAGATGAAAACTGGCGCGTAAACGAGTCGAACAAACCAGCGGCAGTACCGAACTTGTACTGGCGGTTGGCGTGACCAAAAGCCACGGCATTGTCACTTAGCGATTCAGCGAACAATCCCGGCTCGCCAGCATCCTTCAGATGCTCATCCACAATCTTGGCAGCCTTGGAGTACTTGCTCGTTGCAAGCGCGAACTGGTTAACTAACGCCATGCGTGCCGACCGGATCAACGACATGCGCGGGATCGTCACATCGCGCCGTTTCGTGGTGCTAGCGATACGACCGCTCACAGAGGTTAGGGAGGCTTGCTCTTTTTCCAACTGCTTCAGCTTGCGGGTGGACTCCTCAACTTCACGCAACTTCGCGAAAGCCTCAGCCTTATCGTCCATGAGCTGCGCGTCCATAGCGGCCTCTCGCAGGATCTCCCGATTCGCAGCCTCTACAGCGATGTTGTCGGCGATCTCACCGGCAGTAACGGTGTAAGCATCGTTGAGGTCATCGATGGTGCCGGCGATGGACTCGGGGGTGAAGTCTCCATCCGGCCCCCTAAAGGGGCTGGTGCGGATGTCTTCAATCAGGTCTTCGGGCATCTCGTCGTACTGACGGGTCATGCGGTTACGGATACCTGCAGCACGAGCCGCGTCACCGGCAGCCTCCGCAGCATCAAGATCATTTAAGTCGTTAGCTAATGCCTGCCAGTAGCGGTAGGTCGGTGTTGACACTTCAAGTCTGCCGAGGCGCATTTTGCGGATAACGTCGCTGGCTTTCGCCCCTGGCGCAAGACGCGAGATGGTGTACTTCATCACCTGAGCGACACGCAGAGCCTTTGAACCTATAAGCGTCGGATCAAGGACGAACGATGCCATCATCGCGTTGGCATTAAGGCCAACTTCGCGTGCCTTTGAGCCGCGCTCAGGATCAAAGGGGATGTCTTCGGCGGCACCACCCAGAACCATTCCCGTGCTTCCAAGGTGCGCGGAGTTGATCTGCCGCATCAACTCTTGCGAGTTTCCGTCTGCCTTCGCGTAAATCAAGTCTCGGAAGAACGGCATAGCCACATCGTTGCCGGCATACTTCTCAACCATTGTTGTGATGATGGGGTCGACAACACCTGTGACGGTGGCTTTATGTACGTCAAGCATGATCTGAACCTGCAGCGGCGAGTACTCACCAGAGTCTTTAATCTCCTGTATGTACTCCTGGTTGTATTGGCCTTGACGGGTGGCGTAGTACGCGTTGGGGCTAACGGCACCAGCAAAAAAATCAATTCCGCTCTTGAGACCGATGAAGTCATAGCCATCGGAATTGATATCCGTGTTGTATTGAGCAGCACGCAAGGCGTTCATAGCCGCGTCGTTGGCCCTAACAAACGGCTCCATCAATACACCCAAGGCTTGCACAGCCTTCTCCGCAGCCTTCTCAATTAGGTCTGGGTCAGAGAAAGCATTCGCAGCGGCAATCTCAATCTTCGCCGCTACGACTTCTGGCAACAAGGAAGCCAGCACCGGGTCAGCTTCCTGCAGCGTCAAGATCACGTTATTCGCGTCCGTCTGCAAGCCAGACTCATTCGCCGCTATGACCTTGTCGGCAGCATCATTCAACACACCAAAGTTGATTATCTGCGCCAGTTCCTCTGTGCTGATCTCAAGGCCGTCTTCTTGAAGCATCTCAAGCAGCATGTTGACGGACTTGTAGCCGTCGAAACCGTCAGGGATCTTGCGGCGCTTTTCTTCGTTGCGTAGCAACTGCTCAGCCTGCTGCATGAAGAAACTGCGGGGCTTCGGCTGAACGTAGGTCAGGCCTGAGCCGTCGGGGCTGAACGACGGAAGATCTGGGAGCGGCGCTACCTCAGGGGCGCGTTCACCCGCACGCTTCAGTTCGCGGTAGGTAGCAGCAACATCTAAGCGTCGTGATTCCTCGCGCATGCGAGACGCTTCGGGGCCGAAGTCGAACTCAGGCTGGAGATCAACTACTTGATCACCAAATCCCATGTTGTCTTCAGGGTCAACATCGGTGTTAGTCCTACGGCGATTAGGTGGCTCGCCTACAACGTAAGGAACGCTCACACGCCACGCCGGTACAGCACATCACTAATGGCCTGCAACGTCGGGTCACCTGTGCGCTGATACAAGCGTTGCACGGTGTTCGCCATCGATGCCATCCGTTGTGATTGTGCTGAAGCAGTAGGGGTGGGGCCGGGGCCAAAGTCGGCTCCCGCCGTGACCGGCTCACTCGGTCGCTGCGTCTTCGACATCAGGGGAGTGACGGGACGCATCGCCTGAGGGCGCGACCCTGTAGAGCGCGTCGGCTGGGTTGTCTTCGCGGCACTCATCGGTGCTGAACGCTGAATGTCTTGGAAGTCGCTGTTCTCGCCATACGCCATGCCCGTCATCTGGGCATTGACTTGCTGCGGCCCACCATCAGTACGGCGCGACAATGCGCCTGGGGGAGAGGCTGGTGCCGGCTGGCGCGGGGTGCGCTTACCACCGTGACCGTTAGCCATCTTCTTCCTCCGCTTCCAAAAACACGACTCGAGGGTCGATCAACTCTTTGTCTGGTGTAGGCCCGAGGTCGTCGTCATCGTCGTCGTCCTCAAGAAGGCCGTACTGGTACGCCTCTGCCATCGTGTTGGCGAACAAACCCTGCATGCGGCTGACCATGTCAGCTGCAACATCGGGTGACCACGAAACGCCCTCAGCGACGAGGGCGCATCGCAGTTCCCCGTAGCCAACATGGACATGTATGTCACGCATTGACGGACGCACTCTCATGCTGGCTCCTTTCTAGAATGGTTACTTGCTGCCTTTGGTGCCCGTACCACCGGGCGCACCGAACTTGACCTCGCCGGTCGGCTTGCTTGGCTGCTTCTTTTCCAAAGAGCCAGCAACAATCGGCTTGCCGTGTGTGCCTTTACCTGGCTGCGGCATGTTGTTCTCCCTTACCACTTGACGCGGTCAGCCCAGTAGGCCGCCGACATTTTTCCTTTTCTGATGTTCTTGGCATGGCGTGCCTTGAACGAAGCTTGACGTTTGGTGGGCTTCTTATCGCCCGTCACACCTTGCTGACCAAAGCGAATGGTCTTGATCTGGTCGCCTTTCTTGGCGACGACAACGTGCGACTTGGTGGGGTGCTTCGGTGTGCGCTTCGGCTTGTTGTAGCCAGAGACACCGGCACGCTCTAGACGGGGATCCTTCTTGACAGGCATTACTTCTTCTTGCCTGTGCGCTTCTTCGCTTTCCGCTTGCCCTCTAGAGCCGTTATTAAAGAATCGTTCTTCTTCAGAATGGCGACCTTCGCAGCGCGGTTCCTGGTTCGCTTCTGGTTGGGCGGCTCACCCTTCTTACCACCGCTACCGTCCTTGGTGTTCGCCATGCGCTCTGTCCTGCTCCTGTTGGGCGGTTGGCCTTTATTGGTGCCGTAACGTCTAGCCATTACTTCTTCTTCCTCTTCACGGCAGCGTTATCAACGAGATTGGGGTAAGGCCGACCAGCCTTCTTCGCTCGCGCTTTCGCTGCAGACTTTTGAGCAGGGGTCAGGGGTGTTGACTTCTTCTTGGGGTTCTTCTTGTCCCAGAACGCTTTCTTACGGGCGCGAGCCATTAGGGGGAGCCTCCGTTGTCTTGACATTCGGCATCACGGTCGAGTTCTCAGGGTGATTACCGTCGCCACCCATCTGATGCGTCTCATCCATCCAGCATCCGCACGAAATACACATTGCTTCTCCTAGACAGGTAGGCGGCGGCTAACGCCGGCGGTGAGGTTGGGGTTGCCGTCTGCGCCAAGATTCGCCATCAGCATCTGCAAGTCAGGGCGACCACCCGGAGCCATGCCGGCTTGACCCGCAGCTACGCCTCGCATGAGGCCGGCAGAGTTCAAGCCTTCAAGGTCAGCATCACCGGGGGGAGCCTCACCTGGGGCACCCGTCAAGGCTTCCTCACCTGGGGACTCAACCCCCGGTGATGCCGGTTGTTCTTGCGGCATAAAGGCCTCAGACACGATCTCTTCAATGGATCGGCCTCGCTGCCTGCCTAGAATTATTTGAGACAAGCGCCCCAGAACCTCGCCAGGATCTTGACCGTTCTGAGCTAGCACGGGTATTGCCTGTGCGTACCCGGCTACTGCCTGCTTCAGCGCGTCCCTCATCTCTTCGATGTCTACGCGCTGCTCTTCCTCGGTGGCGTTTAGAGCGAAAGGCATTTGTCGCCGCAAGAAGTCTCTACTGATGAGACGGTCACCGCGTGCTTGCAGTCCGAAGACCAGCGCACGGTTGGGATCCAGCCCAGCCATCAGGCCGTACTGGACATCTACGGTGTAGTCGCCCTTGATGTCCTTCTCAGGGCGGTACTTAATCTCATACGGAGTTCCGTCTGCGTTACCCCGCACAGTCTTGGACTCCGACCCGAACATCTTCTCGTCCACCATGAAGGCTTTCTGGACGAGGGACTGCAGGGTGCGGGAGAACATGGCCTGCCCGGTACGGATCTGCGTATCAAAGCCCGACATCAGGGCTTGCACGCCACGGCCCGTGACGACAGAGGAGTCGATGTTGCCGTTGCGTGCGTCGGGGTAACGCGCACCAGAGCGCAGTTCCTCATCAAGCAGACCCTGCTGCGCGAAAGCCTCGCGAGGAACATCAAGCGGGACGCGGCGAACCTGCTGCCCGTTGCCGGTACGGATAACGCTGTCGGGGCCGAGCGCCAGTTCCTGAGCGTCAGGTGGCAAAACGATGGGGGCTTGCACGGACTTCTGTGCAGCCTCAAGGCTCAACAGCGCGAAGCGTGCCTTGGCGACCTGCACGGCAAGGACATCATCGAACTGCCCGTGGGAATCGCTGTCCACGCCGGGACGCTGCGTCCACTCAACCATGCACTCACCGACAGGGTTGGGTGTCTTCTCAAGGATGATGCCGTCACGGGACGGCAGGAAGAGGATGTCTGCGTCCTTGTCGTGGTAGCGAACCACCTCAACCAGCTCGGTGCCGGTGCTTTGGCGAGCGATCAGGTTCTCGGCCTGCGGGTACATCGCGATCAACTCGTCGCGGGTCTTCATAAAGGAGAAGTACGCGGCGGTTACCTCGCCCCAGCGGTTGTACACCGGGTACGCGCCCACAGAATCCATGAAGGTGATGCGTGGCATGCGGTTCTCAAAGTCGATCTCCACCATTGCCGGCACGAAACCGTAGGTGAAGTACCGATCCGCAGCCTGATACATCTGCTTCTGGATGCTCGAGAAGTCCAGGTAGCCGTTGACGATGCGGGTGCGCTTCTCCGCGAACTCGCGTGCGCTATCAGACACCATCTTGGCGCTGGCACAGTTGAATGCGGGTAGGGGAGCGAGAACCTCAGCGAGGTCACGAGCCGCAACGTCCACCATGTTGGCGACGATGCCCCGATCAAAGGGGCCGTCAGGGAACAAGTCGGGGTACACATCACGCATACGCCCCTGCCGCACCGCGAGAACATCCTGCATCCGGTTATCTCGATCCGCGTACCTCGCGGTCATGCGGTCGTAGCCAGCCTTCAGCTCGCGGATCTGCATCTCGGACGGGGCAGCGTCCATGAATGGCAAGGCCATCGAATCGTTAATCAATGAAATCTCCTAGACACCAATCGGCTTCCATGCACCCGCTGCTTCAGCATCGAGCAGGTTCATGGTTGATTGCTGCTGCTTGTCCCACGGCGTAAGGAACGGGTTGTTAACGTGGCTGCGCGTGTAATTCGACATCAACGTGACGCGGTCACGGCACGCAAGCTCTGCGAACCACAGGCTCATCACGATGTCGGTCTTCGCCGTTTTAGGTAGGGCCGGTGCCCAAGTGATCAGTTGCTCAATCATCGTCTTGATCGACTCCTGCCCGTGCGTACTCGGCAGTTCGATCAG
>Ga0070754_10001723_pt1 | contig 16957 bp, 12 predicted proteins | sample VirMetDEL_Sep_01_FD_75181 | JGI IMG/M metagenome (GOLD analysis project Ga0070754, IMG submission 75181) | Aqueous microbial communities from the Delaware River and Bay under freshwater to marine salinity gradient to study organic matter... | ecosystem: Environmental > Aquatic > Marine >... | reverse complement strand
CCCCCAGGGGTCTGTAGTAGACCAATCCGACGCGCTCGTTGTTGTGGCAATTCGTAATTCAGCAGGAGTAGGAGAAGCGCTACCAGTGGCTGATGATAAATGCATCAACGCTGCAGGGCTACTGGTCCCCACACCCAAGCGTCCCGAGCTGTCGATGCGCATCCGCTCAGCAGCACCAGTGTTGTCATAAAACTGTAAATCACTGCCGTTAACTTGAACGTCATATCGACGATTGGTGTTCAGCATCACCAATCCAGCAATGCCGGTCGATTCGTGTTCAATTTTGACTCTTGCCGCACCACCTCCGCCTTGTTGTACGTGCAAGCGTTCGTCAACTGAAGTAGTGCCAATCGCTAGTCTGTTATTGGTGGCGTCATAAAACACACCACCGCTATCAATGTTGATGTCGCCATCAGCTTCGATGTTGATGCGCTGAACGCCACTAGTCGAGATGGCTACTTGGTCTGCGCCGGGGGAATAGATACCGGTGTTGGTGTCACTATTAAAAATCAAAGCCGGTGATGCAGCAGTACCAGCTTGACTAATATCTACTTGCTGATTATTATCAATGGTCATTGCACGGGTGCCATCAGTCGTAAACTGAAGTTCACCATTGCTACCAGTATCAATAGCTTCAACCTTAGTATCGCCTTCAATAATCTGGTCTTAGTCGTAGTAACATTAGAACTCCACGACAAATTACCGTTAGCATCAGTAATCAATGCTTCACCAGCATTACCAGTGCTATTAGGAAGAGTAAGGGTGTAGTTAGTTCCAATAGTTGCAGGTGCTTGAATAGCAACGTAATTGCTGCTATCACTATCAGCAAACCTAACGTCAGACTGAGCGTTCATCGTAATGTCACCGTCCATTGTAAGACCAGAAACATTTATGATGTTGTTGCTATTCATGTCTAACGTATCGTCAATAGTCACATCACCTGTGCTATCCGACAACGTGTAGCTATTGAGATCAAGGTTTTCAATTAGCTTTTCAATACCAATTGCACCGTTAGCAATGTTAACGTAACCAGTAACTTGATCAACGTTAAAAGTAGGTCCAACAGTAAACTTACCTTGATGGTTAGTAGTAGCTGCCCAAACTTTACCGTTAGTTAATTCAACAATTTCATTAGCTTCAACCGGTACACCACCATTCTCAGGCAATGCAGAGTAATTAGTACCAGAACCAACGTATTCCATCGTGTGACCGCTAGAAGCGATCATAGAACGTAGAAAGAACGAAACAGCAGCACCACTACTGACTGCTCCATCAAGTCCGAGGTTGGTAGACAAATTATTTGGATCAGGACGGCTAATTTCCACGTCCCAGCCAGCACCATTAGCAGTAGCACCAATAATAGAATAAGTGTTACCACCAATATCTACAACCATGTTAGATTGTGGGCGGGTAGCAGAACCGTACCAACCGATAGCAGCAGACGGAGCACCAATGGTAAAAGTAGTAGCACCATCAGAAGCCGTAACTGTAGTCGTAGCAGTAAAGATTGAACTGCTAGAACGTCCTTGAGCAATTAGACCATACCGACCAAAGTCAGTGGTAGATGCTGCAAGGTTAGCTTGACCACCATTAAGTGTTTTAATGTGGTAATGTGTAAAGAATGCGTAGCTACTAGTGGCTTGACAGTAACCATTATTAGTAACAAAGATACCAGGACCATCAAGACCAACGTGGGTGTAGCTGTCACACACCATAGAACGCAACGGGCTACTGCTATTAACAACAGAACCGTCAACAAGAATACCACCACCAGTCGGAGCAGAATCGGTATCACCACCAAGACCACCACGGGGGTTAAAGGCGTTCAAATCACTGTTGTCAATCTCACTGTCGGAGAAGTTAGTACAGTTAGCAATGTACGGAGATTTGACAATAGTTGCACCAGGATAGAACGCAAAGTTCCAACCTTGGTTAGTGGGAAGACCGTAAGTAGCATCAGTATCGAGACTGTTACCACCACGAGTACCACTAGCTTTAACGCCAGTAAGAGTCAAATTAGCAACGTAAGAACCACTGTTCAAACGGAACAAAGTATTCTCTTCAGTTGCAGGAGTAGGATGGACAATACAGCTACGCAGTGCTTGACCAATAATAGAGACGTTCTTCTTTTGAATGTCAATAGGTGCAATTTCTTGGTAAACACCAGGAGCAACAATGACAACACTGCCGTCACCTATTTCATCGGTTTCAGCGTTAATCTGTTGAATAGCAGCTTTAATGGTACGTTTAGGGTTACTAATACGGTGACCTTCAAGATTGTCATCACCATTAACAGCATCAACGTAGACAACTTTAGGAAGCGTCGTAAAGGCACCACCAGAAGCTACAGCAACCCAAGCCGAGCCGTCCCAGATACGAACGGTTTTCTCGGAGTCATTTTGTAGCCACGTTTTACCGACTTCCCAGTTAACAGCCGATGATTGTTCAGCTGCATTAACAATGGTGTCAAAACGTCTTGCAGCAGCAGACGCAGTGAAGATATTGTTATCTGCTGGGGAAGGAGAACCAGCATCTTGCTCCGAATAGCTGATAATGTCGGAATTTTTAATCTTTTCCAGATCAATAGAGTTGTCAGCAATAGACAGCTCTAGCTCACCAGGATTAGCATAAGTAGCAGTAATAGGAGTAGTAGCATTGACTTGAACCACACCAGGGTTAGAAGCCGTACTTAGCTCAGCAGAAATAGTGACCTGTTGTCCAGAGTTAGTACCTCCTGCAACATCAGTAAGGTCAATACCCTCACCTGCAATCAGGTCATCGGTAATAACCTTACCCAGTTGCCCACGATTTACCGCATCATCATCATCTGTAGCGTTACCTACATTACTAATGCGGTCACCTTTAGCATCATAAGCGTTGTCTTCATCATCAGCCGGGCCAAGGTTTTCATCAGCAATGCCTACACCTTCTTGAGCAATGAAAAGTACACGCTCAAAAGCATTGTTAAGGTCAGCAGCACGGATGGTAGAGCCAGAAACAAACGTTTCTAGCAACGTGTCATCCGTAGTACGCTCAACAACAATAAAAGCCCCAGCAGTAGGGGCTGCATTGAACGTAATTGTAGCGTTATTAGACGCCACAGTATAGTTAGTCAGAGCAGTGCCCTGAGCAATCTCACCAGAAACCACCTGTGGGTGGGTCGGGCCAGCAGTAGAGGTTGTATTCTGTTGTAACTGCAGAACACCTTCAATGTAAACATCGATGTCTGCAGCAGCGATAACCTCGAAAGGGACCGCATATTGAGTTGTTGAACCCGTTTGGGTGTAAGTAGTTTTAGTTACTGCCATTATTTAGGAAGATCAAGAATACGTTGAAGCACTTCTGGGCGACCAACGCCAGCTTTACTCAACGCTTTTTTGGCTTGGCGGAGTTCAATGCGGTCTCTCAGTTCAGGATTGTTCCTCAGAACTTCAAGCATAGCTTCGTCCTTAGCATCACTAAATGCATCGTGCACCATTTGGTAGAAACGCTGCTGATACAGGTCAAAGCCTTTTTCAATAGTTAGTTTATTTGCTTTATATGCTTCAAAATCCTTACGCCAAGCAGGATCTTGAACCATAATACGCTCAAGACGCTCACGCAAAGGACCCATAGACAGGTATTTCTGCATCTCAGAACGCTCTTTGGCAGTCAAGTCTTCACCTTTATACCGGGTGAGGGCTTCAGGCATGTTGAAACGTATGTCTACAAGGTTTTGTCGGATAATGTCGCCATCAACCGGAACAATAGGAACAGGACTCAGAGAGTTAAAAAGCCTAAGCAGGCCATTCTCTGCCCCATAGTTAAGAGTTTTACCACTACGATCCTTACTCAGAACGTCATACTTAGGAGGCAGCATGGATTTAAACAACGCATCACGTTGAATTGCCATTTCTCTAAGACTAACAGCTTCTTTACGGTTAGCATCCAGGACATCACCCAGCTGACCAAGCAAACCAGCATAAGGAAGGTGAGAACGGATATAACCAGCACCAGTACGGGTCAGCAGATCCTCGGAAGTCTCAGCGTTCATCAAACGCGCAAGATCTTCAACACCTGACAACATTGATTTGTCCACAAGAACAGCAGCCGTCATAAAGGTAAGCTTCTGCATCCAGTTATCAGTCAACTCTTCACCCAACACATCAGAGTTTTGTACAACGTTAGCCGCCATACTAAACAAAGTGTTGAATGGTTCCAGGTTGTTGTAGGAGATGTAAGTGTTACCCACTTTAAAGGAATAGGGTTGGACACCAGCTGCCTGCCATGCGTCCTTGCTTTCCTGATCGTAAGGATAGTCACCCGTCATATTGCCAGACATTGCTGCCAGAGTTGCCATACCCATGATGGTGGAACCCATAACAATACGACCTTCCATCAAAGCCTGTGCTTGAGGAAGATCTTGAGGACGAATAGCGTACTTTTCAAGGTTACGTCCTGCCATAATGTCTTTATACTTGTCCCTAAACACCACCAGAGGAGTATGTTGGAAGGTCAAATCAAGAGCATTAAAGCCAGTACGAACAAACGGGAAGAAAGCTTTCATACCAGGGATGTTTGAGATAAGCTCAAATCCTTTAAAGTTTTCTTCCAACGCACGAGTCATTGCTGCTTCATCACCAGCCATTTTAGCGGCTGCATCAGACACAACAAACTTATCGTCTGCGTTCTTTTTAAAGATTTCGTTACGGAAGTTTTCTTCAGATTTACGTGCAAAGTCAGTAATCTTATCTAGGGCAACGCCTTCATCAATAGCTTGGCGAGCAGCACGCATCCTCATCTCATAACGACCAATGATAGTCCGAGCAAGAGCGTCACCAGCTCCCATTGCGTTTTGGCTATACTTAACCCAAGGATTAGTGTTAAATTTAACAATATGATCCAGGGTTTCATAAGCACGTTTTTCAACAGCACTGCCGTACTTATCATAAAAAGGCTTTAAACCTTGCCACTCTGCTAGGTCAGCTTCCAGGTCAAACTTACCTTCATAAGTCAGTGACTTACGGTTAAGACCAAGATCCCAGTTGTATTTAAACATCTCGATACCTTCAGCCCACGCTTTACCTAAAGAGTCAAGCGTAGCCGCAGCAATAGCCATTTCCTTTTTATTACCACGAATACCAGCACCAAGGTAAGCTTGCATAGGACGCAAGATACCAATCATGTTAGTACCAACAATAGCCTTAATAGGAGTCTTAAGGCTGCTAAGAACAGAGTTATAGAAAGAAGACTGCAGTTCTTGACGAACACGTCCACGGATCTTAACACCGTCCATCTGACCGCCTGTAAGCTTAGACTTAAGGTAATCGTGGATATGCTCAAGAGTACGAACACGACCGCCAGACAGAGCATGAACCTCCATCAAGTCTTTAAGTTCGCTGTACCTGCCTTGCTTATGAAGATCATGGAGGGAGTTAAAATATTCCTCCATCTCAATATCAATCTTTTTTAGTTGAGCTTCTGTGGCGTCTTTAACAGCTTTAGGCATCAGACTCATCTGCTGATACTTACCGTCTAAACCCCACATGTAACCAATCTTTTTATGCTCAACCAAAGCAACCTTCATAGCGTCAAACACCATTTCAGCTTGACGGTTAATAGGAAGGTTATCAGCAACAAACATGGTACCAGTAGCGATACCTTGAACTTGCTTAGCTAGGCTATTGATGACAAGTTGAAGAGCAGCTTTTTGAGCAGGAGATCCAGTGACAATCTCGCTGCCTTCATTAATGTAAACACGAGCGTTTTTGTCTTCTTCTTTAAAGTACTTAGCAAACCGTGCAGCAATATCACCGCCTTCATCAATCATAGAAGTCAGTTCACTAGCTTGACGGATAATCAACTCCTTGACTTGTTTATGATCAAGAGTGTTTTCAAGAGACTGAAACACTTCATTGCTTAGATCATCTGCTACTTCTGTAATGTACTCCTTAAGGTTCTTATCACCACGAGACATCTGATTAAGAGCAGATTCAGTCATGATAGGAGTCCAGCTACGACCTTCACCACCCTGCTTTATGTCTTGAATACTTTCCCGTAGGACAGTCTTCACAGCTTCAGGCTCGGGACGATAGGTAGCACGCTCAGAGCTATCAAACTTACCAGGATTGACAAACGGATCAGGCTCTCGTCCTAGACCCTCAGAGGCTTGATTAGTGCTTTGGTATGTTTCAAAATCAAAAACATCACCCTGCTCTTTACCGCGTTGGTCAGCAAGAGCTTCGTAATCAATCTGATCAGCTTCGTCTAGTTGAACTTGCTTCTCTAGATCACGTTTAGTTTTAAGAAGCTCACGTACCTGTGCTTTATCTCCTGCTTGTTTAGCAGCAGCAATTTGTTGCTCTACATCTTGAAGCTGTGCAGCAACACCTTCAACTGAAGGTTGAGAAGTATATCGTGCATACTCTTCTTCACTGAGGTAGGTACGAAGGTACTCGTCACGAGGATCAGCATGGCTGAGTCCACGACCTTGAACAAAGCGATCAGCAGCCATTTGAGTAGCCGCCTCTTCATCCAAACGAACGGCGTTGTCCATTTCGTCTTGCATGACTTTGTTGCCAATTTCATTGGCTTCATCCACAGACTTACCTGCAGCTCTAGCTTTATGAGCAGCCCAGCTACCCTTTGCAAAAGATGCGACTCCATGACCAACTAAGTTAAAACCTGCACCGGAAGCTACAGTCTTAATACGTGCAAGCCAGGGGTTGTCTTCAGGATCTACAGCAAGAGCATCAGTTACCCAAGGAGCCATCCAAGGAGTGTGCTCTTGTGCAAGGTTAGCGAGGTTGCCAGCTTCAGAACTGCTAGATACAAGATCAGCAATAGCACCTTCACCAGCAATCTTTGCCCCTTTACCGACAAACTTGATCATGCGGGTACCCTTAGCACCAACGCCTGCTGCACGGGCCATAGCAAGCCCTCTAACGCCCAGGCGGGCACCACCAAAGGTAGCACCCCCTACACCGCCAGTAGCGGCCGTTAGAAGACCAAATTCGACCAATCCACGGGCAAACTTACCGAGACCGGTCTTGTTCTCAGGAACCCAAGTATCAGGAATATCAAGCCAGCCTGCGTCGCCAGCTTGGTACTCAGCGCTAAAAGGGTTCTGTGTATCATCCACTGGGCGACCCAAAAGCTGATTAAGACCAGTCTTAAGAGTATCACCAGTAAGCTCAGCGAAACCTCCAACACTTTCAATAGCTTCGGCAGTACCGCCAGCAAGAGCTGCTCCGGTTTCGGATAGAAAGGTAGGCTGAGATTCAGCAGCTTGTGCTTGTGCTTGTGCAGCTTGTTCAGCAGCTTGAGCTTCAGCTAGCTCATCAGCAGCCGCCTCTGCAGCTACAGCATTGTTAAGAACAGCAGCATTAGGGTCAAGCTCTAATGCATCGCTAGTAATAAATTCGTTTTGCATTAGGCACCTGTTAGATAATGATTGAGGACACTAGTAGTGTATTCACGCATACTGGGATATCTACCACCAGTTTCTTTAGTAGCTCGGTCATAAAGGTTAATGGATCCTGCACCGCCATACCACATAGCAGCCGCCATACGGATAGCAATTTTAGGATCGTTTGTGCGGTTACTTGCTTGACGTACATACTCATTAATTGCCCATTGAGCAAGCTGTTCTTGATACTGAGGGCTATTAAGAAAAGCTTCTTTAGACGCCGGAGGAGCCATACCAGCTTTTCTTGCCCAACTAAGAGCAGTTGTCCAGAGGATCTGGTATTTACCAAGCGCAGGATTAGAAGGACCGTATGCATCAGCGTTGTATGCCCTGTAGTTACCTCCACCTGATTCTTGGAAACCAAGGGCTCTAAGAAGGTTAGGAGCACTAACAGTACCTACACTTTGTAAACCACGGTTAATTCGTTGATAACTAGGTTGGTTATAGAAAAGGTCTTTAGCTTGAGGGTTTCGATCAAAGTATGTTTGAAGAGTCTGGGCTTCAGTAGGAAGGGGTTTTGCGGCTAAACCAGCCTTAACACGTTGAGCATTGAAAAGTTCCCAAGCATTACGTTTAGGATCTAGTTTAGCCAGCTGATAAAAGACGGATTTAGGAGATCCTGAGGAATCAAGCTCAAGCTCAACAGGGTCAGAAATGATAGCATTGTTAATTAAAGCGTTAGGGTCTTTGGTTAGAAGGTTTTGTGCTTTTCGATAAATAAGCTTCCTTTGTTCAAACAGTTTGTTAAGTCCAGTAGCAGCCGTTTCGTTTTCAAACTTTTTAAAACCTTCACCAGTAGCAGAGTAGAACCTGCTATTAGGGTCTTCTTGATCTTTCTCAATTCGATCAGCAATAACACCACCTGCCATCCGAATAGCTTCGCCTTGTGAAATAGGTTCTCCACTTTCTTTAGCAAGCTGGAACAGTTTACGTGCTTCTGGCATAATCATATTATGAGCCGCTCGTTGTGCTCTCAAAGCGTCATCATAAAGCACAGAATCGTTGGTGCTGATTTTACGTGCTTCTTTGATCGCAGCTGTTACGATCTGTTGACTATCTTTGATTGCACCTTTATCTTCACTGCCAAAAACGTTTTTAACAATTTTAGACTCATACTTTTTCCTAACACTGCTATCAAGGTTTTGAATTTCACTTGCAGGAAGTTCACCGTATGCAGACAGCAGTTCTGCAACCTTAGCTTCAGAAGCTTCAACACCAAGAAACAAAGGTTCCCAGGCCATCAACTTAGCTGCCAATTCTGGATTTTGACCATATTTGGAAGCATATTGCTGAGCCATCTCAGCCTTTACATCTGGGGTAGGAGGATCTTGGTTCCAAATCTGAATAATTTGATCATACTCAGTTTGAGCTTCAATGTTTCTTGCAGCTGTGTTCCGACTATAATCAGCGTTACTAGCTTCAATGGCTGCAGCTTTCAGTTCCTGCTCGTTGAACTCATCCTTATAATGATCAAACAAAGTGCCCCGACCAGCAGGATGGCTAGGCATCTCAGTCGTTTTTAAGACATTGATGAGAGCATCTGCTTGGGAAGGGTCAGCCTTGATCAGAGTTTTAACAATGTTCAGTAGCTCTTTTCTACTAGCTGAGAAGTGCTCTTCGTTAGGATTAGTAATCTTATACTGCGAAGGAGCAACAGTCAGGTAAGACTGCAGAGCAAGCTGCTTGTTTTCAAGAGAAGCTTCCTTGTCCGTTAAAACGGTAGCAAGGTTGTTTTCCTCATTATCCAAAGCTTGGATAGCAGCGTCTTTTCTAAACTTCTGCTGATAAGTTTTGCGCTGCAAATTAGTTGCAGCAGACATGGGATTGATGAGCTTAGTGACAAGAACTTTTGCACTAAGATTACCCCGATTTTGTTTAATGTAATCAGATTGAAGGTAGCGTATAGCTAGCTCTTTTTGGTAAGCATCTTTAGCATCTTTAATAGTAAAAGCTTCACCTGTACGCTCGTCCTTAAGACGAACAGTAGACGTGTCCAGCTCACTTATCAGATACGTGCCCCACCCATTAGCTTTTTCTCTAATGTTAGCTAGCTGCCACCCACGAGTATGTTGAGTAGACGCAGCACGAATACGGTCCTCAACCTCAGGACTAGTAGCTTTGTTAGCTTCAGCGTTGAGCGCGATGTGGACTCGTTGGCCTTCAGTCACGCTAGCATCAACTTCTTCTTCAGCAGCTTTAAGCCTGTCTGCGTCTTGTAGATAATAGCTTAGCTCTTGATTAAACTCATCCTCTTCTTTCTTTTGTTCAACGAACGGAACTACCGTATCATTGACAAAAGAGTCAATTGTTTTACTAAACCGAGAAAGAGCTTTTAATTCATACTCAGCGTTACTAGCTTGGATGTCGCCAATACGCCGCATTTCATTGATCTGCTGAGACGCTTGCGTCTCCATTCCACGGACTTGTTCACGACCACGCTCTTTAAGTTGTTGAGCCTCTTGCCGCATACGGTCAGAGGGATCAATAACAGTGCGGTTGCGAAAGCCGATAGATTGTGCACTACCTTGATATGGCATGATATTTTTAGTTGACTAAAAGGTTGCTATGATTCCCAGACGTACTTACCGTTGTCCATAATATTGCCGTAAGTACTTAGTCCGGTCGATACTCCACCAACAACACTACCACCAATTCCTCCCACAAGGGACCAAGAAGAAGGACCAGATTGTTCGATGGGTTCTGGGGGTAGAGCGGAAGGAGCGGGCGATAAAGGATCAGCAGGGAGGCCGTTCCAAGCTGCAATATCAGCAGAAGTTTGATCTAGCAGAATACCTTCAACAGCAAGTCCAGCTGCACGGTTTGCATCGCTAATGGTTTGATCAATTTGAGCTTGTTCAATGCCAAGTTGACGAGTAGTGTCAAGAATCCGTAGATACTCAGACTGACCCGTTTTACCTGATGCAAGGATAGTACCTTGTGCTTGAATAGCACTTGCTAGAGCTTTTTGTTGATCAAATGAAGCTGTAGTGCGTTTTTCTTGAAGCTTGTTATTCTCAGCTGCAATAGCTGTGTTGGCTGATGATTGGTTAACGCTTAGCTGGGAATAGTAAGCAGACTTAGCAGCAGCGTTTGATTCAACCTCAGCCTCATAAGCGTTACCAGCCGCAGCATCAGTGGCTGCTGCAATCGCTAATTGGCTAGCATAATTTTGCTGCGCAACTGCATTGCTGTAAGCGGTAGCTGCTGCTTGCTGTTCATAAGCTCCATAAGCTGAAGCTGCACCAAAACCAGCAGAAAGAACACCAAGGGTTATGCTGATTGGTTCACACATAATTTCATAAATTCAATTAGAGGGACACCGTTAACAACGTAATACCTGAGGAATTTAAATTTTAAAAGTTTAAGCAGCTTGATATGACTTTCATTTCTCATATCAGCCCTATTCCATAGGTAATCGTGTGGGAGACTCTGTACCCAGCGTCTCGCTTCTTTAACAAATGTGTGGGGATACTCTTCACTAGCTTGCGTACACAGCATCCAAATACGGTTATCTGGAGTTATGCCAGCCACACCGGCAGCCTTGCCGTTGGGTACCACAAAGAATACTGAGACAGCTGATCGGTAGTAAGACTCAAGGACCGCTGCCGGAGCAGTCAGTCCTGTAGTCTCTTCTACTTCACGTTTGTCTTCCCAACGCAGGGTTTTACCTACTTTAAAAGCTAGTTCAGGGGTGCATGGTTTGATGTACTTACTTACGTACATGCCGTCGGTTGTCATATCGTCCGTCCCAGCTGCCTGAGACAATAGTAGCGGTAAAAGGGTCAGGAATTTTAATAGTCAGGGTGTACTTCTCATTCTTTTTATAAATGGGTACACTGACTGATTTGTAAAGTTTAGAAGGAATACTGTTGAAGTCATTGACATCAGCAATGATTCCAGATTCATATTGAATATGAGAATCTGTCTCTGGAGCAGTTAAATGGAACTCCATGGGACCAGAAACTCCAAGCTCAAAGTTAAGACGTTGGATCCGTAGATCGCCATCAACATCATTAACTCCGCCTGTCAGAGAATAATAATAAGAAGGAAGCTGAATCTCTGTAGTGTATTTGTAACCAACAGCTACATTAACACTAGTTAGATCAATACCATTAAAGGTGACATTAGTACCTGCAACAGTGTCTGGAGATGCTACATAGCCTGTGTCATTGCCACTTAGGACAACTACCACTAGATCATAGCCAGTACCTGTTTGTACAGTGTACGGTAGCGTGATAGTGGTGTTTCCGTTAGACAAACTTTTATCACCTGCTTGTGGGATAAACATGTTATCCAGAGTAGCTTCAAACCGTCGGCTAACAGTCAACGGAGAAGCAGGATCACCGTCACCAAGAATATAACTTCTATTAGCAGTTGATTCAGTGATCAGCTCATGCTTAGACAAGATAAAATCAGTGCCCTGTAGAGTGACAGCGTAGAAGTTACCGCTAGTGTAGAAAGCATGTTGAATTTCATCGGCTAGCTCCCAGGTGTACCAAGCAGATTGCTCACGCTTGTTACCCACGTTGTAGTACTTATAATGATACAGGTTCTTTGAACCCTTCTCAAAATAGGTAACAACACCGTCTTGACTAGAATTAGCAACTTGGTTAGTAGCCTTAGGAATAAACTCAGGTACAACCCTAGTCTGTTCTACAACACTCGGAACGTCTGTTTCATTTCCAACCCCAATCTCAAATGCTTTAGTAAATGAGGAGGTGTTAGATATAAACATCATAGACGTGCCCATGTCCACAGGACGAACAATCTTACTACATTCATAGGAAGAAAGTTTCTTGAGCTGAGCTGTGCTAGGACCAAACTGCTCTGAATCAGTGAACAGCATAAACTGTGCGTTCTCACTGAACAGCATTACACCTTTTTGTACAGGTATAGCGTGATTAAGAAGGGCAGGCTTAGTGTCAGATGCAGCCAGGTCAATAGGGTCTGAGTCACTGGCACTCAGAGCTGATGTAATAAAGAAGTTAAAATAATCAGCAGGCTGTCCCATGACAACCTGTTCATCAGCAATAATACCAAGCCTATTACGGTAGAAGAAAAGAGCACTAATGTTTAGACCGACAAAAGTCGGCATGGGGTTTGTGTCTTCATCGCCAGCTTGACGATCTACCCAGTAGTTATCAGGCTCGTTGGTAGGATCAAGAGTAGTAAAAGTGAAAGTACCGTCAAGGTTATTGACCAGAGCATGAGGCATAGTCGCATAGTCAAAACCTGCATCAATACCACCGGCTACAGTTTCTTCCCAAGAACCACTACCTTTATCAGCGTTGTCAGCAATAAACTCTACGTAGTAATCGTCTTCGGTTGCTTCTGTATTTGATACTTTAACTTTGTAACCGTGCTTACATTCAGCAGGAAGGCGTGCAACATTTTGAATAGTATCTGTAAAACCATACAAGGCATCGCTAGACACACCACCACGTACGGTGATTGTACTAAAACTTCCTGTATTGGCTACAATGTAGATACCATAGCCTATTGGAGTAGCTGAAACATTGGGATACTTAGCTTGAATTGCGCTTGCAAGTTCGCCAAGAACACTGTCAATGTTTAGCTCACCTTCACTTTGGTTTTCAGGTGTACGATAGTAGGCAGCATTAGCATCAATGTATGAAGCGTAGGCGACAACACCTGTAATCGTAACAGTGTAATTTACACCTTCAACAGCAACAGTAAAACTAGCCCCGTTAGTGACATCATCACCGCCGTTTACTAGGACAACAGTAGCGTAGTAAGCACTGTCATAATCACCACTAGTACCATCAGCGTAAATTGTACCAGCAACTGTGACAGTAACTTCAACACCGACACTACCGGCTGTATTACTAACGACGGTCTCTTGACCTTGATACAAGGCTTCGCCGCCTTCGTCAGTCCAAGTTGCGCTGCTAGTGCCCGATTTAACAACACTTACTGTTGATGCTCTGTATTTAGTAGTAGAAGAAATGTTAGGGTTGTCAAGAGCTACCACATACTCACTGTTGTAAGTAACAGTGTTAAGGGTTACAAACCCGTAGGAATTACCAAAGCTTGCAGTAGTCCGGTCAACAGCAACAGTTTTATCAGGATTAGCAATGAAGGTGTAATCATTAATAGTTAAGACACCATAAGGTTTTGTAGAACCAACGCTGCGAGCAAGATAATTAAGGTTGACACCAGCAGCGACATTAACAGTTTGTTGAGTTCCATCGGACAAATCCCATACCCTGATTTCAGGAGTATCAGTAATTTGGACAATATATTTATTATCTTTGTCTCTGTCGATCTCAAACCAGTATCCGCCTTCCTCAGCATTAGCCAACGTACCAACGTATTCACCGGGAGGACGCTTGACCAGGCCAAAGGTTACATCAGGATAGGCATTATGACAGGTTCTAAGTTGTCCAGGAAATTTAACAAAGTCGGGTTGTTGTGATACACCACCCAAAAAGTTGGGAATACGTTGGTTAATTGCTGCCATTATCGTGCTAGAGCTTGGAACGGTTTGTAGCTGGTGTAGGGGTTCCTTAGATCACTAGAGTTAAACACGTTATAGTCAGACTGTTTAGTATCATACTCAACTGCCAAAGCACGCATAAGCTGCTCATCAGTTTGAAGAATACGAACAGTGTCAGTGTCACTTACCATACGACCTGCTGCAATGCGAGCAGCCCGTGCAGTGATGTAATCTCGGAAAGCTTGAGGAATATCAGAAAACTCATAGAACCACACGACATCACAATAGAGAACTTCGATGCCAGTAAATTTAAATGAGTGATTATAACGATCATAAAGTTTACCCTCACGTCGTACAACATCATAGTTATCATGATGTTTGTACCTGTTCACGTCGAGCTGTAGAACAGCAGTAGGAATGATCACTTCCTGCTGGGAATTGAGAGTGAATGGGTATTCATATTCAGTGTTATAGCTCCAACCCTCTGATTGGATTTCACGGCACACCTGTCGAAGAGTGCTCAGAGCAATAACAACTTCAGGACTTTGCGTATCAAGAGTATTGACCGGAGACTCACCGATACTCATTAGAATTGAGTTAACAGCATCCAGTTCGGTGGACGTTGCGTATGAAGGAGTTGCCATAGTAACTATAAAAAAAGGGGACCCGAAGGTCCCCCAGTAAACAACAAAAGTGTTATCAGAAAGCAGAACCGGCAGTGCTGGTAGCGTGGAGTTCCACACAAGCAGCGGGGTTCAGGTAGTCGGTACCCATGGCAAGGCGACCCAGGATGACATCGCCCTGATAGATCACGGAGACGTCACCAGAGGTGACTTGAACCTGGGGTCCAATGGTTTCAACAACACCAGCAGCTTCACGTTGGAAGATCAGGCCGCAGGAGGTGTCGAAGTCGGTGGCAGAACCATAAGGATTGTTCTCACCGGTTGCAGTAGCTTCAACGCTAGCACCCACGAAGGAGCCGGGGTTGTCGATAGTCGAAGCAGTGCCATACTTGCCCAGGAAAGGCAGGTTCATGGACTTGTAGATCTTGATACCGGCGATCGACATGATGCCGTTGCCGCTCTGCAGGGCATCACCCTGAACGTCACGGTTGATCAGAGCATTGCTGGAGACGTTCTCGACCAGTGCATAGTACTGGCGGGGGCTGAGGACGGCGCAACGGCCATCTTGAGACAGACCCTTTTCGTCCAGGACAGCAGCAGCTTCAAAGAAAGCAGCCACGATCTTGTCAGCATCCAGAGCATCAGCGGTAGTACCAGCACCGGTACCAACCTGAATCTGAGTACCGCCGGGCTCAACCTTACCGGTTGCGGAGATGGGGTGAGCAGCACGTGCACCACGGGTGATAGCGCGGAAGATGCGACGGTCATAGTGCTCAGCAAGAGCATAACCGATCTTACGGCTGATTTCACCACGCAGCTCGTAGTGAGCAAGGGTTTCATCCAGGTCGTAGACGAAAGCGCTGGAGACCAGCAGGTCGTCCACCACGATAGTCTTCTCAGCCACCGGGGGATCACCGGAGCCAAGGATAGGAGTACCAGGCGTGTGGAACGAAGCGTCCATACGACCGGTGTAGATGAACTGGAGGCTCTTACCGGACTTGAGGGTCCGCTTCATAACCAGATCACGAGCGATCGTGTTATGCTGGAAGCCTTTGAACATCTCACCAGAGAAAAGCTTCAGATAAAGCTCATACTTATCATTATAGCCAGTACCGGTGCTAAGATTAGCACGGCCTAGCGCAGTTTGGGTAGCGTTAGCCATTGTTAAAAAAGAGAAAGAATTTTTAGGAAAAGACTTGCTCTAAACGTTTAGAAAATTTTTGATTTATTTTGTGGTCTATCCCACCGTCTAGACGGTAAAGGGTGTCCTCCGTGGAGGGCCAATGCCAATAGGTAAGGGAGGGTTTGCACCTCCCAATGCCGCTTTAACGGACTACCTTAATGTAAGCAACGCCGCGATACTTCAACTTAGCTTGCCTCTCAGCCTGCTTCTGTTCCCGTACACGGGCATCCAATTCAACTTTAGTCATTGTAAGGACCGAAGTACCTGACCCCCGTTCCATGGTCAGGCGACATGCGTCCCCGAAGGGATGAACGTACGCTGCTTACTTAGCGTACTTACGCTTCTTAGCGGTCTTAGCCGATGCTGTAAATTGAGCAGCAGTAGGAGCGCCAGGAGCACCAGGCTTACGCATCTTCTCACCAGAACCCTGGGCGATGCGCTTACGTTTAGCATGAATATTAGCGTAGAGTCCAGGTTTAGCCATAGTTCAGCATTTCCACTTTTGTAGCGCAAGAGCCTTCCTAGTAGGACGACCCTTGCTGTCTTTCATAGGACCTTTAACGCCCGACATACGGGCACAGAAGGACCGCTTACGTGGCCCTCCTTCGGGCTGTGGAGCCTTTAGGTTAGAGCCAGTCTCTCGGTTGTATTTGGCCCGTCCAGCAGCCGTTAGACCGCCAGTACGGGACTTGTGTTTACCAATTCGTAGACTTACACTCTTAGCCATTACTTTTTCTTTTTCTTAGATTTACCAGCTTTGCTGATAGCAATAGCAACAGCTTGTTTCTGTGGATAACCCTCAGACTTTAAAGTTTTAATGTTAGACGAGATCGTTAGATCTGATCTTCCTTTTTTAAGGGGCATTACCAAATACCGGGAATAATCTGCCCAGTCAGCGCGTAAGCGCCAAGAGCAGCCATGACGCCAAGCATAGCAAGGCGACCGTTGAGCTGCTCAGCTCGTTCGTTGTGTGGGACACCGTAGGGATGATCAGTCATAATAATAGTGGGTTCAGTGGGCCAAATGTTAGTGTCGTTCATTAACCGATAGTGGGGGCGGATAGAGCCACCGGAGTTGCTTCAATAGAAGCAAGGTCCAGAGGGAAGTTGTGTGCGTTTCGTTCATGCATGACTTCAAATCCAAGGTTGGCTTGGTTAAGAATGTCTGCCCAAGTACGAACAACACGTCCCTGACTATCAAGAAGGGACTGGTTAAAATTAAAGCCGTTAAGATTAAAAGCCATCGTG
>Ga0070754_10001719_pt1 | contig 16969 bp, 29 predicted proteins | sample VirMetDEL_Sep_01_FD_75181 | JGI IMG/M metagenome (GOLD analysis project Ga0070754, IMG submission 75181) | Aqueous microbial communities from the Delaware River and Bay under freshwater to marine salinity gradient to study organic matter... | ecosystem: Environmental > Aquatic > Marine >... | reverse complement strand
TATTATGGCAGAAAATAAAAAATCATTTGTATTGTATGCAGATTTAATATATACTTTAGAAAAAATGCCTAGTGACAAAGCTGGAGACCTTTTTAAACACATTTTAAGATATGTTAATGACTTAGAACCAGAAACAGGCGACTTGATTATACAATTAACTTTTGAACCGATTAAACAGCAATTAAAAAGAGATTTAAAAAGGTATGAGGATAAGAAAAAACAATGGAGTGAAGCTGGTAAGCGTTCAGCGGAAGTAAGGAAGGCTAATAAAAAAGAACGACCGTTAACGACCGTTAAAAAACGTTCAACGGATTTAACTGTTAATGATAATGTTAATGTAAGTGTTAATGTAAATGATATAAATAAAAGAAAAGCGGATTTTAAAAAATCCTTACTTCCTTTTTTAGATATTTATGATAAAGAATTATTAAATGATTTTTTTGAGTATTGGACGGAGCATGGAGAAAAAGATAGAAAGTTTAGAAAGGAAAAAGAAAAAAGTTTTAATATTGAGTTAAGATTAAAAACTTGGTTTAAACGCTCTAAGCAATGGAAAAAAGAAAAAAACTTTGCGCCAAAAAAAGAAAAAGTAAGCGCAGCACAAATAATACAACAAGTAAAAGACGGAACTTATGGATCTAGTAATTAAAAATAAATCAATACCAATAAAAGCAATACCTAAAGAAACATTAAAAGAGACGCTAGAAACGACTTTTGCAGTATGGGTTAGTGATTTACTAGGGTTAACTGGAGAAGATAGCGCAAAACGCCTTATTTTAAGTCTACCAGCTATTGAAAAGCATTTTTGGTCGTTAGGATTTGAGGAAATCCAAAAAGCGTTTACAATGTATGCGGATGGAGAGTTAAAAACACAACCTTTGCCAAATTACTTCACTAGAATTTTAGTAGGGCAGATTTTTAAAGAGTATAGAGATATAAAAAAAACACAACCTAAACCGATGGATGAAACAAAATATAAAAAAGAGCAAGACGATTTATTAGTAATACAATGCTTTGACGCTTTTATACAAGATAGAAAGATAAAAAAAGATTTTGTTTGGGTTTATACTTATTTGGAGAATCAAATAGGAGCAACAAACCAGGAGAAAAAAACATTGTTTCATATTGCTAAAGAGCAAAAGGTAAGTAATGAAAAAGCGATAGAACTTAGTAAATTAAAATTACTAAACAGATACTTTAGTAAACTAGAAGCAAAAGACCAACATATAAAAGATTTTTTATAACGTATTGCTATATGGTTAGTGCGAGAATTAAGAACGAAATTTAATAAATAAAAACAGACCTAAACAAAAACATTATGGAAGAAAAAACAATTTACAATTTAGAATTACACGAAAATTTAATATTAGATAACGGAAGAACAGTAGTAAAAAGAGTTGCTGGAGGATGGCTATACAGCCAACAGATACCCGAATGCAACTTATACGAAGTTGTTTTTGTGCCTTATAATAATGAGTTCCAAATAGTACCGAAATAAGCATTAATTATATAGCGTGTTGTGGTGTCGTTTTAAGGCATATTACTGCCAACGTTAAAATTTATGAGTAGTTGTGATAATAATAATAATTAAAACCTATAAAAATGAATAAAAAGAAAATACTAGAAATATTAGATGAATACTCTGATAAAAATTATGGTGAAATTTATATAGACCAACACCAAGAAATAGCAAAAGACTTGTTAAAATACTTTAAACAGCAATTACTTATACATAGTGTTAGCCATTGTGCTGATGAGCTAGAACCGATTAAAGGAAATATTACTGCAACTGCATTTACCACGCCAAGTGACCACGGAATTGTGACAATAGAACTACTTTACGGACACTACAAAATGAAAGACTGGAAGAAAGGTGATAAGATAGAATTAAAGCATTGTGGCTAACGCTAAGTATAACACAAGTAAAACGAACGGATATGAAAACTAAAGAAAAGAAGTACACAAGTAATTTTAAACCCAACAGAGATTGTAGAAGCTGCAATGGTAAAGGGTGGATAGTATCCCCACCTATAGAGTATTTGTGTAGAGAATGCAACGGCACAGGACAAAATTAGTGAGTGTATTTGTGTTATACAATGTTATTGTGCTTTTTAATGCACTCTAACGCCTACGGCTATGGATAGTTGCGAATTTAAAAAACAAGAATTATGAGTATAATGGAACAAAAAATGCAAGAAATTTACGAAGGTGCTGAACAAGAACAAGAGCAATTATTTTTAGCCAGTGTTAGCAGTATGTACGGAAATTTAAAAACAAACTTGCAGACAAGCGACAGAGCCAACGAAGAAATTTATTTGGGTGATGAACTAAAAGTTATTGAAGGGACGAATTGCTTAAGTAGTGGTATAGTGTTTTTAGAAGATGGAGAATTTAAAATAAATGGCGAAATACTCGCAGACTTTTTAGATTGTGAATGGACGATAATAAGAAGCGGAAAGAATGACTTAATTAGCAAATTAGCGAAAACATAGTATTACTGCTAACGTATTCGTATATGGAACGGCTTTTTTGCTGTTTTATATACGGTGTTATCTATTGGTTTCTGGTCTGCAAATGTTAAAATTAAGCAAATACTTAAAATAATTCTTTTTTTATTAGGTTTGTATTAAGTTTATACTTATATTTGTAGTGTAATAATTAAAACAAAACATTATGAAAACTTACAATTTTAAACCAAACGCAAGTAAATTTCACGTTAACCTTCATAGAGATACTTTAATAGCATCTATACAATATGATAAAAACAGAAATAATGATACTTCTGAAAACGAAAACGAGTTAAAACAACTAAATAAGTTTTATGGATATTAAACAACTAAAAAAAGAATTACAGCTATCAAACACCAAGATAGCTGTATTCTTCGATTTAACACCTATGGCATTTGCAAATAGCACAGCCAAAAAAAGGTATGAAAAAGCCTTATGTAAATTCTATAAGTATGTAAAAGAACACGAACCAGAAGAAACTTGTAGATAACGTTAAGTATAAACGGTCGTTTTAATGCCGTTTATACAGTGTTGTATGTCTGGTGCGACTTTAAAGCACAAACTTTGATTAAATGAACGAAACTAAGTAATAATATTTTTGAGCGTTGGCAAATTGCTGACGACAGGAAGCAAAACAAATACAATGATTAAACTATACAAAGGCGATTGTCTTATTGAAAGTGATAAAATAGAAAGCGGAAGTGTTGACCTTATTTTAACTGATTTACCTTATGGAACAACAGCTTGTAGTTGGGATGAGATAATACCATTTAAACCAATGTGGGAAATGTTTTATAGAGTATTAAGACCAAATGGTTTTATTATTTTGACGGCATCTCAACCTTTTACTACTAAATTAATAGCGAGTAATATTGATAGATTTAGCCACCAATGGATATGGCAAAAAGAGCAAGGTAGTAACCCGTTACTTGCTAATAAAATGCCTATGAAAAACTTTGAAGATGTATTGGTATTTAGCAATGAACCAACAAAACACGACACTAAAGGCGAACATCCGCAAAGAGAATATTTCAAGAAAGTTCTTGATTTTATTGGTGCAAAAAAGAAAGAAATAATAAATACAATAGGGCAATGTGCTGACCATTGTTTTAGAGTTGACAGCACACAATACGGACTATGTACAAATAACACTTATAAGAAATTAATAGAAGTTTATGGTATTAATAAATGCAAGGATTTACAGAGTGGGAAGTTTTAAATATAGAAAACAAAGAATTTAGAACGGAACTAATACGAAAGTTTGACGAGAAAAATCCAAGAGTTTACAACCCACAAATGACAGAGGGTAAAGAGTATGTAAGTGGTGGTGGTTATGTAAAACATTTAGACCAATTTGTTGAAGGTGGCAATGTAAGTAATAAGAGATACCCAACAAGCATAATTGAGTTTGCAACTAACAAAAGTAAAAGCGTACACCCAACACAAAAACCTACTGCATTACTTGAATACTTGATAAAAACCTACACTAATGAATATATGACTGTATTTGATGCAACAATGGGAAGTGGCTCAGCTATGGTAGCCTGTAAAAACACTAACAGAAACGGGATAGGTATTGAAATGAATGATGAGTATTTTAGTATTGCTGAGAAAAGGGTGGAAAAAAATATTATTACGACTGGTAAGCAAATAAGTATATTAGACGAACTGAACTAAGCTGTATTGCACACAACGTTTTGGGTATGGCAAGTGCGTGAATTAAGAACAGATTTAATTAAATAAAACAGAAATAATGAAAAATTTAAAATTAGTAAACCAATTATTTATAGGTAAAGTAGCTGATGAAATAGGAATGGAAAGAACAATAGAACTTTTAAAAGAAGCAAAAGAAGCATTTGATATACCTGTTGTTGTAAAGCAAAGCGAACTGTTAAAAGACGATGATTTTAGGTGTATTCAAGAAAGTTCTAAAACAGGTAGATGCAAATGCTTAAAAGAGGAAGATTGTGAATGGGCTGATTAGTCTTTTAATTGTTTACAACGTTGAGTGTAAGAACTGAATTTAAAAATTATTAGAATGAAACGGCTAACGAAAAAGCAAGCGAAAGAATTTGCACGAATACAAAGCGGAGTATTAATATACAATACTTCTGGAACTGAATTTAATGATGCAGAATTGAGCGACACCGAAGAGGAAATGCTTTATGAATATATGGCTAACCATTAGAAACGATTACTGAAAGATGAAGAACAGAAATTAGCAAGTACAAATGCTATTTTGGATTATGTACGAACCAATTTTTAAATTTTGTTTTTACACATTGTTACCATTAACGCAGTGACGTTTTAATGAATGGTAACAACTGTATATAATCCATAAATGTATTACAATTTGTGAAAACATACACTAAAATAAAGGTTTTAAGAATTTCAGAAACACAGCATAATACGTTGGTTAAAATGAAGTCTTACAATGTAGATGTTTCTCAATTCATTCGTGAGGCTATTAAAGAAAAAATTAAAAAGGATTATAAAGAGCTATTGCAGAAACCAAAAATAGAATATTGCCCTTTTAGTAATAAAACAATCAAACTATAAATAATGAAGAAATGCAAATCCTGTAAAGAACCAATTAAATACACCGAAAGAAACGGTTTAAAAACTTATGCTCATAAATACGGCTATTGTTTTGCTAATGGTTGTTTGTCGGATTACTATTTAAACAATCCAGAGGGTAAAGAAAAACTAAACAAAGCAACTATTAAAGCTGCTAAACATAGAAAAGATTTAGAAACAGCAAAAGAAGAACACAAAAACAACAAATCACTAAGTTGGTTATTACAAAACACAGTAAACGCTTGTCATGATTATATTAAAGAAAGGGATAAAGGTAAACCATGTATTTCATGTAATGAAGCATGGCATAGTGATTTTCATGCTGGGCATTTTTATAAAGCTGAATTATTTTCTACATTAAAGTTAGATGAAACAAATATACACGGTCAATGCATAGGGTGTAATAATTTTAAAGATGGCAATGAGTCTGGTTATCGTGTAGGATTAATTAAACGATACTCTAAAGGATTTTTAGACCTTTTAGATAGCAAAGCATTATTAGACAAAAAAACATCTTTTAAATGGGATAGAGAACAATTAAAAAAAACAAGACAATATTATAAACAAAAATTAAAAAAACTATTAGATTATGAAAATTAAAACAGATTTAAAAAACATTTGGATAGTTACTTTACTATCATTAGGTTTATTCTTATTCGCAATAAGACAATGCACAGCACAACCTTACATTTCTTTTAATGTCGATGTTAACAATTTACTAAACATTAAAGAAAACAAAAGAACAATAGTAAACGGGTTAGATTTTGATATTGAAGTTGGAGCAATAGAAAATAATATTGGTGTATATGTGTTTTACGGTATGTTTTACAACGCTAATTACCAAAACTACGGGGTAGGTGTAGATTATATAATAAATCCTTTAGAAAACGTTTATTTAAGCTTAGGAAATCAATATCATGTAACTATAAGAAACAAAAAACAAAAATATTTAGGTACTACGGATAGTTATTTTAATCCTCGTGGTAAAATTAGTTATGATTTAAGTTTTCTAACAATAGATTTAATTGCTAAATTTACAAAGCGTAACGATATAGATAAACGCATCTTTGAGGGTTCGGTAGGTGTAACAAAAAAGTTAAATTAGCGACATATAATAAACCTTAACATTTAAAATCATGAAAAAATTAACAATTTTACTATTAGCACTTGGTTTTTTAAGTTGCTCAACAGATTCGATAGAAACTCCACAAAATACAATAGAAACAAATAACAAATGTAGTGCGGTTTCTCAATTAATCCAGGTTACAATAGACGGGAGACATATTATACAAGGAGAAACACCTTTAACAATAGATTGCTCTAAATGTGGTGATGAATACGCAAAAGTTTATACTGGAGACCGATTAATCCAATATAAAAAATACGTTTGTCAATAATGAAAGCAAAACAAAAAGCAAAAGAGTTAGTGGCAAAAATGCAAGTTATTCATTACGTTAAATTAGGGGGTAAAAATTCAGAAAGTAAAGGCTTACCCGTTTCAATGTATGACAGTCAAGTAAAACAATGTGCTTTAATATGTGTTGATGAGATATTGAAAGCAACAAGAATGAAAATTAGTTGGGGATTTTTAAAATCACAAGAAAAACCTATTGAATATAGATATTCTGAATATTGGCAAGAAGTTAAACAAGAACTAGAGAAACTATGAGTAAAGCAGAAAGAATTAAACTACGTATATTTCAATGGTTTTTTCCGCATTATAATATAAAGCTGTCAGCAACAAACTTAATTACTAATAACAAAGAAAATTATTGCGAGATATGCGGAAAAGTATTAAAAATACATAGTAACGAAAACAAATAAATAAAATAATAAGGGAAAGCCGAAACCCTAAATAGTAGGCGCAAAACAGATTTTTTAGTTCAAAATCTAAAAAGACCCTTATCATAACGACGAGGGTCTTTTACTTGTAATAACTCATAATGCAAATATTTATATTCCGCTTTGAGTTAAGCGGCAACGCAAATATAAATAAAATTTATTAACTTTGTAATTATGATAATAAATGCACAAGAGGATTTAATACATGAGTTTGGAGAATGGCAAATAACATATACAGCCGCTCCAATATATGAAATACCTACATTTTTAAATTGTGAGATTAAATGGGAATTTGTGTTTAATAATGAAATACTAAACTAATTATGGCTGGAGGAAATCAATATAACGAGCATTGGACGTTAGAGGAGTCTACCTCCTTTATGGAAGAAGCCGTTAAAATATCGCAGAATTTAGAATATGACTTTATTGGAGAAGTAGCAAAGAAACAAAAGACATACCATCACGTTTACGGATATATTGTAGATAAATTTCCAACACTAAAACCCTTATTAACAGCTATAAAGTCTAATTGTGAGTCTAATTGCTTTTACAACGGTAAAAAGGGAGAAATAGTCCCAAGCCTTGCTATAATGAATTTAAAGAGTAATCACGGTTGGACTGATAGAGCAGAAACAACCCACAAAGGAAAGTTAGATTTATCACAATACACCGATGAACAATTAGAGGCTAAAATAAAAGAGATTGGAAATATCTAGCCTTAACTACGAACAAAAAAAACTAACCTCAGCTTTATTATATGAATATGAGGTAAGGAAGTCTAGGCAAAGTCTTTTAGGATTTACTAAGGCTACACTAGATAATTTTGAGATAGAGCCATTTCATAAGCAATACTACACGTTATTAGATAGGTTTGCAAAAGGCAACATAAAAAGGCTTATTATTACTATGCCACCTCAACACGGTAAAAGTGAGGGAAGCACCAGGAGACTACCAGCTTATATTTTAGGTCTTAATCCAAATAAAAAAATTGCAGTTGCATCTTATAACACTACCTTTGCGTCTAAATTCAATAGAGATATTCAAAGAATAATAGATACTACAATTTATAACGATATATTCCCAGAGACAACATTAAATAAATCTAACGTCGTAACGGTTGCTAGTAACTACCTTAGAAATTCTTTGGAGTTTGAGATAGTAAACAAAAAAGGAGGGCTAAAGTCCGTAGGTAGAGGAGGACCATTAACAGGTAATAAAGTAGATGTAATGATAATGGACGACCTTTATAAAGATTACATGGAGGGGAATAGTCCAATAATAAGAGACACTGTTTGGGATTGGTACACGTCAGTAGTAACAACAAGGTTACACAATGATAGTCAACAGTTAATCGTATTCACTCGTTGGCATGAGGACGATTTAATAGGACGCCTGGAGAGTAAAGGAAAAGTTAAAGAAATAACCAATATAGATAATATCGACCAAATAGATTTAAAACACGATGAATGGTTAAAGGTTAATTTTGAGGCTATAAAAGAAAGTGAAAAAACAATGATTGACCCAAGAGAAAAAGGAGAGTCTCTTTGGGAGAATATGCATAGTCTTGAAAGCCTTACCAGCTCTAGGGAATTAGACATAGAAAAATTTAGTTGTTTATATCAAGGAGACCCGCAAACAGCAGAGGGTATGTTATACTCTAAATTCAAGACTTATCGAGAGTTACCAGAGCTTAAAATAATTAAGAATTATACAGACACCGCAGATACTGGGAAAGATAGGCTTTGTTCTATTGTTTATGGTATTCCAGTAGCAAAAACAGACAAACATATTTACGTTTTAGATGTTCTTTATACGAGTGATCCAATGGAGGTTACAGAGCCAAAGACAATAAACCTATTAAACAGTAATGAAGTAAATGAGGCGCATATTGAAAGCAATAACGGGGGGCGTGGCTTTGCGAGGGTAATAGAAAAAGGAGTAAAGAAAACTAATATATTTTGGTTTCATCAAAGCAACAATAAAGAAGCTAGGATTTTCTCCAATAGCGCAAGTGTTAACAATAAAATAGTTTTTCCTAGTGATTGGGGGTTAAGGTGGTCCGAGTTCTATAATGACGTTACTAAATATAAGAAGTTATTTAAAGCGAATAAGTTTGACGACGCACCAGATACGTTAACAGGAATAATCGAAAAAGAGGAGATACCAGAAGTATTTACCTTTTAAATTTAATTTTTATATTTTTACATAAAATACTCAAACAATGAGAGGACCAGGATTAGGACGACTAATTAACCAAATATCGAGAGCTTTTGGAAGCAAAACGAATAGTACAAATAAATTTAACGAGGCTTTTTTGTTTGGTGGAGAGTACACGCCTTACGACACCAGCGCAAAGAGTTACATAGAACAAGGTTATAATATCAACCCTTTAGTTTTTTCTATGATTACGCAAATGTCTAATAAGACGGCAAGCGTGCCTTTTTACATAAAAGAAATAGAGGATAAAAACGCTCAAAGGAAATTAACTCAGTTGATGGACTCTACAAAGGGTAATTTATCAATGACCCAAAGACTAAAATTTACTAAGTTAATAACTAAAGCATATAGTAAAGAGGATAAGCCATTTCCAATGGAACGACCTAACGTTAACCAAACATGGACGGAATGGATAGCATTATACAAAACATTTATTAAAACAACTGGTAACGTTTATATTTATTGTTTAGCACCAGAGGACGGAGTTAATAAGGGTAAACCAGTACAAGTGTATTTATTACCTAGTCACTTAATGCAAATAGTAGTTAAAGACAATGTAGATTTTTTAACAAGTGAAAACCCTGTAAAAGAATATATTTTAACAGAGGGAGCGAGTTATATTGAGTTTGACGCAGAAAAAGTAATACATATAAAATACTCAAACCCTAACTATGATGAAAACGGAGCGCACTTATACGGCATGAGTCCTTTAAGAGCTGCTTTAAAAAATATTCAAAACAGTAACACAGGCTTAGACTTAAATATTAAAACTCTAAAAAGCGGTGGTGCATTTGGATTAATTCACGCTAAAAGCACACCATTAACAGAAGACCAAGCTAAAAGCATTAAAGATAGATTGTTAGAAATGGACTCTAGCCCAGACAGACTAAGCAAAATAGCTGGAGTTAGTGCTGAGGTTGGATTTACTAGATTAAGTTTAACAAGTGACGAGCTAAAACCTTTTGATTATTTAGCATTTGATAGACAACAAATAGCAGACTGTTTGATTTGGGAGTTGGTAGATGGTAATAGAGGAGATTTTGGAGGAACTATTGAACAACTAAGAAAGCAAAGAGTAACAGACAATATACAACCAGATTTAAAGTTATTGACACAAGCGTTAAACGAGCAATTTTTACCTAGATTTAAAGGCTATGAAAATGCAGAGATTATTTTTGACATCATGGAGTTACCAGAAATGCAAACCGATGTTAAAGAACTTACCGAGTGGTTAAATACTGCATTAGATAGAGGTGTTATAAATCGTAACGAATATAGAAACGCTATACATTATTTAGAAGTAGATGAGGAGGACATGACTAGGTTTACTGTCACAAATGATATAATTAGCTTAGAGGAGGCACTAGATAACGATTTTAATATAGCGGACCAACCCGCTAAACAAAGGAGAGTAAAGGCTGGTTTCGACCCAAACCAACCAAGAGCCGCAGATGGTAGATGGGGAAGTGTTACGGGAGGCGAAAGCGAGGATGAACCAAATACAGATTATAGAGGGTCGCATCAAATAAGTTATGACCCTGAATATAACACGACATTAGATGACTTAACTAAAGGAGGTCAATTAATACCAGAGGATATATTTGAGCATCCCGAATGGTATGCAAACATGAGCGACCCAGCTTATAGAGAAAGTTGGGCGGCTATTTTAAAAGTTCAAGGCAAACCAAATGCAATGATTGAGATATTTAGAGGCGTGCCAAAAGGAGTTACTAATATAAATAGTGGAGATTGGATATCTTTAAGTAGAATTTATGCTACACAACACAGTTACGATATGCACGGAGATGGAAAAGATGGAGACGTTATATCTATGATGGTTAGAGTAGGAGATATTTCTTGGGATGGAAACGATATAAACGAGTTTTCTTATTTTAAAGACTTAGAAAAATAATTGGCTAGTATAAACTCATATAGAAACAAGTGGTTAAGATGGCATAAAAGCTATGAAAAAAGAGCCTATAAAGAATTAAAGAAAACCTTTAGTAAGTGGAATAATGCAATAGACTTTAACTCTATGACTGAAACCAATTACACCAATGTTATAGAAAACGCTATTGACGACGACGCTTTATTAAAGACTTTAGAAAACATTTATATTGAGGTGGGCTTAACTCACGGATCGAGAGTAGGCGCTGGAGTAAACAAAGAGTTAAAACTATTTACTTTAGGAGAGTTTACAACGGTGTTTTTAAATAGTATTATAGAATACCTTTTAGAATATGGAGCAGAAAAAGTTGTAATCATTAGTAGAACCTATAAAGACGACATAGCAAAAATAATATCTAAAGGGTTAGAGGACCAGAAGACAATGCCAGAGATTGCAAAAGAATTGCAAAAAATGGTTAGTCGTCCTGGTTTTTATCGTTGGCAAGCTATGAGAATAGCACGAACAGAAACAACAGCTGCCGCAAATAGAGCAGCGTTAGAAGCTGGTGCAATAAGTGGTTTTGTCACTAATAAAGTTTGGTTAAGTTCACAAGACAAAAGGACTAGAGATATTCCTAAAAATGAGTTTGACCATTTAGATATGGACGAGGTACAAGTAAATATTGAGGACGATTTTAAAGTCCCTCGAAAAGATGCACCACCGCAAGCAATGGCATATCCTGGAGACCCAAGAGGCTCGGCTGGTAATGTTATAAATTGTAGGTGTGCGGTTGCTATTGTACCCGCTAGAGATAGGTTTGGAAATTTAATACCAACAACATAAAATAAAAAATAGTTATATTTACATAAATTATAGACAATGCAAGGTTTACTAGAATTTAAACAAATTACAGGAGCGTTAAAAGACGTAGATTTAAAAAAGAGAATTGTTACGGGTTACTTATCTAACTTTGATAACAAAGATTTTGATAATGATATTATCGTAAAAGGAGCTTTTACAAAGTCAATTAGCGAGAGAAAGAACGATATTTATTTTTTAAATCAACATGACTGGAAACAGCCTCATGGTAAATTTAACGTGTTAATTGAAGATGAAAAAGGATTGTATTTTGAAAGCACGCCTTTAATAGATACAAGTTATTCAAGTGATGCTTTAAAATTATATGAAGCTGGTATAGTAAATGAGCATAGTATAGGGTTTAATACTATACAGAGTGATTTTGATAAGAAAAATAACGTTAGAACAATTAAAGAGATTAAATTATATGAGGGTTCTAATGTGACTCTAGGAGCTAACAACGCAACACCATTTACAGGATTTAAAAGTTTAACTTTAAAGGAAGTTAACGACAAACAAAAATTAATACTAAAAGCATTTAGAAATGGAACGTTTACAGACGATACATTTGGACTTTTAGAAATAGCAATAAAAGACTTACAATTACAAGCCTTTGAATTAGGAAAATCACAGAAAAAGGAAAAGCCGTCTAACGACACTTTTAATAATAATTCTGCCGATATAAAAACGATAGAACAATTTATTAAAAACATTTAAAAAAATGGAATTAAAAGAACAATTAGAGGCTCTTTCTATAAAACTAGAGGGAAAATCTAAAGAAGAAATTAAAACAGCAATGGAAACATTTGCTACGGAAAACACTAAAGCAATTGAAGCGGCTACTACTGAGGTAAAAGAGGCTTTATTAACTCAAATTGAGGAATTAAAGACAAAAGCTGAGGAAATGCAAGCGCATACAGACGCTTTAGACGTTAAAATGCAAGACCAAAAGAAAGGTCTTAAAGTAACTAATGATCCAGTAAAGGAAATTATTACAAAGGATTTTGATAAAATCAAAACAGTTGTAAAAAGCGGTAAGGTTTATTTAGAAACTAAAGCAGTTGGAAATATGACGTTAGGTGCAAACTTAACAGGAGACCAACCGAGAACGTTTAGTAATGAGGTTGCAACGTTACCTATGCAAATACTTAATTTTTCTGACTTGATTGGAACTATTAATATTGGTAATGGTACTTATACTTTCCCACGTAGAACAACAAGCGAGGGAGCTGCCGCTACACAAACAGAGGGGGCAGATAAAGGACAAATTGATTACGATTTATCTATGATAGATGTAAACACCGACTTTATTGCTGGTTTTTGTGTTTATTCAAGAAAAATGGCTAACAACTTACCTTTCCTAGAAAGTTTCTTACCAGGAGAGTTAAGACGTTCTTATTTTGATGCTGAAAATAGTGTATTTAACACAGCTTTAGCGGCTGGAGCAACTGCATCTACTCAAATTATCACGGGTAAAAATAAGATTGAAATGTTAATGAATGAGGTTGCTACTTTAGCTGGCTCTAACTGGTCTACTGACGGTATTGTATTAAGTCCAGCAGATTATAACAGCATTTTACAAACTGAGGTTTCAACTGGAGCTGGATATGGTTTGCCTGGAGTGGTTACTTTAATTAATGGACGTTTAGCGATTAATGGTATTCCATTATTCCAAGCTAATTTCTTAGCAGCTAACAAATATTATGTTGGTAACTGGTCTCAAATTAAAAAGGTTGTAACTGAGGGATTATCTTTACAGTTTAGTACTGAGGATGAGGATAACTTTAGAAAGAACAATATTACTGCAAGAATTGAAGCACAAGTTGGTTTAGCGATACACCGACCAGACTCAATGATTTACGGAGACTTTACAGCAGTATAAATCTTTAAATTATGAAAGTAGTAAAAGATTTCTTTTGTATTATAGAACGTAAAACCTATAAAGTAGGGGACGAATACAAAGGTAAAAGAAAGGATTTAGGACACGTTTTAGAAGCACCGAAAAAAAAGGCGGCATCTAATAACAAGAAATAAGTCTTTTGATTGTTAATTTTAAGCCCTACCTTTAATTGGGTGGGGCTTTTTTAAATATAGATTATGATATTAGTTACTAACTTATTTCGTGAAAAATCCGAAAACTTTAAAATTTACAGACCAGGAAGTAAAATAGCTCATTTCTCAAAAAAGAGAGAGGACGAGCTTATTAAAAAGAAATATGCTTTAAGGGTTGTAGAAAAAGAGAAAGTAGAGAGCAAACCTAAACGCAGTAAAAAAGAAAAATAATGGCTTATATTGATGTAATACCTTTAGAGGATGCAAAAGTTTATTTAAGAGTAGACGACACTTTAACAGAGGACGACAACTCTATAACTAGAATGATTAATGCTGCTTTAGAATATGTAGAGGATTGGACTAATATTTTGGTTTATGATAGAACTAAAAGTTATATATCACAAAATGGGTGTTGTACTGTTTACGATGCACCTATTAACTCAGTAGTTACACCAGCAAGCGCAGACGACTACACGCAAACAATTAAGCACGGTTACAGTGTTTTTGATGTAACTAGTACTTTAACAGAAATAGAGTTAAATGTTGGGCATCAAAACGTTTCTGATATACCACAAAGTATTATAGATTGTGCTTATGAAATTATTGATTTGATGTATTACTCACATGAGACAGGAAAAACAGTAGAAAAAGATTTAAGCGAGTTATCTAAAAACATACTTAACAAAAACAAAAGATTTGTATTTTGAGCGCAAGACGATTTAGAAAAAGAATAGAAGTTTGGCAAACATTAGAGGTTGCGGATGGTTATGGGGGTTTTACAGTTTCAGAGCAACTAATAACTACTACATGGGCGGATCTAAAAACTATTGACTCAAAAAAACAAAACACCGATTTTGGTGTTAATACAAATCAATTAGCGGTCATGTGTACCGTTAGAAAAAGAAACGATTTTTATTATAACACCCTTAACCAATTTATAAAATACGCTGGGAATAAATACACAATTATAAGTTTTCCAGAAAACAAAAACTTTGATAATTCATTTATAACATTTATAGCGGTTAAAGAAGATTTAAAAGCAGCTAATATAGTTACACCGATAGACTCAGCAAGTATTTATACTAATTATGAAAGCAGAGTAACACCAAACGGAGGAACGGAATTAAACCAAACTTGCCAAACTGAATTTATACAAGACCTTTTAGAGTTATGAGTAAATTAAACTTAGAAATAAAAGGAATAGACGCTATAATTAAGAAGCTAAAAACCTACGGAGAACACGCTGAAAATATTGTTGAGATACATACTAAGGCAACCGCATTAGAAATAGCTGCAGATGCTAAGAGATTAGCACCAGTAGACACAGGCAAACTAAGGCAAAGCATAGGAACGCAGAAAGTAGAAAAACTAACTTATAGGATATTTGCTGGCGTTAAATATGCACCTTATATGGAGTTTGGAACTGGAGGACTTGTTGAAGTACCAAAAGAATTAAAAGCATTAGCGATACAATTTAAAGGCAAAGGAGTAAAAAAGATTGACCTAAAACCACAACCGTTTTTATATCCAGCTTTAGTTTTAAATAGACAGTATTACAAAGAAAATTTATTAAAAGAATTAAAAAAAATACAGGGATAAGATGAATTTAGACGACAATACAAAAATATACGATTTTGATACAGAGGTAGCAAGAGGCAATGTAAGAAATGCTGCAACATGGAATAAATGGGGTTACAATAATGATATAGACACAGGTACAGAGGAAATAATAGCGTCTTGGGGTGGTGCATGGTCTCCACCAACAACAGCCGAAACAATAGATTTTGTTTCTACTGATGCAAATGATACAAGCGGAGGAACTGGTTTAAATTCTATTGTAATTTATGGTATTGATGAAGATAGAACTAGCATAATAGAGGTGTTAACATTAGATGGTTTAACACCAGTTACAACAACAAACACTTATTTCGGAATAAATAGGGTTGCTCCTTTTTTATGTGGCAGTAGTAAATCAAATGAGGGTAAAATAACAGGAGACCAAACAACGTCTGGAATTATAGTCGCTGAAATGCCAATAGGCGAAACCGTGACGCAACAAGCTATTTTTTATGTTGATGCTGGAAACACTTTTTTAACATCTAGTTTATATATTAATGTATTGAAAATTTCTGGAGGAGGTACCCCAGTAGTGACTATTAAAGGTTATGTTTATAGCCCAGTTGCTAACGCAAACATTCAAATATTTAGAACTAAAATAGATACTGGAGTAGAAAACTCTGTTTATATTGAAGCACCAGAGCTTTTTCCTATTACTGAAAGCTCTGTTTTATATTTTACAGCAACAACAGACACTAATAACACAAGTGTAGATTTAAGATTTAACGGGAAATTAGTTCAAAACATACCAGTTTAAAATAAAAAAATGGATAAGAATTTACCTGATAAATGGGTGCGTAAAGCAATAAGCGACGTTTTAAATAACTTAAACGTAGATGGCGAAATTATAAAGTGTTTTGATACTAGGGTAACTGGCTCTTATACTCCAGACAAATATATTTTAATGACTACTCAAACAAACTCAGTAGATAAAGCTAATAAATGCGAATGGAGATGGGAAAGTTCTATTTTGTTAGATTTCTTTACAAAGTATGATAGGTCTGGTAATACAGGTAGTAGGTTAGAATTAGATAATATTTTAGATGAAGCAAGAGAACAATTAAATACATTGTCTTTAGATGTTTTAAGTGGTTTAACAATAGTAACACAAACACAAAACTACCCTAACGATATAACAAGCGTAACTGATAACGAAATAGTTAATAGGAAATTTCTAAGGTTAGAATTGCTAATTAATTAATTTTGTATATTTACGGTAAGATATTTTTTTTAATTTAAAACAATAAGTATGTCAACAACAATTAAAGGTGACGCACTTGTCTTATATGTACATGACGGTACAGAATATGAGCCAATTGCTTGTTTAACAAGTAACACCTTATCAACTGCAACAAACATTATAGAAAGTCAAACAAAATGCGATCCAGGCGAAGTAATTAGACAGGCTGG
>Ga0070754_10001718_pt1 | contig 16972 bp, 20 predicted proteins | sample VirMetDEL_Sep_01_FD_75181 | JGI IMG/M metagenome (GOLD analysis project Ga0070754, IMG submission 75181) | Aqueous microbial communities from the Delaware River and Bay under freshwater to marine salinity gradient to study organic matter... | ecosystem: Environmental > Aquatic > Marine >... | reverse complement strand
TGCTTGTGTTACCCGCGTTGCTTGTATTACCCGCGTTGCTTGTGTTACCCGCGTTGCTTGTATTACCCGCGTTGCTTGTATTACCCGCGTTGCTTGTGTTACCCGCGTTGCTTGTATTACCCGCGTTGCTTGTATTACCATAAGAGTATATAGAATTTGTTAAATATGATAAATTTCCTAAAGAATGAGTAGAATTAGTTAAACTTGATGTATTTGGTTGAAATATAAAATCAAACTGTATTGGTGTGGTCAATGAAGTATTATCGGTGTTATCATTAATAGAGATTGTAGTTGTGGTTTCATTAGCGTTAGCATTGGCATTAGCATCAGCATTAGCATTAGCATTAGCATTAGCACTTGCTCCTGAAATTGTAGTTGAAGTATTATTTTCCTCAACTGAACGAATGTCATGACGACAAACAGGACAATTTACATGATTACGAAACCATCTCAGTATACCTGAACGTGTAAAAATATGACCACAATGATTAATTCGCAACATTTCAGTGGTTTCGGTAAAGTTTTCTAATGTAATAGGGCATTGATGCGAGTCTTCAGGCAATTCACTATATTCAATAATGGATGTGGCATTCTCAATTTGTTCTGGCGTTGGAAAAACAGCCACAGGATCAAAAAATAAAGTAGTTAAAATATTATTTGCTAAATGACTGAAATTATCATTATTGGATGGACGCTCAATAGGTGTAGGTCTATATGAATTATAAGGTCGCGACCCTCGCATTCTATTACGTGTATTTGTATTTGTATTGCTAAAATTCAATTGGGGGTTTATCATAGTTCCATTGTTTCTCTCATTTGTCCTTTCTCTGGAACGATTTCCAGTTCTTTCTCTTGATTCTGTATAGTTTGCTTGATAAATATTATACATATTTGAATTCAATGTATCCATTTGTCGAAGTATATTTGTTAATAATTCTAAATGACGACATGCATAATTGTAATAATCTTGATTCATATATTATGATATATATATAAAGATTTTTAAATATATTTAAAAAGCGATGGTTGAATCAACTAATTCCAATAAAGGATTAACAGGTTTGGCAAATTTAGGCAATACATGTTTTATGAATACGTGTATTCAAGTTCTTTCCCATACTACCGAGATGACTAAGAGTTTGGAAGGGAAAACTGTAAAGCAAACGGATTTGTTGAGTGAATGGATTGCTCTGAGAAAAATGATGTGGAGCGAAAACTGTGTTATAAATCCTGGGCGCTGGGTAAGCGCGGTGCAAAAAACCGCGATTAAAAAGGATATGATGCTCTTTACCGGTTTTGCCCAAAACGATTTACCTGAATTTTTGATTTTTCTAATTAATTCTTTTCACGATTCTCTTTCCCGAAAGGTATCCATGAATATTAAAGGAGAACCAGAGAACGACACGGATGATATGGCAATCAAGTGTTTTACAATGATGAAACAAATGTATCAAAAAGATTACTCGGAAATGCTGAATCTCTTTTTCGGTATTCATGTTTCGCAAATTTTGAATCCTAAAACAGATAAAGTTCTCAGTAACTCACCTGAACCTTACTTTATTGTAGAACTTCCGCTTCCTAATAAAAAGGAGGGGATTTCACTCTACGATTGTTTTTCCCATTACTCGAATCCTGAAAAACTGGAAGGTGAAAATGCGTGGTATAACGAAGAAACAAAGCAAAAAGAGGATGTAAACAAGCAAATGGTATTTTGGAGTTTCCCATCCATTTTAGTGATTGCGTTGAAACGATTTACAAATATGAACAAAAAAATAAATGAGAAGGTCTCTGCTCCATTGGATAATCTGGACTTATCTAAGTATGTTAAGGGATATAATAAAAACTCGTATATTTACGAACTCTATGGCGTTGCGAATCACATTGGAAACGCAATGGGAGGACATTATTTTGCGTATGTTAAAACACAAACAGATGAATGGTATGAGTTTAATGATACGCGAGTGAAACCGATACACCCCGATAATGTTGTTACACCCAAAGCATATGTTTTTTTCTACAGAAAAAAAGAATAGATGTATAGTATATATGAATTCGAATTTCAGCGATGATGGCTTAAGGAGTATGGGAGGCCTTCAACCTAATTATGATTTTATCAATAAATTCAGTGCTAATCCTGTAATGATAGGTATACTGATTTTGGTGATAGTGGTCTATTATGGTATCATTCATTATTCTGTAAATAATGAGAGAGTGGTTTCTGGTTCAGTTTCGGGTTCGGGCACATCGTCATCAAGTCTCCTAGAGACTTTCTTGTGGATATTATTTTTTACTATTTTGTTGCTCAACGGTGTCCGCTACTTTTATGACTTGGATATATCGACCACTATTAAGGGAATGTTTACACGAGAACCGGAAGTCGATATTAATATTCAACATTTAGGCGAACCTATCGTGCCTAAGGTGACTCCTGTACCTGAAATATTAAATGAGAAACAGGTTTTTCATGTATCCGATAATAAATATGATTTTAATGACGCCCGAGCCATTTGTGCTGCGTATGGAGGAAAACTTGCGAGTTATGACCAAGTGGAAGATGCTTACAATAATGGTGGTGAATGGTGTGGTTACGGATGGTCAGAGGGACAAATGGTTCTCTATCCAACACAAAAGAAGACATATGATAAACTACAGAAGATTAAAGGTCACGAACACGACTGTGGACGTCCCGGTGTAAATGGAGGGTATATTGCCAATCCAAAAGTAAAATTTGGTGTCAATTGTTACGGTTATAAACCAAAGATAAATGAAACCGAACAAGAATTAATGGAGATTGGTGAATTGTATCCTAAAACACAAAAAGAGATTAATTTTGATAAAAAGGTGCGTAGTTGGCGCAATAAATTAGGCGAGATTTTGGTTTCTCCATTTAATAAAACTACATGGAGTGGTGTTTAAACTATGAAGAACAGTATTCTTATCATATAATTTTTTATTATTATATGATATATATAAATGGCAGTTACGACTAGCAAGACTAGCAAGAACCGCAAGACTAACAAGACTAGCAAGACCACAAACAAGACACGTAAAAACGTTCCTTGGCGTGGATGGTCACAACAAAAACCCTCATATAAACAGCGTTCTGAAATGATGCGTGATTGTGGTAAAAAATGTTTTTTGGGACCGGATAAATCATTTCCTGTGTGTAAGAAAAATACGTGTCAGGTCAACGATAAGGGTCTATGGGCAGCCTATATTCGGGCAAAAGAGTGGGGAAATAAGCGCCAATCCTACAAAGGTCATGGTAAACCCACTATGAAGCAGTCCACGTATCAACGTGTAGCACGTAAATCACGCAAAATGTTGCGAAAACGTGGTTATACCGTAAATTGAGAAAGACAATGGAGAATATTGCGACGATAATCTTGTGGTGTCATTGTATCCGTTTCGTGTGCTAATTCAGAATCTTCCATCATAAGATAGTCTATCATTATTTTAGTCATATCATTTTTTATTACTTCAAATCCGTTAAAATTAGATATATGCATATTACCCTTTATTGATGTCATTGGATGTGATAAACTCTCCAATGCATCTATTGATGTTTTTACTTGTTTCCCATTGCTATATATCGATGTTAATTTTATATTCCACCATGGTTGTTGATTCATTGCCCCCTTTTCATCTTTAATACATATGGTAGTTTCACAAGTAATCTCATCATATCCTGTTGGGTCGGTAAATAAAAAAGTGTTTAGATAAAAATGTTCGGATTCGCTGGTAGTGGTAGGAATAAGCATATTATATGCGTTATTCATACTTTCAAAACAATACAGTATTACTATGTTTAATCTTTAATTAATTTTATAAAATTGATTATTAAAATTAGATATATATATTATAGCATTCTTTCATACCTTCGTAAAGCGTATCACAACAACTATGAATCCCATTGATTCCTTTGCAAAAGAAAAGCGTCAACAATATATCCAGTATTTGTCTTTTACAGCGGGCACATGCGTCATTTTCACAATCGTTCTCATTTTCATATCCTTGGAATTATGGGTGTCAGGTTTCTTAAAATATGAGTGTGAAATTAAAAATATCACCTATCCTGATAATATTCCAAAAATAAATATTACCAATAATAACTGGAATGAGTGTGATTGTGGAAATTACTGTGTAGAATGGGAACCGTGTATTAAATTATACGCAACACCCTCTATCGCGCAATCAGATAGTGTTTATGAAGTGAAGAACGAATATTTTCATCCAAGAACATGCACCTTTATGGACAATAATTGCGAGAGCTATTTCAATTCAAATAATTATAGTATGGCGTTATACGAAGTCAAAAAAAAGGTGTCATCCTATGTGAATTCAAGTATAGAATGTTATTGGAATGGTGAAGACGACTATGTTTATCTGGATTACAATAAAATAAACTTGTATTTTGCTTTTGCTCTAATACTCATAATAGTAATAGGAATAATGGTCACATTCTTTATATTATGTAAAAAAATTCCTGTCATTCCAAACAATAACGTCAAGGAGAATAGTATCAACAATATAGTATAGTATCAACAACACCAATCATTTATCATCTTTGGATTGAATTTGAATTAATTCTTTGAGTTCAGTAATTTCCTCACGCAGTGCTTTCAACTCTTTTTTTTCTTCCTCTTTTTCACGCGATTCGTCTTCATCATTTCCATAGGTGATGGTATAAATACCGTTGAATAATTTACGCAGCGACCAAAATCCCAATTCTAATCCTGTTTCTATTCCTGTTGCTATTAAATATCCCAATACCATTTTATACTATATATATAGTATAAAATGATTACTTTTTATATTTCATATATTTTATCGATGGTATTTCGCACCATTTTTTTATTTACGCTTTTGTTACTATTAATAGTTGTATTCATTCTTTATAGTTATTCATCACCCAGATATATCCGTTATTTACCAACCTTTCCATTTTTATACCCCAATTCCAAAAAGGAGGCATTCGATGTAGCAATCTTTCAGAAACAGCATCTGGAAGATTTAAAACCCTTTTTTAAATTGACGGATAAAAGTGTTGCTTTTGCTTTTGAGGGAGTAATACCTGGAAAGACACTGGAAGAACTGGAACACGAAATTATTCACTGGACTATTTTAACTCCAATCGTTTTCTTTAAATATAGTATAAATCGTCCACGACCGTGGCAAGTATATAGAGAGATAACACCCCTTTCTTCTGTAACTGATAAAACACCGAGTTATCCAGCAGGTCACGCATATCAAGCATACTATTTAGCTAAAAAATATGCTAAAGAGTATCCAGAACTGAAAGAGAAACTTGATAGCATTGCCGAGAAATGCGACGCATGTCGTGTTGCGGCCGGACTTCATTATCTAAGCGATGGACAATTTTCGCGATACTTGGTAAATATGTTTTACTGATTTTTGTGTGAAGAAAAATCTCTTATCATCGAGAAAGCAACCAAACTTGCTGGGTGACCAAACGTATGTGCTAATTTATGAACTGGATTTTTACGATAACACCTTCCTTCTTTGTGATATTTACATTCAGGCATTCGTTTAATGGTGCTGGCATCTTCTTGGTGTCTATTTGCTTCCTCGAACATACGCTGGCGTTCACTTTCATTTAATTCTTTTTTTTTTGCCATAATAGATGTATATAAATCCTCTGGTTCAACACGGTTAAAGAGATCAGTTATTTCAGGGTCATTTTTTTCTTTTTCATCAATATTTTCTATTTTAGTATTTTCATGAAGTAAATTCAATAATTTTTGACCGTCTGTTTTTTGATTTGAATCTCCACCTCTTTTATATTTACGGGTTTTTGTACCTTTTTTGTTAATGATTTTTCGTGTATGATTACTTTGCTTGGATTTCTTGGATTGCTTGGAATGCTTTAATTGCTTTGATTGTTTTGATTGCTTTGTTTGTTTGGATTTCCCCATTTATATATAAATCGAAGATAATAAATTATACACAATAGAAAAAAACAAACCGAAAATAAAAGTATAGTGTAGTTTTTCCTATTTTCATTTGTGGAATTTACATTTATTAAATTTAAGAAGGGGTCTATTAACGTGAAATCACTTTCTTTATCAAAACACCGTTCTAGTTTGGTTAGGATACAATCACCAAAAGTCATAAACATAATGAATATTATAACATCCAAAACTAGTATAAAATGAACCCATTTTTTGCTACCAAAAAGGATAGTTGTTCCTATTAAAATTGGGATTAATGTATGAATGAATCTCAATCCTTTACATATGGTTTTATCGGGAAGATTGGTCTTTCGTAATAATGTTTCCATCGTTTCTAGTAGTTTTTTCTCAACTTTCATTTGATTTGTCTATATATATATAGTTTGATACTATTATTTATATAAAGCATATAGCGAATACTATTCGTCATTACTAGAGATTTACTTTCTAATTACATAGAAATTGCATAGATATTACATGATGTTGTTTATCATCATTTTTGCTATTATTCTCTTTTTATATATTCATCTTTTGTTTCATTGGAAAGTATCAAATGAAATTGATATTCCTCACATTATAACTCCTGATAAAGATAAACTGGAAACAGTTGCTGATATGCGCCAACCTTTTATTTTTGAAAAAGGAATTCATAGTTCCTTACATTTAGAAGGGGGTGAAAAACATATTAATATAAATAAAATGAAAGAAACCCCCATCAAGATATCTCACAAAGGCATGTTGAGTGCTGTTAAAAAAGAATCATACTTATCGGAAAAAAATCAGCGGTTCTTGAATGAAATAATCTGGGATAAAGAATGGCAAAAAATGGATGTGTTTTTAAAACCCCATATGAATTGGAAAACAAACCATGACATTATTTATGGTAATCAAGGTGTATACACCGACCTAAAATATTCTATGAACTATCGTAATTACATCTGTGTTCTTGAAGGAAGTATTGAATTGAAGTTATTGCCACCATGTTCGGGAAAAACAATATGTGATGCTGGAGAGAGTGAATCTCCTATTAATATTTGGGAACCTACACAAGAAGATACGGCAAAATTAGCGAATGTAAGCACTATTCTTATTCCATTAACAAAGGGAAGTGTTTTATATATTCCTGCTTATTGGTGGTATAGTATTAAAATGACGGATTTTTCGTGCGCATTATTTCTCTCATATAGCACCTATATGAATGCTCTATCACAGATTCCACACACTATGCGACAATTGTTGAGTAAAATTGAAGTTTTAAAATAGTATAGACTTAATATACAATCAAGAAGTAAGTGTCTGAATAATGATGGAGGATGGCAAAGAAAATAATGACACCATACCTATACCTATACCTATACCTATACCTATACCCATGTTACGAGCAAGTATTTTCATTGATGACCGTAATTATACTTCGTTCGCACTTACTAGAGATTCCAAAACTAGTGTTCTTGATATTCCTGTCAATCTTGATCCAGTAAAACATAAACTCTTTGACCAAGATGAAATAGAATTCAGTGAAGATGGTTCTCTTGTTAACTTGATTCATTCACCTGTTCGACAACACACGTCCATATCCGGTGTTTTGATGTTAGCAACGAAAAAAACATTTGGGCGTGTTGGTAAAAAAATTCTTTATCAGTGCCAACCGGACGATAAACACCTTCCTATTTTCCTAGTTCCCTACCAAGAAAAGGCAAAATTCACTAAAAACCCAGTGAATCTCTTTGTCACCTTTGAATTTGTGGAGTGGAACGATAAACATCCACGTGGACGTCTTACGAACAGCATTGGTTCGGTAGACAACCTCACTAGTTTTTACGAATATCAACTTTACTGCAAAAGTCTGAATGCCTCTATTCAGAATTTTACACGAGACGCTGCCAAAGCATTGAAGAAAAAAACCGAAGAGGAATTTATTGACGCTATTCTGGAAAAGTATCCATCTATCCGTAACAAAATTAAAGATGAAAACGCACCTATTTTTGCCATCGACCCTAAACACAGTAGGGATTACGATGACGCCTTTGGTATAGAAATGATTTCGGCATCTGAATACAAAATATGTATTTATATATCTAACGTGACGCTATGGATGGAGGTATTGAATTTATGGGATTCCTTTTCAAATCGTGTTTCCACAATTTATTTACCCGATAAACGTCGCCCCATGCTACCAACATGTTTATCAGAATGTTTGTGTAGTTTAGTGGAAAAGCAAGTTCGTTTTGCGTTTACATGCGAACTTCATATTAAAGATGATAATATTGTAGATAAAACTTACTACAACTCTGCGATTGTAGTTCGTAAAAACTTTTGCTACGATGATGTGGAACTGGACGGATTTTTGCCATACCAACAACTCTTTGCCGCATGTATAGGATTAAAGAATAAATACAGGAGTATAAACTATATTCGGGGTAGTCACGATATTGTGAATTATTTGATGATTCTGATGAATAATTTTTCGGGAAACGAAATGATTCGCAACAAGAATGGGATTTATCGCTCATTTACGGTTTCTAGTTCCCAAATAATACCGGATACTTTATCTGATGATGCTACTACATTTCTTCAGTGTTGGAATAGTAATGGCGGACAGTATGTAGTGTATTCTCCGGATATACATCATGATATTATGAAACTGCATAATTATATTCATATTACATCGCCAATTCGTCGATTAGTGGATTTACTCAATATGATACAACTTCAAGAAAATATGGGACTTGTATCATTTAGCAGTAGTGCACACTCATTTATGAGAAAATGGATTGACAAACTGGAATACATCAATAATATAACCCGTTCTATCCGTAGAGTTCAGAACGATTGTTCTCTACTGGATATGTGCTCAAAGAATGGAGAACTGTATAAAAAAACACACAAGGGTGTAGTTTTTGATAAAATAAAGCGAAATGATGGTTATTACCAATATGGTGTGTATCTATACGGTATAAAACTGGCAACACGAATAAAAATGCTGAATGATGTTGAAAACTACACCGAACATCATTTTAGGATTTACATGTTTCATAAAGAGACCAGTTTTAAGAAGAAAATAAAACTTCAATATTTAACTATTTAACTATTTAACTATTATCAAGCATTATTTATCAAGCATTATTTTTTTTGGTTTTATTTTTTGAAGATTTTTTATTTTTTTTTGTTTTACATGGAATTGGTGGTATTTTATCCTTTTCATTTAGAAATTTTATCAAAGGAATAAAAATATCAGTATTTGATACTTTATTATTTGTTCTCTCTAAAAGATGACCGGCATAGTAAGTATGATACTTATCTATACAATTTCGTAAATATATCATATTACTATAATTGATAAATCCAAAGAAACTCCGTTGAAGTTTATTGATAATATAAGAAGGTTTCAATGGCACACAGAACGGTTTTACTCTAATATAGGTGACATTTTTATGTTTCATTTCTGGATGAATTAAATCATCAAAAAATATAATTTTAGCGTCGCGTGGTATATCCGCACATCGTATAATTTCAGAGTATGTTTTATCAAATGTTTTCCGACTATTTTTTTCTTTTAGATTAGGATCGTATCCTGGGATAATTTTACTAAAAAGACCTCTGGCATTTATACGACGTTCCATAAAAGAAATGATGTGATTTAACCACTCTATACCACCATTATTATTTGTATATAGAATAACTTTCACGTGTTTCCTATTTATTTTCAATAGATTCAATGCGCTAAAAATACCCGGTCTGAATATTTCCTTTTCAAACAGTAGACACAACTCGTCGAAACATTTTTGACCAGTTACTGCTTGATGTGATGTTAAACAGTTCCAAATAATCCCCAATTCTGTAAAAAACCCCAAGGTTTCATCGAGATCAAAAATAACATACTTTTGGTTCATTAAATAATATTATCTATTATTTCTCTAGATAATTAATTACTGCTAATAAAGTTTCCTCTTGGGGATTTAGTTTCTGAAAAATGATACATTTATTCACATCCACACTGAAAAAACGATTGAATTGAGTTTTACATACTAAATAAATTGTATCATTTGTTTCCTTGAATTCACTTACAATTGCGCCATGTGTTAACTTGAGATTCGCAGGGTCTGTAAGATTTATCCACCGTATGTAATTTCCTAAAATAATGTCTTTTACCTTTTCTATATAACGGTAGTGTTTTAGTTGAGCATGATAGTGTTTAAGGGTATCTCGTGATAATTGAAGACGCTGGAGTATATCATTTTTTTCCTTTTTTATTTTTGACGTGGTTAATTCCATTATATTCGCATTGGTTTCGTTTTCTATTGCCTTTTCTATTTTTTCTTTGGATGGTAGTGGCATTTATATCATATATAATATATTTTTTAGATTATAATTATAAAAAATATAAGCAATAAGACTATGCGTTTAGTATGCGTTTAGTATGCGTTTAGTCCTGAACCAAATTCGTTTGCTGCCATGGGTTCTTGGATTGTGCCTTGACTCATCATACCCATAGAACTTCCAGGTGCCTGAGCATTAACCATGGGGTTTGTGGGTCCGGTAAACATGGAATTGAAATCCGGTCCTGTGTTGGAACCTTGTCCCATATTGGAACCTTGTCCTGCCTCATTAACTTGAAGTTGTGAAATAGAAGTAGTTCCACTATGACTTACATCCGCGCGACTTGGCATATGTTGGGGTTGAGGTTGGGGTTGAGATTGAGCTAGGGGTTGACGAATTTGCTGCATTTGCTGTTGCTGCATTTGCTGTTGTTGCTGCTGATGTTGCTCACCAAGTGTTGTGCGACCCTCAATCAAATCGAATAATCGGTCTATGAGAATATTAGTTTTTTCGCCAATGCGGGTTTGAAAACTTGCTGCAATAACCAAAAATACGATGATAGTGTTTGTTACATGTAGTCGTGCGTAGGGCGTCTTACTGTAAGTAGGAAAATAAGTAATAAATCGATGAATCAACATCATTCCTAAAAAGATGAGCGATGCTTGTCCTAAAATTTCGGCAGTAAGCACCCAACTTGAGTTATTTTCATCAACGGGAGGGATTATTTTAGAAACTCCCTTATTTAAAAGAATTACTGGGATAAAAGCAAGTACCATATACTGAAGAATATTCAGTATCTCATTTTTAGAATCGTCATCGAAATTAAAAAGGTGGTCTATAAAAGAGGATTTTTTCAAATCGGATTCAACAACCATTTTATCACTATCCATTTGAAGTATAGAGAGAAATAAAATAAAGATACTGTGTGAATTAATGAATATAGACTATGACACAACACGAAGAACACCAGTATTTGGATTTAATCAAAACAATCATCGAAAAAGGAAGCGACGAACATGGTCGTAATGGCAATGTGCGAGTTTATATTGGGGCAACGATGCGGTTTTCTCTTCGCGAAAACATTGTCCCCTTTTTAACAACTAAAAAATTGGCATGGAAAACATGCCTCAAGGAATTGTTGTGGTTCTTGAAAGGAAGCACCAATAATAAGTTGCTCAAGGAAGAAAATGTTCACATCTGGGATGATAATGGTTCTCGCGATTTTTTGGATTCAAGAGGTTTATCCCATCTAGAGGAGGATGATTTAGGACCTGTTTATGGACATCAATGGCGTCACTTCAATGCTAAATATAGCGATTGTCATACTGATTATAGTGGAAAGGGTGTTGACCAACTAGCGCATATAATAAAACAACTTAAAAGACCGGAGACACGAACTTCGCGTCGTCTTGTTATGAGTGCATGGAATCCATGTCAAATTGATGAAATGGCGTTGCCACCATGTCATGTTTTATGTCAATTTAATGTGGTAAATGGTAATGAATTATCATGTTGTTTGTATCAACGAAGTGGTGATGTTGGTTTGGGTGTACCATTCAATATTGCTTCATATTCATTGTTGACACGCATTATTGCCTCTATTTGTGGATTGAAGGCAACTGAATTTGTTTATTTTCTCTCGAATGCCCACATTTATGACGACCATTTAGAGAGTTTAAAGGAGCAAATACAACGTGAACCATTGCCTTTTCCTAAAGTTTTTATAAATAAACAACTCACTGATGTTGATTCTATAGGTATAGATAATTTTGAATTGAGGGATTATCAATATCATTCTAAAATTAATATGAAAATGCGTAAATAAAAAGTTTAAAAAGACTCTGCTACATTTATAGAAATATGGAAACAGCACCAAATAGACAAGTTGATAACGGTCCTCCTCTTCCTAAAGGTCAAATGCCAATTGAAGAAGTTTTTAGAATGATGTGGACACGAATGAATTATTTAGAAAATATTGTCAAAGAACAAAAAAATTTATTGCTCAGTAATGAGAAAAATGGGGAGAGTCCAAGTGTTTCTGATTTAAGGAATACAAATACCACTACCCAACAAGATAGCAGTGTCCAACAAGATACTAGCGCATTAGTAGAACATCTAAATGAAGTAGTAGAAAACCAAAATGAAAGAATACAAGAACTTGTTAGTAAAATCAACGAAATAAAAACAGAACTTAATATGCGTAAAGAAGAGGTAAATACTACTTTTCAAACGATTAGTTCCGATATTACTGAAATGAATTCAAAATACACACAGATGAATAACTTTTTAGTTGATATTCAAACAACTCAAATTACTGTTAATAATCAAATTCTTCGTCATTACAATGATAACTATAGTGATTTGATTGAATCTAAAATAGAAAAAAATGTGGCACAAAAATTATTGGATAAAAATGTAGTGAGTGCTGAAGTGGTTGATACAGACGACGATGTTGCAGGTAGTAAGATTGAAGAGAGTAATAACAACGAAGATAACAACGAAGATAACAACGAAGATAATGTCTTACACGAGACACACGAAGAAGATAGAAGTGAAACAAAAAATACTGAAACTGACAAAAATAAAGTTGAAAAAAAAACTAAAAAAATTATGAAGATAAATGACAATGATGATAATGATGATAATGATAAAGCAGTTGCTAATGTAACATTTAATATTCAATAAATGAAAATAATGAAAATAATTAAAAAATTGATATAGATATTTCATAATGTTTTAAAATACAAACATCATGAAACTTCTTCTTAGTGGGTCTAAACTCCAAAAATTTTGCGATATTGTAGGTAATTTTAAACACGTCTCAGAATATTTTACTCTCAATTTTTCGAATGATAGTGTTTATAGTCAAGGAATGAGTGGTGACCATTGCTCTATTTATGAATTAAGTATCGATGGAGATTGGTTTGATGATTATGAATGGGATGAAGACAAAGATGCCCGGGTTTTTAGCGTATCTACAGAAATTCTCTCTAAAGTTCTCCACACGAGACAACCATCACAGTTTATGGTTATTGAATTTTTCGGTAAACCAGACCATTTAATTTTGCGATTTGATTCAATTGCGAAAAATGGAAAAAATCAGCAATTTCCAAAAGAATTCATGCTTCCATTTATTGATGTTGACGTTGACCAACTCACTATCCCAGATGTTGAATATGATGCCGAGTTTGGTATTGGAAGTAAGGCACTCCAAATAACAAATGATCAGTTATCCTTATTTAATGAAACCCTGACAATTCATTGTAGTGAAGATGAAATATATTTGCGGTCGAAAGGTAATGATGGAGAACTTAAAGTAACCTTATTTAATGAAAACTGTGAACATATTACCGAATTTGCTATTGCCGAAGAACTCTCATTGACACTGGATTTTAGTATTAAACATTTCAATATATTTTGTAAATTTTTGAAAGTGTCGAATAATATTGCTCTTGGATTTATTGAATCATATCCTATGAAGTTCGAGTATATTATGGGTGCTGATGATGCTGATGATGCTGATGATGCTAATGATGCTAATGATGCTGATGATGCTGATGATGCTGATGATGCTGATGTGTCAGAATTAACAAACACACTAAAAAATAAAATGCATATAGATGATACAAAAGCATCACAGATTAAATTGGTATTTTATCTTGCCCCAAAAATCAGTGATGACTAAAATATTATAGAATATAGTATTATAGAATATATATATTGATATGAGTAAAACACCCAAAGTATTAGTTTATTATCAAACACTTACTTCCCTAAAACCAATACTCATTAAAAATTCACCAGTTACGGATATACATCTTTCATCGATTCATTTTGGTGTCGATAAAAATAATAAACCATACATTCATCTTAATAATGAGTCTCCTTATAGTTCAACTTTTGATACTGTTTGGAAAGAACTTGCTTCAGCACAAAAATTAGGAATCAATATTCGCCTTATGATTGGTGGAGCAGGAGGTGGATACAGTTCTCTTTTTTCTAATTTTGAGGTATATTATTCATTATTATCGGAACTTTTGCGAAATAAATCTATCATCAGTGGCGTCGATTTGGATATCGAAGAAGAATGCTCTTTAGATGATGTTAAAATGTTGATTCGTTCTATTAAAGAAGAATTTGGGAATAATTTGACCTTATCTATGGCACCTATACAGTCGTCTTTAGAAAGCGATGGTCCTGGAATGGGAGGATGGAGTTATAAAAAGTTGATTCAATCTCCAGAGGGAAAATGTATAGACTTTTTTAACGTTCAGTTTTATTCCGATTTTTCGTATAATGCTTACCAAAACATAATAAAAAATGGTTATTTACCAGAGATGGTAGTTATGGGTGCTATGGCAGGAGAGAAAAATGATACCGAAATTGAGAAGTGTGTTCGTGCTTATTCGCGTAATTTTGGTGGTGTGTATGTTTGGGAGTATTGCTTTGCCAAACCATCACCGTTAGATTGGGCAAAAAACGTTTCCAACATGGTTCGTTGCTAAAATGCTACAAGTGAGTTAAAATATAAAAACTAATTGCTCATAAAAATGTATAAATATGAGCGAAGAACATGAAGAGATATTGATTATTGGTGGGATTGGTGTTGCTATTGGTGTTGTGCTTACTTGTTTTCTTAAGTGGTGGTGTTGTTAAACTAAAATGAGTTGTATTTTTTTTTTTCATATCTTTTGTTATCAGTAGATATGGATAAACTTTATTTAGAGATATTGAACGAAGTAGGGATTCATGATTTAGAGCAGATGAACGGAATGTATTTAGAACGTGATTTCTTATTGAATGATGATATTTATAAACGCGTTAAAGAAAAAATTGCCGGATTGAAACAATATTTCAGTTCTTCCTTAATGACATCGCTCCAAGAAAATGCCGACTCTAAACAAAAGTTTCCACTGATTAATATTATTAGACAATTGTTAAAGGTTAAGTTTTACAAAATGGAACCTATACGAAAAGCAAATGGATACGATAAATCGGGTAAAAAACTTTATAAGCGTTATTTTTTGATTAAAAAGATGGAGGAATAAAATATAACTCTATAGCTATGAAATTACTGCGTTTTATTTGGTTATTCTTCTGTCTACAGGAGGTAAATACGGGTTCTGAAAATCACAATATCATAGGAGGTAGTGGCAGTGGCAGTGGTGTCACTATACTCAGTGGAGAGAGTGTTGGACATATTGATTATAAACCGACTTATATTGGGTATTCGGATGGAGGCGATGATTCCTTAATTTTTTCATCTTATTTTGAACCTCAACACCATATAGAGACGTATTATTCTTTATATGAGTGTAGAGAGATATGTTCTGATAAGAGCAATTGTATGGGATATGTGGAAGTGAATACTGAACAATCAAGCAGTTGTGTTTTACTTGATAATTTAGGTGAATCTCGTCAAACGAATATAAGTAGTATTAGTTTTAGTAAATATACGTCTTATGACCACCGTGATAAACACACAATTTATGGGCATTACTATTATACAAGAAATAATGAGTATATAAAACGCGCGTTATATTTGGATTTAAATCATAATGGCAAGTGGGACGAAAATGAGAATGAACCTTATAATACAACGGACGATTCCGATAATTTTTATTTTACGAATGTTCCTGAAGGGAATTATTTGATTCGCGAAATCCAGAATGACCAATGTTTTCAGATATGGCCAGGAGCGTGGGGAGATAGTATCATTAAATCGAGGGGGACTAAGAAAGATAATTATGTGGATAGTGTAGTTCAGTATTATCATGACGGACATCCTACACAGGTGGCATTTTCTGGAGGAGTTATTATCAATGGTAGCAGCGAGAATTATCTTGAATTACCGGATGTTCCCGTCAATTTTATTTTAAAGAATACTTTCGATAGATATGTCTCCTTTAAACCAGATTACGGGATTATTTTGGCATTTTTGAACGAGGTTATTAAAGGAGGTGATGGTGCGGATTTGATTATCCATACGTTTAAAAACTCTTCAACTCATGCTAGAGTCAGCGTGAGTCATAACAATATTGACTATGTAGAAGTAGGCATTCTGAATAACACCCATAGTCGGTTTGACCTTTCACGGGTGAATTATAGCAAGATTGTAGGTTTTGTGAAATTAGATTTTTTTAATGAAGACGCATCAAGTAAAGATTATCTGAATATTATTTCTGTTGAAGGAATAACTACTTCGGGTTATTACTCACCACCGTATTCTGTTTATACGACTGTTCCGCAAATAGATGACGTTATCTTTATTAAAGATTGTCATTATATGTATAATTGTTATTTTTATTGTCTCTTTAGTCGCACAGATTTTGATGATATTGATTCGTGTATGCTTGGATGTGAGTTATGGGAAGAAACCGGAACGTGTTCTTGTGCTACGTATAATGATACTGGTTTAAAATATTATGGAACGAATTATAGTGAGTATCAGTGTCATGATGGGTGTGCTTACTCAATAAAAATGAATGTTTATCCTGAGTATGATGTAAAAATGAACGCACATGGACGAAGTGAAACAATTGTGGAAATGTACAATGATTGTAAAGATGGTATCCTTAATACTAGTGAAGGATTACCGGGTAACTGCATATTTAAAAAGATTGATGAATGTAGTATTGAAAGAAGTTATCAAGCTGTTTCCGTCGATACGTATGTAGTTC
>Ga0070754_10001713_pt1 | contig 17044 bp, 21 predicted proteins | sample VirMetDEL_Sep_01_FD_75181 | JGI IMG/M metagenome (GOLD analysis project Ga0070754, IMG submission 75181) | Aqueous microbial communities from the Delaware River and Bay under freshwater to marine salinity gradient to study organic matter... | ecosystem: Environmental > Aquatic > Marine >... | reverse complement strand
TGTGTAGATTGTTTCTTTGTAATCTTCAAGGATAACATTGTTAATTTCATTACCTTGTGCATCTAATGTGCCACCAAGTTGTGGTGTTGTGTCTTCCACAACGTTTGCTATACCTGAAGTTGGTTGTGCTACCCAACTTAATGTTCCTGCACCATTAGTTTGTAGAACATAACCATTTGTTCCATCTGCTTGTGGCCAGTTTAAACCATCTAAAACAATTGAACCTGTTGTGTCTGGAGTAATTGTAATATTGCCAGCACTTGTTGAAACTATTGATTGACCATTGACGTCAAGGTTGCCACCAAGTTGAGGTGAAGTATCCTCAACCATATTTTCTAATTTGTCTGTGTTCAAATTTGAAAAATTGGCGTCTCCTTCTGCAAAAGTTAGAGCACTACCTTTTGTGTTTCTTAATACTATTGTACTCATCTGATACTTCTCCTAGTGTTAGTAAAAAGAGGGTGCTAGTAGCACCCTCTAGATTGTTGCTATTAAGCGAGACTGATTGATAAATTTCCTGAACTAATTTGGAAAGTATCACCAGATTCAATTGCTTTTGAAGTTGTTACAGCACCGTGGAATAACAAGTTACCCGCAGTTGACGCATCATAAATTGAGATGTGGCTGATAGTTCCCCAAGAAGCAGTTGCCGCTGGAAAAGTAATTGTTGCTGAAGTAGAAGCAGTACCACTTGAAGCCGCACCAAAAGTTGCTGACTGACGAGCGTATGAACCACCTGATACTTCGTTAGCACCATCATCTGCATCCCCTGGTGAACCAGTGTGTAATCCTACGTAAACCGCACCTGGTGCAGTAAAAGTAGTTGTTGCCAATGAGTGGTCTAATAGTTTATTTTCTAAATAATCTGAAGCCGCTGACATAATATTTTCTCCTTTGTTAAGTATATGTTGTCTGTTTTACTGACAGACAACGTGGAGTTGTTCTGTCATGTTAATATTTATCTCACCTTAGGTTAAAACGTTAAAAAACGTGAAAAAAAGGTGAAAAAAGTTTACAGGTCGTATCCATATATGGTTGCAGTTGAACTACCAGTAATTAAACCGTTTGCCGCCACTGAATTAAATGCTGTTATAACTTGGAATGGAACACCACCTAATGAACTTGAATTTGCTACATTTATCGTTGAATCAATTGAAATAGCACCGCCACTTACTGAACAAGTTGCTGGAACAGCCGTTGTTGATTCACCTGCTCTTGCTATAGGCAAATAAGCATAACGTCTTACGCTTAAGCCTGTTAATGTTCCTGTATCACCGTCATATATACCACACCATACAATAGGAACCTGTGAATATTCACAAGTTGTTGCAGGTGTTGGTTGTGGTCCAGTAGTAGCATTATTTAGAATAGCAATACTAACCGCATTATTGATTACAGCACAGAAGTTCTCAACCTGTGGTGTAAATGTAACCGTGATATTCTCTGTTGCTCCATAGGCACTATCATCAGTTGTATTAATAGTTAAACTTGCCGCATTTGAATTAACCGTAACCGTGCCTGATAAACTTGTGGTTACACTATCTGTATCTCCACTAATTGTGTAACTTAATGTGTCTCCATTGGTTTTACCTACGGTTGTTACGTTTACCGTTGTGCTATTGCCCTGTGTAATTGATGTTGATGTTGCTGTAACATCATCAATGTATTCAGAAGGTTCAGGTAATGCTCTATATGTAGTTGTGTTTCCACCAACCGTTACCGTAAATGTTGTATCAGCGGTTGCATTTTGTGTAAACGTCAAAGACCCTGATGCTCCAGACATTGTTACCGTACCTGTTAATGGTATTGATATTTCACTAGCATCAATGCCACTTATTGTGTAATCATACACATAATTAGGTGTGTTTAAAAAACACACTTCACAGGTATGACTTAAATTAAGTGTTTCACTAACTCCAGGACATAATGTTACATCTGTTGGTGCGTGTGTTAGATCAGGCTTTTTAGCACCTGCTTCCATAAGTTTTTGTGTGTCTTCATCATTGAATTCCAATGTTTCAGTAAGAACACCCGTTTCTGGGTCTGCTGTTATTAATTTTTTTAAAAGTCCACTTACAATACCTGCTAAAGCATTAGCACCAAGCAATTTGGCCATTGTGCTACCAAAATCTGCTTCATCGCTTTGTTCTATTTCAGCATTGAATACTTTTGATTTGATGCCATTAAAGTTTGAACGTAGTTCATATGAAAGTGTTGCTGTGTATACATCAGCGTCATACTCTTGTGCTGTGATAGAATATACTATGTTGCCATCTTCTGTATCTTCTTGGTCAACCTGTATAACACGAAATACCTTGTTGGTAAAATCCAACGCAGTATTTGTTACATCAATTAGATCACCCGCTTTTACTTCATTTGCTTCAAAGTTTGCACGGAATTCAATAATCTTATCCAGCCTTGTTTGTTTTAATTCTCTACTGGCAATGTATTGTGCCTGTACAGGATCATTAACAATAGGTAATGTTAATTCTAATGTATTATCTATTTCATTAGCAAACCTATCAGCACTTGGTAATTCAATGTTAATAACATCAGTGGTATCACGTGTGTCTTTATTAGGATATGTTACGCTTACAGCGTTGTAAAATTCGTTGACACCAGATCCTGATACTGCTATTTCACCAATGATGTTAGAATCATCAAATGCTCTACTGCTGGATCCTGTGGTATTTAAAACAACATTCCATTTACCTAGTGTTGGATCCCATGTCAAATAACATCCACTAGATGCCGCCATGTTATTAAGATTGTCTAATACATTATTATTAGTATCTACTAGTCCATTAATTCTAAATGTTGTTGTTGTAGCCATCTATCTATCCTTCTAGTGTATATGTTTTGTGTACATCATAACCAGTTGTTGTTGTTGCAATAATCTTGCTCTTGTTACTCATTCTGTTTAGACGTTTTGATATAGCAACATCAAAACCAAATTCGTCAGCACTACCTGTTCCTGCAGGATTTTGAATTGTTCTCCATAAACTATAATTTCTATCATAAACATAAATTTCACCGCTGTTTGTGTTTGCACTAGGATTGCCTATCACAAAGAAATCTTCATTACAATCACAACTTGTTCCAGCACCTAATGTTCCAACGCTGGATCCTGTTGTTAAATCAAATACTTCACTACCACTGGCATCAGCAAGCAATAACTTATCACCATATATGGCTAGGTCATCTGGATTGCTATATGATAGTGTAATTGTTCTTAGTAATGATCCATTGCTCATATCCCAAACATATAAGTCTTCTGTTGATGCTGTTGAAGCCACATAGTAATCCTGCGAAGCCGCAACCAATTTAAAATCACTTACACCTGATATTGTATTTTCAAATTCTTTATAAAGATAATTTCTAACACCAACACCACCATCATTTTTTGGATAGAACACCCAAACTTTGCTTTGTGTTGAATCAATTGTAACAATTTTATCCAAGTTTAATGCTGTTGATGGTGTGGTATGCCTAGGTGTTGAAACAGCCAATCCTGTTGTGTGAAAACTATAACTTGCGTTTGGATCAACACCGCCAAATGACCCTTGCCACCATGACGCACTAGCAATATCGCTGGCATAGGGTAATGAAATATCAGTGCTGACGTTCCAAGTTCTGACGTATAAACGTAATTTTGAATTGCTATCAAAGAACGCTAAAAATAGATCATCCATTTCTATATTATCTGCACGATAGGTAGTTAGATCATCAATTACATCTGATTGTGGAATGTCTGTGTCATCATAATCCAATCCATCTATTGTGTGTATCGCAGTAAATTTTAGATCGTTTGGTGATATGCTAGTATCGTAAAATACTTGATATTGGTCAGCCGCCATTATACCGCTGTTATTGTATGGTGTGGTAAAGGTTGTTGTTGTATTACCAAAGTCAGGCAATGCATCAACATCTGCTGTAAGTGTTGCCGTGCTTGACAGGCTTTGCACACCATCAAATATTGCGTTTGCTGTTGCTGTTATGGTAAATGTTCCAATGACCAACATATCATATGTAACTGGATTCATTGTAAATGCACTAAACAGATATGATGCTGTATTGTGTTGAATGTTTCCTGTTGCTGTTAATGTGGCACTGGCAGATAAATTTGCTACTGGTTTGAATGCTCCAACCGTCCATTGTTGACTCTTTCTTACGCCATTATTTGTGTATTCAATTGTACAGGTATATTCAAAACCACCTTGGCTTCCGCTTGGTATATAAATTGTTGGAGTTCTAATTGCTTCCCAATCACTTATGCTATCAATACCTTGAATCAAATAAACTCCGCTTGATATTGTTGTTTTTGTAACGCCTGCAGGCAATGTTCCCCATATCGCTACTGCTCCATCAAGACTGCTTACATCAACCTTAAATGTAATATATGTTTCTGTTGGTTGAACAATTTCTTGTATGTCAATGCTTCTTTGCAAAGGAAAGTTTTCTGTTGTTAGATCCACCACAATATCAACAGCGGATGGATATGTAAAAATTACATTGCTAGGACGATTGTCTGTGTATGTTAATACACCATCTGAAAAATTGTTTAATTCTTGTAAGGTAGCCATTATGTTATTTCAATCTCCCCACTTGGAACACCCGCACCATAACGTGTGTTTTGCAAATAATCATTTATAACATCACCTGGCTTGGTCATTGTGTTAGAAAGTTTAAATTTAATGTCCTTACCAACCGTTGTTAATTTTTGTTTTTTGTTATAGGTAAACTTAATCAAACAAAATACCAAATCATTCATTGTGTCTGTTGATGTCCAGTGAGGCATCAAATCATAAGCATTTAATGAATTTTGTGCTGAATTACCTTGAATAATTGTAGGAGTTGTGCTATTGCCAAAGAAAGGATAAACCTTAATTAATCCACTCCATACATTACTTGAATTACCATTGTCATCAAAAATATTATCTACGGTAACACCATCACTTTTAAAACCTAGGCGAAAATTGTCTATGTAAACTTCATTAAATGTTATTGCACTGGCTGTGCCATTAATTAGATTGCCTGTCTTTTCACAAAGTGTTAGGCAGATCCACATATTTTTATTACCTGGCTCTAGATAAGCATCTGTAATTTTACCTGGAACGTATGCTGTTCCATATAACACTGGAACTGAATGTTCTGTATCAGGATCTATTATTATTTCTGTGCCTGGATCAGGCTGATCATTGCCCTTATTGGCACTCTTAAGCACACGGTTAAGAGCATAACCTAAAAGAGCGGTTCTTGCTAGTGTTCCGCCAATGCTATCGCCAGTTACAAACCCTAATGCTTTCTTACCATATGTTACAATGCTATCTATAAAACTCATTATGGTGCTCCAAAATCAAATTTAGTTCCTTTAATTGTTGGAACCCTGTTCATTGCTGTATCGCTAGGAAAAAAACGTTGCTCACTTTGTGGATTTGTTTTTCTACCAGATATCTTTTGTTTTAAAACTTCAATATTGCTAGAACAATCTAACAAAATAATATTGTTTGCTGTTCTTTCTTCAATTCTATAATCTTCTTGCAATGAGTAATTGTTTACCCTGCCAAAAAAGTAACCTTGTGTTGCAATATAACTACCAGCAACCGTATAGAACTGGCGATATATTTTTATATTGCTACCTTTAATTCTACTATAAACTATTTCTTGAATTGCGTTTGTTGGAATACCACTAATTGTTACCGTAATGCTGTTATCAGTTGGTCTTAATTCACTTGCCGTTGCTGTAACGCCTAGCAATCTACCAATTGAAGTGTATGTTTCACCGTCTATTGTTCTAGTATCAGGATCATCAGTAAAACGCAATACCTGAGGTGTATAACTGCCTGAACTGGTTGTTCTGTATTCGTCAATAGCCAGTCTTACGTAAACATGGCTTCTTACTGATGTATAGGAGTCCAAATTTGCCATTTAAACCTCCACAAATACAAATTCACCACTCCAACTGACCTGATCAAAACCAAACACGGTCCATTGAGGAAAGTCAACGCATAAAACCGTATAACTTTCTTCACTACCTGGAGTAACGTTTCCATAATACCATGGAAATTGCGAATAACTGATTGTTATTGTAGCAGAAGTATGTCTATCCAATGCTTCTGCCGCCTGTATATTGGTATAGATATCACTCCATCTAGGTCCATCTGGCAATCTAACACGAAAAACCTTTTTAGGTGTTCCACGACTAATTGCTTTAACGGTTCCATCACGTGATTGTGTTGATGCAACGGTATCTAATCTATCTATGCTTAATGTTGTTGCGTTATCCAATACCCATTGAAAACTCATCTACCTATCTCCTTATTGGTACTTTTCTAGCACCCTGTGCCGCAACAGAATGAATAAATCCTGGATCTCTTGCGACCATTTGTTTGAAACTTATGGCATCTACAGCATTGATGTTGTAGACAACATTCTGACTTCCACCTATTCCTTGCAATGGTGTAATCTGTGCAGGACCTGTAATAAGTTCAGGTCCATTCTCTCCTGCAATGCCAAATTTACCACTTGGTAGGAATCCGCCATTTGCAAAGAAGCCACCAAATAAACTGCCCAATGCTGAGCCACCTTGTCCTGCTTTACCAAATGCAAATACCTGTGAAATAATTTGTTGTATTTGTGAACGTAGTATTTGTTCAAGGATATCATTGATAAGTCCTTTGAATTCAAACTTACCTGTTTTAACAAAATCAACAATAGTATCTTCCATTGTTTGTGTTGTCTTTTTAAATATTTCTTCTGCCTTCTTAGCGGCGTTTGTGGCATTGTCAGCATATTCTTCAAATGCTCTCTTCCAACCATATTCAAATGAACGTTGCTGTTCATACACCTGTTCTGCAATTTCTTTTTGTTTTTGAATTGCCGCTTCTGTGCTTCTTGTGATATCCGCTATTGCTCTATCAATATCTTGTTTGTTTGCACCTTGACTTTCTAATTCACGTAATTCTTTAATTTGTGTGTTTAGATCACGTCGCATCTTTCTACTAACATTGTCAATGTCTTTTTCTAGTTCAGACATATTCAATTGATCTAATTCAACTTGTGCATCTTGCACACCTTGTGTTAATGATTCTGAATAATCATCAATTGATGACTTAAGATCAGATGCAAGTTTCTCCGCTTTGCTTAATGATCCAGTAAGTGTTTCTAATGCTTTGTTATAAACTTCTAATGATAATTGGCCTTTAGCAAATTCTTCATTTAATCTTGCCAATGCTTGTTGAGATATTTTAACCTGTTCAACACTATTTTGTGATTCTTGTATTAAAGTGCTGTAAAATTTATCTAATGGAGTAACCGTTAATTTTTGAATTTCTGATGTGTATTCAGCAACCGCTTTTTTGGCCGCTTCAATTTCAAATGTATAATCTTTTAGACCGCCAGCATTTAATTGTTGATTTTTATTAACAATCTCTTGTGCTTTGCTTAAATTCTCAAGTGTTTTTTGTGCTTCTGCTAATTTTCTATTTGCTTTTTCTAATGGTGTACCAAATTCAAGTTTAGCATATTTTTGTGCTTGATCAACACTTGCTTTAATACCTTTAACTTCTGCATTGATTAATTCATTTAATTTCTTCTGGTCTTCTGAAATTTTTCTTTGTCTTGCCGTAGTTTCTTCTTGTTGTTTCTTTTGTGTTACAGCAAGTTCTTCTAATTTTTTAATTACAGGATCTAATTCTTTTTGTAATTCTTTTGCTTGTTTAAGTAAACGAGGGTTAGGTACTCCAAACCCTAGAGTAGACTGGGCAAATGCATCTTTAATTTTTTTGTTTAATTCTTCAACAGCATCAGCCGCCCTAATTGATCCATCTTCAACACCTTTAAGTATTTGATCTGTATTAAGATTAACTAGAGCACCTTCAGTTTCGCCAATTTTATCTAGTGTCCTTGTTATGTTTTTTAATACGTTTTCATATAATTTTGCAAATCCAGTACTTTCTGCTATTTTGTTAGCCGCTCTATCAAATGCATCACCTAATGCTGTTTCTAATTGTGCTATTGTAACTTGTTGTGATTTAAATGCGTTTGTAAGTGCTGTTGATTTTTCAAATAAATCAAACATCACTTCCGCTGATAGTTCACCAGAACGTGACATCTTACGCAATTCGCCAACCGTCTTACCACTTTCTCTTGCCATGATAGCAAGTGCAGGACCTAATCCTTCAACAATACTACGGAATTCGTCACCACGCACCTCGCCTGATGCCATTGCTTGACCAAACTGCCTAATAACAGCATTGGCAGTGGCAGTATCTGCACCAGCGACTTGTAATGCTTGTGATAGTTTTTCAGTAACGCTAATAACACGTTCTTCACTAATGCCTAATGCATCTGTGGTCACACGCAACTTAACAAAGAGATCTAGGAAGTTTTCAAATGAAGTTCTACTTTGTATGGCTGATTGTTGCAATAGACCCATCACACGATTTAGGTCTTCAGTACCATTTGTAATAAGTCTTAATTGGTTTTCGTATGTTTGAAATTTCTTAGCAGATTCAAGTATTCTTTGGCCAAATTGCACAACCTCTCTAACAGCAAGGACACCAATAAAACCTTTAACCGCAGTTCTTAATGTACCTAAAGATTGTTGTGCTTGTTTTACATTAAACTCTATTGAATACTTGTCTTTTTGCATACTATCTTCCTTTGATTATCCTTCTAACTAAACTTATAACGTATTTAATCGTTGGATTGGTCATTCCTTGCTTGGCTTGTCTGCTGTGACCTTCATTTAATGGCACAGCATACTTGTAATCAGCATGAATTGTATCGCCTTTTTTAAACTTTGTATTTCTTCTGGCATTACCCGTGTCAATTGGTGTTATGCTTTTAAAATAGGTGTATGCTTTCTTAGGAACTTTATCTAATTCACGTCTAATCCTTTTCATGCGAGGGGATATGGCGTTTCTTGTTTGTTTAACCTTCATCTGTCGCTCCTTTGCTCCTAACTGCATTTATCATGTTTTGCAGTTGCTCTGTGCTATAATCACTGCCCAACGTTGAACCTTGTTTAGGATTCTTCGCCAGCCAGTTTTCATAACCAACTGCTGTTTCTGCCACAAACAAATCCATTGTTGTGCCAGACTCCAATATCTTTGACGGTAAGTAACCATAACGCTTTGCTAAAAAATCTACCGTTAGCAAGGCATTCAAGTCAGGTGTTATTTTTTTGTAGTCTGGCTTACGGAATTTCCCAGGCTATCTACCACCTTCTGTATTACTCTCATCATTACTTTAACAGGAATGGTTGATTCCTTTGTAATAACTTGTTTACCATCTTTATCTAAAACCAATTTTTCAACCAACGTTGCAATTTCACCATAGTTTTCTTGTTTGATTGTTGCCATTTGCATAAAGACATCCATCTTCTGTCTGTCATATACATAAAAGTCAATAGGTTCCCCAAACTCTTTAACGATATCTTCATCGTCAATGGTTACTTTTACTAATGTGGGTTTTGCTGTGAGTTTTGATAATTCCATCTGTTAATCTCCTTGTCTGTTTATCAGTGTGTTTGTTAGCACAATCAAAAATCTTGTTCTTGATGTTGCTTTTTCTAAGTCAGTTTGAGCACATTTAATTTCATTCTGTGCTTTTGCCAATTCTGCAAGTAAACTTTGTAAAAGTTGCTTGTCAGTCTTTGAATCTAATACGTCCATCTATTAATCCTTCTATTCTATTTATCTTAATGTAGAAATATGGGGCGAAAAACGCCCCATACCCCTCGCTCATTGCTAATCCCTAGAGATTAAGCAACCGTGTAGTCACCAGTTACGGTAATTGTAATTGGTGAAACCCAAACAGGAGCATCAGCAGATACGGTTGGAGCCAAACCTGTGATGTAACCTTGTCCAGATATTGTTTTACCTGTAGCACCACCGTCAGTGTCGCCTAGATAAATTTCAAAGTCTAGTAGGGTTTTGTTTGATGAAAGTGTCCAAACGCCAACGTAGTCCGCTTCACCCGCTGTCTGACCTGTGTCACCAAACCATGCGGTTTGATCTAACACAATGTTCATTGACAATGAGTTTGTTGCAGTTGTGGCAATTTGTAACTTAGATGCGGAGTTTAATTGTGTCCATGTGAACACATCATTCGCCGCATTAATTGTAACGTCCTGGATACCAGGAAGCGTTAATTCAGGTGATGAAGCAGAGTTTGCCGCAACACTAATACCTAATGTTGATTGCACTCCACTAACACCTGGGGCTGGATAAATGTAAGCCATTTCTGTTTCCTCTCGTTATGTTACTTTGTTAAAACGTATTTCCAACGTATTGATAACTAGATCACCTTGAATTTCAGTTGTAACATCAAGTTCTCTACGATGAATACCTGTTACCGTAGTAATGTTTTTAGCCTTCTTCAAGTCTGATACCAATTGGTCGTAATTCGCTGGTAATTGCTTCGCGTCTGCGGAAAAGTAGATACTAACTGATGTGACTTCGTTGTCTATGACAGGTCCATCCAATGCAGTTACTAAAGGTTCAGTCGCTGTTTGTTCATTATCCACATAAATTTTCTTTACGTTTTTAATGAACAGCGGTGATCCGCTTTCATCATATGGTATATCACTGCTGGTTGTAAAACTTCCCAGTGCCAAACCATTGATGTAATTTAGTATCTCCTGTCGCATCTAACGTACCCTCTTAAGATTGTATTGTCCTGGGTCTTTTTCAGTTGAGGCAATAGTGCCATCATCATCAAAATCATACCAGTCACCCGCAGTGATCAGTTCACCATATAGTTGTTCTGCCTTGTTGGCATAGTAACTAATTTTTTGTCTTTCAGCGTTGTCTTCGTTTCCAAAGTCAGCAATGATTGGCAAAATGTAATCTGCAAATCCCATGTAAACACACAGATCTCTAAAGTCGTTTAAACGTGCTTTAATTTTATCTGGGTCTACTGCTGGAATGTCAGCAACGGTTCTATATACCGTTGATGAATCACGTTTGGTGTAGTATGAACGCCACCAGGATGACGAGCGTATCTTTGTTAAAATACGCTCTGTCGCCCTAATAAGTCCGTTTTCTACGACATCGTCAGTCAGTCCTTCATTTGCCTCAAATAAACGTTGATCTTTTGCAAGAGCATCGTCATAATCCGCGAAACTAATTGTTACATTACTTTCTATTATGAAGGACATTCCTATCTACTCCTTAAGCCGCGTCTTTAATTAAAACGCCTCTACCAGCGTCAATTAAAGCAGTTTTAGCGTGTAAAGAAGCGACAATGTCACTACCTACTGCTTCTGCTCTTCTAGCGATTTCAATGTCTACGTTTTTCTGCATAGCGATTCTCATAGAATCAGCACCAAAGATTGCCATCTTAGCACCAGTAACACCAGTGTTAGTAGCATCTAGGTAACTTGAAACGAAACATCTAATGCCCGCGATAGTGCCCACGAAGCCATTTCTTAATGCTTCAGATTGGAAATCACCACCAGCGTATGATGTAGAACCAATGTTGCTCATAAGAGCCGCATATGATCCAGCACCAACTACACCGTATAATGGTCCAGTTTCGCCATTGCCACGAATTGTTCCAACTGCTGAGAAAATCTCATCTAGATCTAAGTCACCAGATGTAATTTCTTGGCCAGTTAAAGTTCCTACAACGCTCATAACTTGTTTGTCAAAAGCAGTAGAAACCGCGTTACCTAAAACACGACCAATTTCTTGTGGGTCAATATTTCCTAGGTCACGTAATACTGAACGTGCCGCAAATAGATCACAAGTGATTGTGTTTTTAGTGTCTGCAGGTAAAACTGCATCAACGTCAACACCAGGTGCCGCTTCTGCGGATAGTGTTGTAGCAGTTACGTTTGCTAATTCTGGTACTTGTAATACACCATTTGGTGCGTTTACAACAGGAATCAATGCTCCACCTAGGAACAATGAAGATTCATGAGCGGCGTATACCGTTGCCGCTTTTACAGGTACAACTAATGCATCAGTGTTAATAACGGATGCGTATGCTGAGTTTGCCATAATATATTCTCCTTTTGGCTAATGTTAGTTTTTACAAAAGACCTTTTTGCTTGGCCTCTTTGTATAGTTTTCTATGTTCAGGATTGCTCATATCCATGTTAGCCAAATCAATATCTCCTGCCAAGCGTCCTGGAGCAACACTAGTTTTTGTGCTAGTAGTTGTTACCCCCGCCTTGCGGAAATGTGGATTCAAATCTAACCACTCTTTAACGAAATCATCAACCGTTAGCAAGGATCCTTGATCATTGTAACGCACATTACCATTGTCGTCTAACACTTCTACCTCTTCGCCAGTTTCATTTAATCTGACCTTACTTGATAGCAGTTGTCTTACCTGGGCAGGGTTGACACTATCGTATCTTGCCGCCGCGTCAATCAATGGTGTGTTGACCTTGTATTCTTTAATCATTGCATCTCGTTTTTGGATTTCAGCATCCTTTTTTGAAGCAAGTTCTTGAAGTGTTTTTTCAAACTCACCACGTTTAAGTTGTTGCTCTGTGCGTCTTTTTTCCGCTTCTGCTTTCAACTGGCGTAGTTCTTCAGGATCACCTAGTTCTTCATATGGACGTAAAACTTTTTTAGTGATGGAACCCTTCATGCGGGCCATCATATCGTCTACTTCCCTCTGAGTGTAGGTTTTACTTTCTTCCGCCTGGTTTACCGTTTCTTCAACTTCAGCACCAGTTGCTGTTTCATTAACCAATGTATTTTCTGACATCGTGCATCGCCTCCTTTTGAGTGTTATATATATTTAGTTAAACGCAGGTTTAACCGTTATAGAATGGTTTTTCCTGGCGTTTTCTAACCCTATTCTATCCTGTTGTATTAGCACAGGAACGGGAGTAGAGTTAATCCCGTATGAAGGATGACTATGAAGCCATTCTTCAAATTCTTTTTCATCGTTTAGACGTTGCTCTATCTTCTTAAGCAACCTGGGTTTCGCATTAATCAAAATATGAACCCTTGCTTCTAAACCGTTTAATTCTTCTGCCATTCCACACCACAAAACTATTTCTATTTTGTTGCGTTTCCAGGCGCTGTAACTCCATGGACATACTTGACGTATATCATGAAAGTATTTGCTCCAAAGGTCCTTATCGCTTACCGCCGCGTTTGCCGCCGCGTTTGCCACCTTTTTTCTTTTTTTTCTTAACCATTTCAATTGGTCTCCATTATACTTTGTTTTCTATTAATATCAATTCAAAGCCTGCCGCCATGCTGGTTGTAGCACCCGCTTTTGCTCTGATCTCAATATCAGTTTTTTCTGGTATTGCTTGTGGCACCACCCATCTACGTTGAAAAGGCACAGCAAAACTACCAATGATTCCCTTTGTAAGGAAAACACCTCCCTGTTGTCTTGTCATAAGTTTTGCCACAATTTCTTTTTGTTTTTCAATTGAAATATTGCCTGCTATCAAATAGCCTGTGTAATTGTTAGGCACCGTATACACAGCCATCATGGTTTGATTGTATGGAAATGTAATTTGTGCATAGTTTGTAACACCATTTTTTATTGTAACGTTTGCTGTGGGTTCACTGCCATTTGAAACATAAGCACGAAACACCCTTAGGAATTCACCTGTTGTTGTTGCTGTGCCCAGGCCTGCAAGTGTAACCGTTTCACTTAATTCATCGTAGTTTGTGTCCAACCCAACCACCGTAATTTCAACCCCATTATCAGTTGCACCAGCCGCACTTGTAACCGTCATTGCAACCGCTGAACTTGGATGAACATAGGTGCCACCAAGATCCCATATGGTTTCAAATGTGGTACCAACGTCAGGATTGTAACCAAACTTATCAATGCTTGAAGCATCTTTAAAATTGTTGATTCCAACAGCAAAGCCAGGATCTAATACTGCTTTAGAAAGATTTAAATTAATCGCCATTGTTGTATTCTCCTTCATGCACCCAACCTTGTTGTGCAAGTGCTAGATGTTCAGCCATGGTGTTTGCCATACGCTGTTCACCGTTAGGTCCATACATCATATGTGGTTGAAATTGTTCTTGCTGTTGTTTTACTTCTGCTAATTCATCATCTTCCAATTCCATCCATTCAAGTATTTGCTTATCAATTTGTTTTAGCACCATTGGATCAGTTGCTGTTTCTTTTGCTGTTCTTAATTGTGCTATTTCACTTTGCTTGTCTCTAATGTTAAATGAATTAGGATATTCAATGTAACCGTCATATGTGGTACCTAGATATTTTGCAAACATCTTCCAAAGGTTTTCTTCCGCCATTTGCAATGAAGCCGCCTTTTGTGCCAAACGTGCATTAAGCAGGCTGAATTCAACCTCCATTGCAACGCCACTCATTGTTCTGCTTTCACTGGCACGCACCGCTCCCGTGTTTGCCATCTTGTCAATTGCATCAATTGAATGATTAATTGCTTTGTAGATGCTGTCAATTGAAGCACCACTAAATTCAAGTGCGTATGGTTTAAGTCCAGGATCCAATCCTTCTTCAATTTGAATAACACTACCAGGCCCAACGCCTAGGTTGGTATTTGGTGTTGCAACAATTGAAGGGTGTGTGTCAAGTTTAATTGCTTCCACCGCTTCTGATGTGCAGTTATAAATCATTTTTTGTGTTGAAGCAATATCATGTATATCACTTACACCAATTCCTCTTACCGTGCTTCTTTGGTTGTAGGCACATATTGCTGGAATGTATCCCAAACCGTTTGCTTCTTCAATTCTTTCTATAATTTGTGTTTCTTCTGTGTCAATCGTTGTTGTTATGATTGTGTCTGGAGTCCATTCTTTAACAACCTGCACACTACCATTGAAGTCTTCTATGTATTTGAAATAATCTAATTTGTATTTGCCAATTGGTGATCTTGTCCAACTCCAGTCAGTAACCGCCAATGGTGATAACCAATTAAGATAGGGTCTAACACCCTCTCTAAGTTCATCCGCCTGTGTCGCTAATTGTAAATTAGGCTTGGTTAATATTAACCAAACATGACCAAACACTGAACTCCAAGTAGAAACTTCTCGCATGATTTCATTTAGACTATGTCCATCCTGATCAGCGTCCTTGAGGAATTGCTGTGTGATAGGGTTGTTTTCTAGGCCTTTTAAATCTCTATAAGGCTGGTCCCTAAATAAGAAGGAGTTATAAACTGAAATTACACTAGCACAATGGTTTTCCAAAGGCGTTGTTTGCAACCTGTTGTTATACTCGCTGTTAGTCTCTAATTGGTATTTGGTTAAATGTCCTGCCAGGGTGTAGTCTTCTCCACCCAAATAACTTTGGTATAGGAAGTCCCATCTATCTCTGTATGTTGCATAGATATCATTGTGTCCCAGCAGTTGTGAAATTTGATTTTGAATTATTTGTGATGCGTCCATTTTTTATCCTTTATCTTACTCCCCAACGTTGAGGCTGAACAGGTTCCACGTATCGCTTGAGTGGAAACATATATGCAACACAATAAGATAATGCATCAAATTGGTGCGAAAAGTCCTGCTTACCCCCCTTATCAGGAACTTGAGTTCCCTCACGGAAGTTGTATTTTTCTAAACTTTCTATAGTGTATTTACACGTTTTACTTATAAAAAGGCGTCTTTCACCGTCAGCAGAACAGAAACGAGCGTTGGTGGCATTTATTCTATCCCTTACCGCATCATGTCTTCTGGGTGATTTAACCACAAAACCTGCGTTTTGTAGTATTGTGTGATCCGTTGCTCCATTGGCGGCGGTCTTCCTTGCACTACCGCTTGGATCAGGAAATGCAAATATCTTGCTTTGTGGATATCTACGCTTTACTTCATCCGCCAATTCCTGTGTGTTTGAATTGTGCATTTGTATTTCATCAATGCAGTAGAGGTCCTGTTTATCCTGTACGAATATGCAACCTGCTATGGGTGATACGTTGAAGTCACATCCTAGCAGTATTGTGCGTGTGTCCAATCCTTCTGGCAGTTCTTTAACATTGTGCTGTCTATCAAATGCCCATGCAATCCTGGATTCAGTTGTTTCAAACGAGGCTTCAAACTCCTGTTTAAATTGTTTGAGGCTCATTTCTGCTTTTGCTTGTTCTATTTCTTCAGGATCAACAAATCCTGCTTCCAGGGTGGTAAACTGCCAACTCTTCCATTCATTGGGCAGTTTCTCCTGCATATTGTAGATATCAAAAAACCAGTTGCTCTTGCCCTTGGGTGTTGAAATAAAGAGAGCACCGCCTCTTTGATCTGCAAGTGCTGGTCTTATAATTGTTTGAAATAGTTCTGGATCAACATCAGCACATTCATCTATAACACAATAGGAAAGGCTGACTCCACGTAGTGCGTCAATGTTCTCACTGCCCTTAAGACTAATGATAGAGTTGTTCTTTAGTGTTATGCTTAATTCACTTTCATTAATCTTTTTTACCCAACGCAGATCCAATAGTATTTCCTTAAACAACTTCCAGCCTATCATCTTTGCCTGCCTGTAGGATGCGGTTATGTAAAATATATTCTGATTGGGTTTTCGTGCGTGGTAGCATATCTCTCTTATAGAAAGATAGGTCTTGCCGCTTCGTCTTCCACTGGCTACTATTTTATAGCGGTGTGGATCATTTGCTACTTTGGATTGCCATTCTGCCAATTGCATGACAATATTTATGCTGTCGTTCAGAGCGGCTTATTTAGTTGATTGTACATCAACCATAGTTCATTGACCTGTCTATTAATCTTATTCGCCTCTTTGCCCAGGGTGCCCTGTTGCGTTGCAATCTGCATTACCAAATCGCTAAGGTGATTGTTGCTGTTGATTAGATTGTTAATCAACTGCTTCTGTGCCGCCAGTTCAATCCTCAATTGTTGCAATTCATTTAAAGGATCAAAGTTAGGATCAAACATTTTGTTTCCTTCCCACCAGTCTGTCATGCTAGTATTTAACAGGATGATTGGAATAGTAATCATATATGATTATTCTTCCTGGGGTTTTACCCTTGCCACAGAATGAAGGTCTCACGTGATCCGCCACCTTGTATTTCATTTGGCATGGATCCGCTTCATTGTATGCATTGGCTAACCATTGAGGGGGT
>Ga0070754_10001711_pt1 | contig 17050 bp, 18 predicted proteins | sample VirMetDEL_Sep_01_FD_75181 | JGI IMG/M metagenome (GOLD analysis project Ga0070754, IMG submission 75181) | Aqueous microbial communities from the Delaware River and Bay under freshwater to marine salinity gradient to study organic matter... | ecosystem: Environmental > Aquatic > Marine >... | reverse complement strand
GGTAACGCGCGACCCCGACACTTTCCTAGCGATAGGGGCGGGGGAGTCCCTTTAATTTTAGAGAGGTTTTAAGGTGAAGCAGCAAATTGAGTATGTTGAAACGGCAGAATTGATACCGTATGCACGCAACTCACGCACGCATTCTGACGAGCAAATCGCGCAGATTTGCGGGTCAATCAAAGAGTTTGGGTTTACCAACCCTGTCCTAATCGATGCTGATGGGTTGATCATTGCAGGCCACGGCAGGACGATGGCGGCGCAGCGGCTAAATATGAAAGAGGTGCCGTGCCTGCGTTTGACGCATTTAACCGACGCGCAGAAAAAGGCATATGTGATCGCTGACAACAAGCTGGCCCTAAATGCAGGCTGGGACGAAGAGATGCTGGCGCTGGAGTTGGGCGAAATAAACGAACTCAATTTTGACATTTCCAAAACAGGTTTTTCTGATGATGAAATATCACTTTTGTTAGGCGACGTAAATTTTGATGCGGGGGATGAATCTGATCAGGGGCAACTTGATCAACTTGATCCTAAGATAATCAAATGCCCTCATTGCAAAAAAGAATTTGATGCGAGGGGCAAATGAACGAATCGGCAATCAAGATTGATTTTGCAACGCATAAAGCTGCGAAGTTCGCTTGCGAAAACTGGCATTATAGTGAATGTATCCCTGTTGGTAAGTTGGTTAAAATCGGCATCTGGGAAAGCGAAAAATTTACGGGCGTCGTTTTGTTTGGTCGCGGCGCTACTCCAAATCTCGGCAAGCCATATGGCATGACACAGACTGAATGTGTGGAGCTGGTTCGCATCGCTATGCGCGAACATGAAACGCCAGTTTCTAAAATTGTTTCTGTTGCATTGAAGTTTTTGAAAAAAACAAACCCGAATATAAAGCTTGTTGTTTCTTTCGCTGATCAGTCGCAGGGGCATCACGGCGGCATCTATCAAGCGGGTAATTGGATATATGCCGGTCAGGGCCAGCCAGCAAAATTTTATATGATCAACGGCAAGCTGACGCATCCACGTTCTATCGGAGCAAAGGGCTTAACTCAAAATATAGATGGGGCTAGGCGAATAGATAAATCCGCTTATGTTGTGGATGTTCCGGGGAAGCATAGGTATTTGATGCCACTGGATAAAAAAACAAGGAAACAAATAGTTCATTTATCTAAACCATACCCAAAGCGTGCGAAGCAGGCGATGGCTGACGACCAGTCAGCACAGCGGCAGGGCAGCACTGACCCGCACGCTCCATTAGGGCAATCCGATGTCTGATCAAACCTTTCCGCTAGATACCATCTCAAAGCTGCTGGATTTAACGCCGCAGCGTGTAACGCAACTGGTGAATGAAGGCGTGATCCCGCGTAAAGAACGCGGCAGATATGAACTGGTCCCGGTGGTTCGCGGCTATATCAAATATTTGCGAGAGCGCGGTCTGCGTGCTGACGTTAGCGGCGATGATTACAACACGCACCGCACGCGGCTGACCAAAGTCAAAGCCGATATGGCTGAGATGGAAAAAGCGCAGATCGAAGAGCAGCTTATCCCGTCCGCAGATGTAGAGGCGGCGTGGATGGAAGTGGCGCAGAATATGCGCCAGAAGCTGCTGGCGTTTCCACAGCGCGTTGCGCCGGAAGTCTACGCCGCTGAAAAGCTAGTCGAAGTGAAAAGCATATTGAAGGATCACATTTTTGATTCGTTGCAGGAAATAGCAGATGTCAAAGTCAAAGTCGTTAACCCTATCCGGTCATCCGACAGTGGCGAAGATCAGCCAGAAAATTCTGGCGGCAATGCAGCCACCTCCAAATCTGTCGATTGACGAATGGGCTGATCTTTATCGCAGACTGTCTCCAGAGGCATCGGCAGAACCGGGCTTCTGGTCGACAGATCGTGCGCCGTATCAGCGCGGGATGATGCAGGCCATATCCGATCCGACCGTTGAGCGCGTGGTATTTATGACCGGGGCGCAGATCGGCAAGACAGAAATCATCAACAACGCGGTCGGATATTTCATCGATCAAAGCCCGTCGCCTATGCTGATCGTGCAGCCGACGCTGGAAATGGCAAAGATGTGGTCGAATGACCGGCTGGCACCGATGCTGCGTGATACGCCAGCCCTAAAGGGCAAGGTGGCAGATGCCCGGTCGCGTGATAGCGGTAACACGCTATATCAGAAATCATTTCCCGGTGGATATCTGGCCATCGTTGGTGCAAACAGTGCCGCCGGTCTTGCATCGCGCCCGGTGCGTTCTGTTTTCTTTGATGAGGTGGATAGATATCCGCCAAGCGCCGGATCAGAGGGCGACCCGATCAATTTGGGCATCGCCCGGACAAAAACATTTACGCACAACCGCAAAATCGTGATGGTTTCCACGCCAACAAACAAAGGGGCATCGCGTATTGAAACGGCTTTCAGCCAAAGCGATCAACGATATTATCATGTGCCTTGCCCGGATTGCGGTCACAGCCAGACTTTGAAATGGTCAAATGTACATTGGCAAAAGGATCGCCCGGAGACGGCTGAGTATATTTGCGAGGAATGCGGCTGCGCGTGGGATGATGCCAAGCGATACCGCGCGATTAAAGGCGGTGAATGGATTGCAGCGGAGCCATTCAACGGGACCGCCGGGTTCCATTTGTCCGGCCTGTATTCGCCTTGGACGCCGCTGGGCGATATAGCGCAGGATTTTCTAAACGCCAAAGCGTTGCCCGACACTTTGCGCGTTTTTGTGAATACTACGCTGGCAGAATGCTTTGAAGACGAAGGCGAAACCGTTGACGATTACGACGTTGCACAACGCGCCGAAGAATTTGGGCCGCGCGTCGACAGCGGCGTTGTCGTCGTGACCGATGGCATCGATGTGCAGGACGACCGGATCGAAGTCGAGATTGTGGGATGGGGCCGATCAGAAGAAAGCTGGTCGCTTGATTATACTACGCTATACGGCGATCCATCGACGCCGCAACTATGGCAGGATTTAGACGCGCATCTGGCGACGAAATATGACACCGAAGACGGGCGTGTGCTGCAAATCAGATCAGCCTGCATCGACTCCGGCGGTCACTATACAAAAGCCGTCTATGACTTTGTGCGACCGCGTGAAGGCAAGCGCGTTTTCGCTATCAAAGGTATAGCTGGGGAAAGTCGCCCGATAGTGTCGAGGCCGTCCAGAAACAACATCGGCAAGATCAGATTGTTTACGCTGGGCGTTGACAATATCAAATCTTTAATTTTCTCCCGACTTCAGATACAATCAGAAGGTCCGGGGTTCTGTCACTTTCCAAACGACCGGCCTGATGAGTATTTCAAGCAGCTTGCCGCGTCGGAAAAGATCGTGACAAAATTCCACAAAGGGTTTCCGCGCCAGGAGTTTATCAAGACGCGGACCCGTAATGAGGCATTAGACTGCCGTGTGTATGCGACGGGGGCATTGGCTATACTAAACCTAAACCTCGACACACTGGCAGATCGTGCATCGCAATCGGTTCGGCAAGATGAAGACGTGCCGAAAAATACACCGCTGCGCCGCCCACAAAGGCGCGGCGATTTTGTTAATGGGTGGCGCTAATGGCTAATTTGTTCGACACCGATAATGCGCCAACGATAGAACCTGATCAGATTGTTGTCGGTGATCGCGTAACGTGGCGAAAAAAGAATCTTGGCAGCGATTATCCGTCAACCGCATATGCCGTCAAATATGTCAGCCGCCTAACCTCTGGCGGCGGCACGCATGAGTTTCAAGTCACCGGCACGGCTGATGGCAACGATTATTTATTCACAATCACCAGCACAGCCAGCGCGTCGTTCGATATCGGTGATCACCATTGGCAGTTAGAAATCACGCGCAGCAGCGATAGTGAGCGCATCGTCACACAAACCGGATCGTGGCATATCATCACTGATCTGGATAACAATGTTGACCCGCGAAGCCACGCGCACATCATGCTGGACAAGATTGAAACGGTTTTGCAAGGACGTGCTGACGCTGACGTTCTGTCTTATTCTATCAACGGTCGATCCCTTTCAAAAATCCCGCCGGATGAACTGGTGCAATGGCGTGATCATTATCGACGCGAAGTGGCGTTTGAACATAGGGAGGATCACGTTCGCAATGGTCGCGCCCACGGCGGCACGATCAAAGTGAGGTTTTAGAGATGGGCTTGTTTGACTTTCTGAAGCGCGATGAAGAAACCGTAAAGCCTTTGAAAAAACGCAGCTATGCAGCAGCGCGTGCCGGTCGACTGTTCGGAGACTTTACACAATCGGGCAATAGCGCTGACAGCGAGTTGCGTTTCACGCTGGAAGTCATGCGGAACCGCAGCCGCGAATTGGTGCGCGACAATGAATTTGCGCGGCGCTATGTGAATCTGCTGAAAACAAACGTCGTCGGCGATCACGGCTTCCACTTGCAAGTGAAGGCACGCAACGATGATGGCAGTCTGGATGCGGCTGGCAACACCATCATCGAAAATGCGTGGAAGCGTTGGGGCCGACTTGGCACGCCGACCGCTGATGGCCGGATGTCGTGGTATGACTGCCAGCGTCTAGTCATTGAAACGCTGGCGCGTGATGGCGAGGTGTTTATTCGCAAACTGAACGGGCCGAAATACCGTGACGGCTTTGCGTTGCAATTCATCGAAGCCGATTTGATCGATGAAAAGAAAAACGAAAAGCTGAACAACGGCAACCAGATCAGGATGGGAATTGAGATGGACCCGGCGCATAGACCGGTTGCATATTATGTCCTGTCATCGCACCCCGGCGATAAATACTATCACGCATCGCATTCGCAGAAGCACACGCGCGTCCCGGCTGAGGAAATCATTCACATTTACATGCCGACCCGCACGCACCAAACGCGCGGCGAACCGTTTATGGTTGCGGCGATGTCAGCGCTGAAGCACTTGCATGCTTTCCGCGAAGCTGAAGTCATTGCCGCCCGGATCGGCGCATCGAAGATGGGCATCCTGACAACGCCATCGGGCGATGACTTTGTGGGCGAAGGCTATGAAAACGATTTTCAGCCGGTCATCGATGTCGAACCGGGCAGCTTTCACCAGCTTCCGGCTGGCTTCGGTCTGGAGATGTTCGACCCAAAACATCCGAACACGGGCTATGCGGAATTCGAAAACGCGATGCTGCGCGGCGTGGCATCCGGTTTGAACGTCAGTTATGCCAGCCTGTCGAACGATTTGTCGTCGGTGAATTATTCATCGATCCGGCAGGGCGCACTTGATGAGCGCGACGGTTATCGCGCGCTGCATATGTTTATGATCGAACACTTTATGGAGCCGGTGTTTAGATCGTGGCTGTCGAACGCTATGGATTTCGGCGGCATTCCGTTGCCAGCCAGCAAATATGATAAATTCAGCGACAACGCGTATTTCCGTGGCCGTGGCTGGAACTGGGTCGACCCACTGAAAGAGATCAACGCGGCAGTCGTTGGCCTGCAAAACGGCGTTCTGTCGATGCAGGACGTGGCTGCAAACTATGGCCGGGATGTTGAAGAAACATTCAGCCAGATTGCGCGTGATAAAGAGGTGGCCGAACAGTTTGGCCTGTCGATGGCGTTTGAGCCGTTCGGCACCAAATTGCCTGCCGAACCTATAGTCGAAGGCGGTGACGATGGCGAAGTATAAGGGCGAAGACATCGATCTGCGTCCGACGCAGACAATGGCCGAAGAGGCGCAGCGCGGTCTGGATTGGCGCAAAGAACACGGTCTCGGCGGTACAGCGGTCGGTGTTGCGCGTGCGCGGCAGCTTGTGAATCGTGATGAGTTATCGCCCCGCACAGTGCGCCGGATGGTTTCATTTTTTGCCCGACATGAAGTGGATGAAGAGGCAGAAGGATTCAGGCCCGGCGAGAATGGCTATCCGTCTGCTGGCCGGATCGCGCATGCTTTGTGGGGCGGGTCGCCCGGCAGGGCGTGGGCCAATGAAAAAGACCGGATTATGGATCGCATCGATAGTGAAGATTCGCGTGCGCTGAAAGATGATTTTTCCGAAAAAACGCTGACGGCTTTGCAGAACAAGGTTGATAACACAACGAAAAGCACGGCGACAAAAAGGGCAAGCGCGTCACGTTGCGGATGTTGGCGGCGGTATATAAGCGCGGGATCGGCGCATATAAAACTAATCCCGGCAGCGTTCGCCCTAGTGTCAGCAGCCCGGAGCAATGGGCGATGGCACGCGTGAATGTTTTTTTGAAAGCGGTCAGGACAGGTAAATTCCAGTCGGGCAAGTTTGACACCGATCTGCTGCCCGATGGCCATCCGCTAAAAACTGATGTACAATCCGACGACAAAGAAAGAGGTGATATCGTGGAAGAGCGACACATTCAAAACGTCGAAGAAACCGATGATGCGTATATCATCACCTTCGGCAAGTCGATGATGGAAGTCGAAGAAAACGGCGACAAAGACGAAATGGACGAGCGCCCTTATCACGATGATGATGAAGATGAGCGCTTTGACCGTTCTGATCTGGTCATGCGTGCGATGGGTATGGATGACAAGGCCATCGATGCAGACGAGCGCACAGTGCGCGTCGGTGTTTCATCCGAAGAGCCGGTCAAACGGTCTTTCGGGATGGAGGTCATCGATCACCAGCGCGAAAGCATGAATCTTGATTTTTTGAATTCTGGCCGCGCACCGTTGCTGCTAGATCACGATATGGAACGCCAGATTGGCGTCATTAAATCTGTTGAACTGGATGAAGAGGCACGTCGTCTGCGTGCCGTGGTTCGCTTCGGAAGAGGTGATCTGGCTTCGGAAGTGTTCAACGATGTGTCGGATGGTATCCGGCAAAACATCAGCGTCGGTTATCGGGTGGATGGCCGCGTTGAACGTGAAGATGATGGCGAGGACATTGTCCGCGTCTCCACCACACCAATGGAAATTTCAATCGTTTCAATTCCTGCGGACCAGTCAAGTCTGGTGGGCGTTGGTCGGTCTATTTCCGAACCTTTACACGCAACCCCAAAGATCGAAGAAAGGAAAGACGAAATGTCTGATATTGATCTTGACGCGGTACGGGCGGAAGCCGCCAAGGCCGCGCAGAAAAGCGCCAAAGAGATTATGACTTTGGCCCGGAAGCACAGCCGTGCTGATCTTGGCGAAGATGCCATTGGTCGCGGCGTTTCCGTTGACGAATTCCGTGGCGAATTGCTTGAAGTCATTGCCAACAAGCCGCTGGAAACACCAGCGCACGTTGTTGATGCCCCAATCAAAGAGCAGCGCGAATATTCACTTGCACGCATGATCCGCGCACAGGCCACTAACGACTGGTCTGACGCTGGTTTTGAGCGTGAAATGTCTGACGAAGTCCAGCGCCGTACAGGCCGCGCAGCGCGTGGTGTATATGTGCCAGATTTCGCTTGGCGTGCTGGCGCAATGGCAACCGCTGCAACTGGTGCAGTCGGTGATGAGAACGTCGTCGATAACTTTATCCCGACCGTTCATCGCGGTGATATGTTCATCGAAGCCCTGCGTGCAAAGCAAGTGATGGCAAATCTGGGCGTCACCTTTATGGGTGGCCTGACTAACCGCATCAAAATGCCTAAGTTTTCAGCCGGTGCCACTGCGGCATTCGTTGAAGAGTTGGGCGCTGTTGCGGATCAGTCACAGACTGACGCAGGCGTTACGCTTCAGCCGCGCACGATGGGCGCATATGTTGACATCAGCCGTCTTGCTCTCAAAGAGAGCGTGCCAGCCCTTGACCAGATTGTTCAGGACGATCTGCTGCGTGCAGCAGCCGATCTGATCGAATCAGCTGCGATCAGCGGTTCTGGTTCCGGCGGTCAGCCAACAGGCATTCTGAACAACGGCGACGTCGGCAATGTCGACATCTCTGCTGACACAGATGTGGCTGCGCTGACTTGGGCAGACTTGACCGATCTGGTGAAGACTGTTGAAGACGCTGACGGCATCATCAACGCACAGACTCTGGGTTGGTTGTCCAACCCGAAGGTCAAGGCGAAGATGGCCAACACTGTCAAGGTATCATCAACAGACAGCATCATGCTTCTGAACGACCCGTGGAACAGCATCTATGGATACCGCGCTGAGTTTACCAGCAACGTTCCATCGAACCTGAATCCGGGCGACGGCGGCACAGACGCATCAGCCCTGATCTTCGGCGATTTCTCGCAGTTGATCGTCGGCCTGTTTGGCGGCGCAGACATTATGATCGATGAGACAACCGGCGGCCTTGCTGGTACGACTCGCATCATTCTGCATCAGGATATCGATATCGCTATCCGCAACGGCGCATCGTTCGCTAAGACCGACGAAGTGTCGACAGCCTAACTTGTTTGGTGGCCGGGACATCCCCGGCCACCATTTACCATTGGAGGTTTGAATGAAGATTAAGATTCTGGAAAAGTGCTATACCGGCACAGTGGGGAATATGTTTGCTGGGGAAGAACATGATATGGATGAGCATATCGCTGAAAAGCTGATCGCGCGTGGATTTGCGGAGCCAGTCAAAAAGGCAGGCCGCCCGAAAAAGAAGCTATTTGATCGCGCCGCAGATGCTGGCGAAATCGAAACGCCAGAGGATGCCTAATGGCTGTTGAATCTGCCGATGACCGCGCCGTGTTTGTTGATGTCGATGACTTCGGTTCGGCAGCAACATATACGCCATCTGGCGGTTCTGCCAGCACGGTCAACGGCATTTTCGACAACGACTTCATCGAAGTCGACGCAGGCGGCGGCGTAGGCGTGGCATTGCAGCAGCCGCGCTTTCATTGCCGCACTGCTGACGTTTCAAGCGCCGCTGAGGGCGATGCCTTGGTTGTGGGTGGGGTAAACTACACCATCCGCATCGTGCAGGATAACGGCACCGGAATGACGATGCTGGTATTGGAAAAAGATTAATGGCGCACGTCCGGCAACAGATACGCGATGCAATCGTGACCGCGTTGACAGGGTTGACAACGACCGGGACTAATGTGTTTTGGTCGCGCATCTATCCGCTTGAAACCACCAAGCTGCCGGGTCTTTGCATTTTTACACGGTCAGAAGCCGTGGAGTTTGATACATTAACAATGGCGCGGTCGATTAACCGCGTTCTGGAAGTCAGTGTGGAGGCATATGTCAGTGCGACTGCTAATTATGATAACACGCTGGACACTATTGCCGTTCAAGTCGAGGAGGCTTTGGCGGCAGATGTGACGCTGGGCAGCAAGTCGAAGGATTTGCAAGTCACAGCGTTTGAAGTGGATTTTTCGGGCGACGGCGAACAGCCGGTGGCCGTTGGTCGCTTCGCCGTGTCGGTGCAATATCGCACCGCCGAAAATGATGTTGAAACTGCCGCCTAAGAGGAGATCAAAATGGCAACTTTCAAAGGTAACGAAGGCACGGTGTTGAGCGGATCAAACGCTGTTGCTGAAATTATTTCTTTCACCGTCAACGAAACCGCTGACGTGATCGAAGATACCACAATGGGTGACGCTGCAAAAACGTATGTGGCCAGCTTCAAGGATGCGACCGCAACGGTTGAGTGCTATTTCGATGATACTGACAGCAATGGTCAAGCGACCTTTGATGTCGGCGCATCGGTGACTGTCAACTTCCAGATGGAAGGTAACACCAGCGGCGATCACAAGCTGTCTGGCACCGCGCTGATCACCGGCAAGGATATTAGTGCATCTGCTGATGGTATGGTCACAGGCACTTATTCAATGCAGATCACTGGTGGCCTGACTGAAGGAACCGTCAGCTAATGTCGCTTGGCAAAAAGATTTCCGAACGTCGTTCAAAGCAGCCGCGCGTCATCCAAGTGCCAGAATGGGGCGAGGGTGACACGCCGCTGAAAATGTATGTTTATCCGATCACAGCCGGTGATCTGAATAAAATACAGAAAAAGTACAAAGACTTTCTAAGCAATATGACGATCGATGGAATGGTTGATCTGATTATTCTGAAAGCTGGCGACGAGGATGGAAACAGACTTTTCACGCTGGAGGATAAAGTCTATCTGATGGCTGAAAGTGTCACCGTGATTTCGGAAATTGCTGCCAATATGTTCGGCGAAATCGAATCTCTTGAGGACGCGGAAAAAAACTAAAGGACGATCCGCTGCGCTTCAATGTTATGGCGTTGGCGGATCGTTTGAACAAAACGCAGGCCGAAATCGAAGAGTTGTCGCTTTCTGAGATCAATGAATGGTTTGCTTATTTTAGGATGACACAAGATGGCCGATCCAAATCTTAAAATTAGAATTGGTGCTGTCGATAAAACTGGCCAAGCATTTCGATCAATAAACATTGGTCTGGGCCGCGTTAAAAATGCGGTCTTTAACGTGCAGAACGCAGTTGCTGCCCTTGCAGGGGCCACTGGCTTCGGTTTACTTGTCAAATCCACCATTGAAACCAACCGCGAATTCCAAAGCCTAGAGGCCAGCCTTTCGACATTTTTGGGGTCGACCGAAAAGGCTGAAAAGGCGTTCGATATTTTGCAGCAGTTTGCGGCGACGACACCGTTCGCACTGCGCGAGGTTGTCAGCGGGTTCAACAAGCTGGTCGCGCGTGGCATCAACCCTAGCATCCGATCTTTAACTGCGTTCGGCAACATTGCGTCGGGAACCGGCAAAACGCTGGATCAGTTTGTCGAAGCGGCTGCGGATGCTGCTGTCGGTGAATTTGAGCGCCTGAAGGAATTTGGTCTGAAGGCCAGAAGTGAGGGCGACAAAGTCGTTTTCACATTTAAGGGCGTCGAAACAGAAGTCACAAAGTCAGCGGCGGCGATATCTGGTTTCCTTGTCGATCTTGGCGAAACTGAATTCAGCGGCGCGATTGAAAAGCAATCCAAGACGCTAAACGGTGCTTTCAGCAATCTTGGCGACAGCTTTGATATGTTCAAAAAGGCTATTGGCGAGGCTGGATTTAATGAAGCGCTGGTCAATCTAGCCAAGTTTTTCAGCATTACCGCCAAAAACAGCGATGGTCTGGCGCAGGCGATAGGCCGATTCCTAACCGGCGGTGTTAACTTGATTCCGGTTATCTTCACAAAGATGGGCAACGCGGCTGACTTTGTTTCGCGCAATCTGGATTTCCTTAGAAAATCATTAATCGTCATAACCTCTGCGGTGTTCGCACGCATGATTTTAGGACAGGCCGTGGCGATGCTACGTTTTGCTGCGTCTCTTATGACGGCGTCCAAGGCGATGGCACTGTTTAGGGCTGGCACAAAATTGCTGACGCTTGGCAGCGCCGTCACCGTTGTCATCATCGCGCAGTTGATGGGAAAGTTGGACGATCTTGTTGACACTCTGAAAGAGGCGACAGATCAAGCGATCCAGATGATCGACAATGTATTCCCCGGCTTCAAAAAAGGCATTGATGACCTTCTGCCCGGATTAGATGCTGAGATTGCTTCAATCGAAAGGCTGACCAAGGCAAACGATGTCAACATTGGCAGCACAAAGGAATTAGATGAACAGCTTTCCGCTTTGCTTGGCACCTTCGATGAAGGCACGCCGAAAGTCACAACCTTTGCCGATGCGCTGAAAAAGCTGGCTGAAGAGGCAAAGGATACACAAAGGGCGATGGCAGATGTCGCCTTGAATGGCCTGCAAAGCCTTGAGGATAGTCTTGTCGACGTGATCATGCAGACCAAATCAGCCAAAGATGCCTTCAAGGCAATGGCCCGGTCTATTATTGCTGATATTCTTAGGATGCAGATTCGCAAAGCAATTATTGGGCCGATAGCGGAAGCACTGCCGGGATTTTTGCCAGCACCACAGGCCGCTGGTGGACCTGTCACCGCAAACAGGCCGTATATGGTCGGCGAACGTGGGCCGGAACTATTTGTGCCGAACCGCAATGGCGGCATCGTGCCAAATCACCAAATGGGCGGCGGCGGTGTAACGGTCAACCAGACCATCAACCTGTCGACAGGCGTCAGTGATACAGTACGCGCCGAAGTGCTGAACATGCTGCCGCAAATCCAAAACGCAACGACGGCAGCGGTACTAGATACGCGCAGACGCGGTGGCGGTTTCGCCACGGCATTCGGGGGCTGATATGGCTGAGAGTTATCCGCTGGCATTTCCGACGCAGACCGGCATCGCACAAGTGCAGCTTGTCGCCAGCGACACTGTATCGGTCACAGAAAGCCCTTTCACGCGCTCACAGCAAGTGGTTCGGCACGCTGGGGCCAGATGGTCTGCGACGATCAACATCCCGCCTGTGAAGCGATCTGACGCCGAATACTGGAACAGCTTTCTGCTGCGCCTGCGTGGCCAGTTTGGCACGTTTCTAGTCGGCGACCCTAATGCTGCCACGCCGCGTGGATCAGCCAGCAGCACGCCGGGAACGCCGGTCGTCAACGGCGCATCGCAGACCGGCAGTGATCTGAACATCGATGGCCTGCCAGCGTCGGCGACGGGCTATCTGAAGGCTGGCGATTATATCCAGCTTGGCACGGGCGCAACATCGCGTTTGTATAAAGTGCTGGAAGATGTAAACAGCAACGGCAGCGGCGAGGCCACGCTGAACCTTTGGCCCGATCTGCGATCCAGTCCCGCCAATGATGCGACGGTTGTGGTGAGCGGCGCAAAGGGTCTTTTCCGGCTGGCGCAGAATGATGCAAGCTGGTCGATCAGCAATGATGGATTCTATGCAATCACCTTTTCTGCGGTTGAAGCATTATGAGCAGATCAGGTGTCCCATCCGGCTTTTCAGATGCCAGCCTTACTGCATTTGTTGCGGTCGAACTGGCGTTCGATAGCGGCACAACGCGCCTATGGAATGGCTATGGCGATCTGACGGTCGACAGCAACACATATACCGGCAGCGGCGATCTGATGTCGATTTCAGCCATCGAAGAAAGCGGCGAGATATCGGCAAAGGGTCTGAATCTGGTTTTGTCAGGCATCCCGTCGTCATTGCTATCGTTGGCGCTGACAGAAAACTATCAGAACCGTAACTGCAAAGTGTATGTCGGCACGATCAGCAGCGGCACCGTCGCAGCCTATGAGGCATTCAGCGGTCGGATGGATGTGATGACGCTGCAAGAAAGCGGCGACACTTGCACGATTGCGCTGACAGCAGAAAGCCGCCTGATCGATCTGGAACGTCCCCGCGTCCGCAGATATACAGCCGAAGACCAGAAGCTGATTGATTCCGATGACAGCGGCCTTGATTTCATCAACTCGCTGCAAGAGGCGACGTTCGAATGGCGCGCCTAGATGACTGGCCTGATCGCCTAGCAGCGCATGTCGAAGAATGGCGACACAAGCCTTTCAAGTGGGGGCGCTATGATTGCGCTATGTTCTGCGCGTTGGGCGAAAAGGCGATGTGCGGCGATAGCAGATTCGCTGATTACGTCGGTAACTATGAAAGCCCGAAAGGATCGGTGCGGTTGTTGCGCCGGTTAGGCAATGGCGATCTGGCTGAAAACGTGGCGCAGCGCTTGCCCGAAGTGCCGCCACAGCAAGCCGGTCGCGGGGATGTCGGGCTGATAGACACACCAGACGGTGATGCGTTATCATTGATCGTCGGTGATAAAGTCGCCGCGATGGGTAAAGATGGTCTAGTTTTCTTGCCGCGTGATGCGGTCAAACGTGCTTGGAAAGTGTAACCGATGCCGCCAGCAATAGTCGCAGCAGCAGTAACCACAGCAGTCACGGTCGCAACAGCATCAGCCGCAACAGCGATCACGACTGCGTTTGTCGTCGGCACGTTTATCAAAGCGGCGGTGATCAATTTTGCTATACAGGCGCTTTCGCCTAAGCCATCGATCCCGAACATTGGCGGCAGTTTCGCGCAGTCGCATACCGTCACCAGCCGACAATCGAACGCCAGTCGCAAAATCGTTTATGGCGAAACCCGTGTCGGTGGCCCGTTTTCGTTTATAGGTACGAATTCAGACGAAGATGAACTTGGCATGATTGTCTTGTTGTCTGTCGGTGAAATAGAAGAAATCACGACGGTATATTTCAACGGGGAAGCTGTAACTCTGGACGGCAGCGGCAACATCACAGGCCCATCACCGTTGGCATCTGGCAACGGCACGATCCAAAAATTTACCGGCACATCAAGCCAAACCGTCGCCACAGTCATCAACAATAATTTCGCATATCCAATCGACGCAACTCTGACAGATATTGCATACGTCGCACTGCGGCTGATCAAAGCTGCTGATGACGACTATCCGAACGGTGCGCCGAATGTGTCTGCGCTGGTCAAGGGGCGCAAAATCTATGATCCACGCACCAGCAGCACTGCATACAGCAACAACCCGGCGCTGGTGATCAGGGATTATCTGACTGATACCGAATACGGGCTTGGGGTCACATCAAGCGAGATCAACGACACATCTTTCACAGCGGCTGCGAACATCTGCGACGAGGATGTCACGCTGGCCGCTGGCGGCACAGAAAAGCGATATACGTTCAACGGCGTCGTCGATACCGCCAACACACCGAAAAGCAATCTGGAGCAGATGCTGACATGCCTTGCCGGAACGCTGTACTATAGCAACGGCAAATGGTCGCTGAAGGCTGGCGCGTATGTCACGCCGTCTGTGACGCTGGACGAGGATGATCTTGCCGGGGCGATGCAGATCGATACAGCCATCAGCCGCCGGGATGCTTACAACGCGGTCAAGGGTCAATTCATCAGCCCGGAAAGCAATTATCAGGCGACAGATTATCCACCGATCACCAGCAGCACGTTCGAAACCGAAGACGGCGGCGACAGATCATATTTGGATTTTGCCCTGCCATTTACGCAAAGCAGCGCCACAGCGCAGCGGCTGGCCAAGATCGCGCTGTTTAAGAATCGGCAGAAGATATCGGTTGCGGCGAAATTCAAGCTGACGGCGTTCCAGTTTGAAGTAGGCGACACGCTGATGATGACGAATAGCCGTCTGGGCTTTTCCAGCAAGGTGTTCGAGGTGCAAAGCTGGGCGCTGAATTTCGGGGCCGATGAAGTGTCGGTCGACTGCCAACTGGTCGAAACGAATAGCGCCGTTTATAGCTGGACCGCTGAAGAGGCGGTGTTCCAGCAAGACAACACGACGCTGCCCGATCCGTTTAACTTGGTTGCGCCGTCATTCACTGCGACCGATGAAGTGCGTGCGCTGAACCAGACCGCGATATCGGTGCTAGTCGTGGATGTGCAGTCGCCATCGATCTATGCGAAAAACTTTGAAGTGCAGGCCAAGAAAACAACAGAGACAGAATATACATCGATGGGCGTCGGGTCCGGCAATAAGTTTGAATTGATAGACGTTGAAAATTCCGCGACGTATGACATCCGGGCGCGTATCATCAATCGGATCGGCGTGCAATCGCCATTCGCCACAGGCCAGCATCAAATCGTCGGCAAGACTGCGCCGCCGCAGGATGTAACCAATTTCAGCGTCAACATCATGAACACAGAGGCGCACCTTAGCTGGACGCCGGTCACAGATGCCGATCTGTCGCACTATCACGTCAGGCACGCACGCGAAACAACCGGCGCAACCTATAGCAACAGCATCGATCTAGCGCCGAAAGTATCACGTCCTGCGAACACTGTGATCGTGCCAGCAATGACCGGCACCTACTTCATCAAGGCGGTCGACAAGCTGGGCAACGCATCTACCAATGCGACCAGCCAAGTCGCCATTATTGAAGAGGTGAAAGGGCTGAACGATGTTGTGACATCAACGCAGCATCCGACATTCCCCGGCACAAAGTCGGGCGTCATTGCGACTGATAACGTACTGAAGCTGAAATCAGCGATCAACTTCGATGATCTTACTGGCAATTTCGATGATGCGCCGGGTCTGTTTGATGGTGCTGGCGGCAACACCGGCACAAGCGGCACATATGATTTCGATAACTATATCGATCTGGGCGCAGTCTTCACCAGCCGGGTCACAGCGAATCTGACGGTGCAGCGCCGCGATTATGTTGTTTTGATCGATAGCCGAGAAGGATTATTTGACGACGCGGTCGGCACGTTCGATGGTGACGCGCAGGCGTTTGATGATACTAATGTCGAATTGCAAGTCAGCGTCACCAGTGATGATCCAGCCGGATCGCCAAGCTGGTCAGACTTCCGCACGTTCTTTGTCGGGGATTACAAGGCGCGTGCTTTGCGCTTCCGCGCTATCTTGACCAGCACAGATGAGCAAGCCACGCCAGAGGTGACGGCGATGTCGGTGCAAGTCGATATGCCTGACCGCGTTGTGAGCGAAGCTGACATCGCATCGGGTGCCGGTGCCAAGGCGATCACGTTTTCGCCAGCCTTCAAATTATTGCAGGGCGTCGGCATTGCAGCGCAAAACTTAAACAGCGGCGATTATTATGCTATAACAGCTAAGAGCGCCACGGGATTCACGATTACGTTCTATAACTCCAGCAACGCGGCGGTCGACAGGACGTTTGATTACGTCGCAAAAGGATATGGTGAGGTCGCAGCATGAGCCAACACGATTTAGATATTGCCAATCAGGGATTCCCGGCAACCCGCGCAGACTTGAATCTGGCGCTGAAAGCCTTGGGGTCGTCTAATTCCGGCGCAAGTGCGCCATCAACCACATACGCGAATCAGTTGTGGTATGACACGGCGAACAACATCCTCAAAATTCGCAATGAAGATAATGATGCGTGGATCAGCCTGCTTACACTGGATCAGTCTGCCGACAACATCGAGGCGCTGACGATTAATGGCACGCTGACCGTCGCTGGCAATGTCAGCGTAGACGGCGGCACGATCAAGCTGGACGGCAACTACCCGACAGGCTCCGGCAACGTAGCGTTGGGCAACACTGCGCTAGATGACGGTTCACTATCCGGTGCAAACAACACTGCCGTTGGCTCAAACGCAATGACTGCAAACACTAGCGGTGCAGCAAACACGACTGTCGGTTCGCTTGCTCTTGATGCTAATACAACAGGAGACTTTAACTCCGCTTTTGGTGTTAACGCTTTATCGAGTAATACAACAGCAGACGGAAATAGTGCTTATGGCTACCAAGCCCTTTATTCAAATAGTACGGGAGCAAGTAATGTCGCAGCGGGAGTTAATTCCCTTTTTGCAAACACCACCGCATC
>Ga0070754_10001706_pt1 | contig 17089 bp, 14 predicted proteins | sample VirMetDEL_Sep_01_FD_75181 | JGI IMG/M metagenome (GOLD analysis project Ga0070754, IMG submission 75181) | Aqueous microbial communities from the Delaware River and Bay under freshwater to marine salinity gradient to study organic matter... | ecosystem: Environmental > Aquatic > Marine >... | reverse complement strand
TGATCTGGTCATGCTTGACGGCGATACAGTAGTATTCGTCGAAGTCCGCTACAGAAAACACGCACAATGGGGTGGCGCGCTCGCCAGTATCGACGGGCGCAAGCGTCAGAAGCTGATACTCGCTGCGCAGTTTTTCCTGCAACAAGAGCATCGCTGGGCCGACGCCCCCTGCCGTTTCGATGTGGTTGCCATGGAAAGCACCCCGTCTGGTCAGGTTGATCTGAACTGGCTGCAAAATGCCTTCGACAGCTGATTCACCGGACATCTTCACCACACACTTTTGCTCTTTGCTTTGCGGGCTGCACATTCCTGTGCCAAACAGCCGCGCTACTTAAGGTTACACAGATGGACATGCAATCCAGAATTCGCCAGCTTTTCCAGGCCAGCATCGACACCAAGCAACAGGCGATGGACGTACTTGCACCGCACATCGAGCAAGCCAGTCAGGTCATGGTCAATGCCTTGCTCAACGAAGGCAAAATGCTTTCGTGCGGCAACGGCGGTTCGGCCGGCGATGCCCAGCATTTTTCGTCCGAACTGCTCAACCGCTTCGAACGTGAGCGCCCGAGCCTGCCGGCCATCGCCTTGACCACCGATTCGTCGACGATCACCTCGATCGCCAACGACTACAGCTACAACGAAATCTTCTCCAAGCAGATCCGCGCCCTGGGCCAACCAGGCGATGTGCTGCTGGCGATCTCCACCAGCGGCAACTCGGCGAATATTATTCAAGCGATCCAGGCCGCACATGATCGCGAAATGATTGTCGTAGCATTGACCGGACGCGACGGCGGCGGCATGGCCTCGCTGCTGCTGCCCGAAGATGTGGAGATACGCGTCCCGGCCAATGTCACCGCACGTATTCAGGAAGTCCACCTGCTGGCGATCCATTGCCTGTGCGATCTGATCGACAGCCAACTGTTTGGGAGTGAAGAATGACCGTTAACCGCCTCGGCCTTTTGGCCATTACGTTGTGCCTCGGCATCAGCGGCTGCAGCACGGCAATCACTGCGACACGTGACACCCCTATTCAGGATGACAAGGGCACCCGCACCTTCGGCAGCAAGATTGATGACTCGCTGATCGAAACCAAGGTCGAAGTCAACATTGCCAAAGCCGCCACGGACCTGGGCAACGGTGCTTCACGCATCGTCGTGACCAGCTTCAACGGCGTGGTACTGCTCGCAGGCCAAACGCCACGCGCCGACCTCAAGGCCCAGGCCGAACAGGCGGCCTCGGCCGTACAGCGGGTCAAGAAGGTCCACAACGAATTGCAGGTCATGGACCCGATCACCCTGCTGGCCATCAGCAACGATGCCCTGCTGACGACCAAGATCAAGGCGCAGATGCTGACCGACAACGCGATTCCCGGCTCGCGGATCAAAGTGGTCACCGATAACGGCATCGTCTACCTGATGGGCCTGCTGACCCAGGCGGAAGCCACGCGCGCAGCCAACCTGGTGCAGGGCGTATCCGGCGTGCAGAAGATCGTCAAGGTGTTCGAGTACATCGATTGATGTAAGCGGCCATAAAAAAGGGCGCCATGCATTCACTGCATGGCGCCCTTTTTAGTGACCAGCGTTTATTGGTATTGCTGGTACGGGTTGCCCTGGAACTGGTTGTTCTGCTGCGGCGCTTGCTGCTGCGCGCCAGGCTGGCCGTACTGCTGGCCGGGGATCGGGCCGAGGTTCACTTCTACGCGACGGTTCTGCGCACGACCGTTCACGTCGGCGTTGCTGGCTATCGGGTTATCCGGGCCGGCACCGCGCGCACTGAGGTTGGCACCATTGACGCCTTGGGACGTCAGGTAGTTGGCCACGCTCTGGGCACGGCGCTGGGACAGGTCCATGTTCAGTTGGCGGCTGCCGGTGCTGTTGGTGTAACCGACGATCTGGATGGTGTTCTGGTTGAACTGCTTGAGGGAGTTGGCCAGGTTGTTCAGCGGCTGGTAAAAGCTGCTGGAGATCGCGTCCGAGTTGGTGGCGAAGGTGATGTTACCCGGCATGATCAGCTTGATCTGGTCGCCCTGGCGCTGAACTTCAACCCCGGTATTGGCCATGCTCTCACGCAGTTTCTTTTCCTGCTGGTCGGCGTAGTAGCCGTAACCCGCGGCGCCGGCACCTGCAACCACGGCACCGATCAGCGCGCCCTTGCCACGGTTGTTATGGTCGATGGCAGCACCCGCCAATGCACCGGCCAGGGCACCCAGGCCACCGTACTTGGCGGTCTTGCTCATACCGCTGGATTCATTATTCGCCTGTCCCTGGCTGCCACCGCCATAAGGATTAGGTGAAGCGCAGCCGGACAACAGGGCTACGGCGGTAGCGACAACAAGCAGACGACGCGGAGAGAACATGAAGGGAGCTCCTACTTTTGCATTCTGTGGTGCAAAGGACATTGGCAATGGACCCGTGCCGAGTTTGGAACGCGACAAACGGTAAAAATTCCGTGTGCACGCCCCGAGCTGTAACAAAACATTCGGGGCTTGCGTTGCTACAGAAACCGTAGCAGACACATGCTGAACGCGGCCTGAGTTTTTGCTACAGCGGATTGCCGTTCGAACCATTGCTTCACGCCCGCACAAATGGGTTCTCACGCATCTCGTCACCCAGGCGCGTGTCCGGGCCATGGCCGGTCACCACCGTAGCGCCCTCGTCCAGCGTGTAGAGCCGTTGCTTGATCGAACGCACGATCGTCGCCTGGTCCCCCCCCCACAAATCCGTACGCCCAACACCGCGCCGAAACAGCGTGTCCCCGGCAATCAGCAGCTTGGCATCGGCAAACCAGAAGCTCATCGAGCCGGGCGTGTGCCCCGGTGTATGCAGCGCCACACCGCACCCGCAGGCCAACTCCTCATCATCGGCCAGCCAGCGATCCGGCGACGGCACCGGCGTGTAGGGCACACCAAACATCTGGCACTGCATCTCCAGGTTGTCCCAGAGAAACTGGTCTTCCTTGTGCAGGTGCAGGGTTGCACCGGTCTTTTCCTTCAATTGCCCCGAGGCCAGGAAGTGATCGAGATGGGCATGGGTGTGGATGATGCTCACCACTTTCAGGCCCAGGGCATCGAGGCGCACCAGGATCAGTTCATGATTGCCACCCGGGTCGACCACGATGGCCTTCTTGGTAATGGGGTCGCCAATGATCGTGCAGTTGCACTGCAACGGGCCGACCGGGAAGGTTTCGCGGATCAGCGCGGCTTTTTCAATATTCATCGATGCTCCTGCGGGCGCTATGGCATATTCCGCACAGTATGGTTGACGCGCTGCCAGACCTGAAGAGCAGCGACTGCTAAGCTTGCCCACGCCATCGAAAAACAACCCAGGCCCCCGCCACCATGCCGCGTTGGAGCGATCCCCATGGCGAATCAACTGATCATCTGCGAGCACTGCGACTGTGTGTACGAAAAAGTCACGCTCGCCAAACATCAAAAAGCCCACTGCATACGTTGCGCAGGCGTGCTCCAGCGCTACAACGGCCTGACCGTGCAACAGCGTCTCGCCCTGACGCTGACGGCTGCGGTGCTGTGGACGTTCGCCAATTTCTATCCCGTGATGAGTATCAGCCTGCAAGGCCTGAAAAGCAGCGCCACGCTATGGGACTCGGTGGTAGCGCTGAGCCTGGGGCCGATCACGTTTATCGCGTTGGTGGCGGCCATTTCCATCATCATCGCGCCGGTATTCCAGTTGCTGCTGCTGATGTGGGTCTTGAGTTTCGCCCTCGCGGGCAAGCGCTCACCGGCGTTCCGATTGTGCATGCGTTGGCTGGAGGCACTCAGGCCCTGGAGCATGCTGGAGGTGTGCCTGCTCGGGGCAATGGTGGCGGTGTTCAAGCTGGCCGGCATGCTTGATGTGATCCCCGGCACCGGCCTGTTTGCCCTGGCCGTGCTCAGCCTGTTGCTGATCCGCATTGCCGGGCGTGATGTGCGCGACCTGTGGGACAGCGTATGAGCGCACCGCCGACGGCCAGCGAGCTCGGCCTGTGCCTCTGTCACAGCTGCGGATTGTCCTGCGACCTGCGCGCCGGGCCGACCGAATGCGAGCGCTGCGGCGCGCCCTTGCACCGGCGCAAGGTCAATTCCCTGACGCGCACCTGGGCCTACATGCTCACCGCGCTGGCGTTCTATGTGCCGGCCAATCTCCTGCCCGTGATGAACACCAGCATGCTCGGCTCGGGGGCGGACAGCACCATCATGAGCGGGGTGCTGGAGTTCTGGCAGCACGGCGCGTGGGACATCGCGCTGATTATTTTCATCGCCAGCATCGCAGTGCCCGGCATCAAGTTTGTGTCCCTGGCCCTGCTGCTGGTCACCGTGCAGCGCAATAGCCGTTGGGCACGCAAGGAACGTTCGAAGCTGTTCCGCTTCGTCGAACTGATTGGCTACTGGTCGATGCTGGATGTCATCGTGGTCGCGCTGGTGGCCGCACTGGTGAAGTTCCAGGCCCTGGGCACCATCGAGCCGCGCCTGGGCATCCTGTTTTTCGGCCTGGTGGTGGTGTTTACCATGCTGGCCGCCATGAGCTTCGACCCGAGGCTGATCTGGGAAACCCCACACAACAAGGAGACCGCGGATGACGTCACATCCCACTGACACCCCGCAAGCCCCAGGATCGCCTGCGATCAAGACACGGCGCTTCAGCGTTTCGCTGGTGTGGATCGTGCCGATCGTCGCGGTGCTGGTGGGGATTTCGCTGGTGGTACACAGCGTCCTCCAGCAGGGCCCGACCATCACCCTCAATTTCAAGACCGGCAGCGGTCTGACCGCGAACAAAACCGAGGTCAAGTACCGCAACGTGGTGATCGGCCAGGTGACCGACGTCGCCTTGAGCGACGACCAGAAAAGCGTCAACGCCACGGTTCAACTGGCCAAGCAGGCCGAAAGCTTCACCCGCGCCGATTCGCAGTTCTGGGTGGTGCGCCCGCGTATCGGCGCCGGCGGCGTATCCGGCATCGACACCCTGCTCTCCGGCGACTACATCGGTGCCGACATCGGCCAATCGGAGACCCGTGCCAAGCAGTTCAAAGGCCTGGAAAACCCGCCGCCCATCACCTACGGCGAACCGGGCAAGCGTTTCACGCTGCACACGCAGACCCTTGGTTCGCTGGATATCGGCTCACCGGTGTACTACCGCAAAATCGAGGTCGGCCAGGTGGTGGCCTACGAGTTGGATGCCGAAGGCAAGGGTGTCAACGTCGAGGTGTTCGTGCATGCGCCCAATGATGCCTATGTCACCGAAAACACGCGTTTCTGGAACGCCAGCGGGGTTGACCTGAGCGTCGGCGCCAATGGCTTCGCGCTGAAGACCGAATCGCTCTCGTCCATGCTGGTCGGTGGCATCGCCTTTCGGGCGCCGCCGTACAGCCCCAACGACAAACCGGCCGACGAGGCACGTACCTTTGAGCTCTTCGACGACCAGGACAGCGCCCTCGCCCCACCCAATGGCGAGGGGCAATACATGGCCCTGCGCTTCGACCAGGCATTGCGCGGGCTCAAGGTCGGGGCGCCGGTGGAGTTCCTCGGCGTCGAGTTTGGCAAGGTGGTGTCGATCAACCTGGACTTCGATGCCAGTAAACGCAGCTTCCCACTCAACGTCGGTATCGTGATCTATCCACAGTTGCTCGGGCAGGCCCACACCAAACTGCTCAAGGTCATGAACCATGACCCCAACGATGAGGCCGCCGGCGTACGGCTGATCGGCTCGTTCATCGAAAATGGCCTGCGCGCCCAGGCGCGCAGCGGCAACCTGTTGACCGGCCAGTTATACATCGCGCTGGACTTCTACCCGAAAGCCGAGAAGGTCAAATTTGACCCCAGCCTGCGCCCGGTCAGCATTCCAACCATTCCCGGCAACCTCGAGCAACTGCAGGAAAAACTCGAGAGCATCGTCAACAAGATCAACCAACTGCCGATCGAACGCATTGCCGGCAACCTCGACGGCAACCTGGTCGAGCTGCGCAAAGGCCTGACCCAATTCAATGCCAAGACCCTGCCCGGCGTGCAGAACACCCTGGCTGACGTGAGCAAGACGCTGCAATCGGCCAGTTCGACCCTGGCCGAGGACTCACCGCAGCGTGAGCAGCTGACCCAGACCCTGGATGAACTGGGGCGCATGTCGCGTTCCCTGCGCGAACTGTCGGACTACCTGGGCCGTCACCCGGAATCGCTGATTCGCGGCCGTCCCGACAACGCCGCGCCCCTGGACCTGCAAGGACCTCCACGCAAATGACCCCTGGAGCAAGCGCCATGACGTTTCCGTTGAAAATCACAGTGGTCGGCATGCTGCTGTTGCTGGCGGCGTGCAGCAGTACGCCGATTACCTTTCATACGCTGACACCGGCGCACTGGAATACGGCCACGGGAGCCGACGCAGGCAGCATCCGGATTGAAAGCATCACCGTTCCCCCCCAGGTCGACCGACCGCAGATTGTGATTCGCCAGGGCGACAGCGGCGTGGCGATCCTGGAAACCCAGTGGTGGGCCGCGAGCCTCGCGGATGAGCTGAGGAGTGCGCTGGTGGACCAACTGGCCAACAGCAACCCTCGGCAATCGATGTTGTTGCGTCTTGAAGTGCAGCGCTTTGACTCCGTGCCCGGCCAATACGCATTGCTCGACGTCAAATGGCGCCTGCGCCCGGCCGGGGGCACCGAGCGCCCACCGCTGACCTGCCGGACCACGTTGCAGTCGCCCGCCGGGCCGAGCATCGACAACGTGGTGCTCGCCCATCAAAACAATCTCAAGCGCTTTGCCGCGCAGGTCAGCCAGGCGGTCGACAGGTCAGCCGGCGAGTGCCCGACGGCACCGTAAACCGCCCGGCACTTACGCCAGCAAGCCCATCGCCTTGGCTCGCGCCACGGCCTGGGTGCGTCGCTCCACCCCAAGCTTGCTGTTGATGTGGCTGGCGTGGGTCTTGACGGTGTGCAGGGAGATAAACAGCTGGTTGCTGATTTCCTGGTTGGAGCAGCCTTGGGCGATCAGTTGCAGGACCGCCAGCTCGCGCGTGCTCAGGGTTTCGTGGCCGGTCGTGACCTCGGGCGTCACGACCGCCGGGAGAAGCGCGAGCAGGCTCTGGTGCAGCACACCTTGGGGGTCTTTACCCAATTGCTCGCGCATCCAGTCCGGATACCCGTCCAACAAACGCTGGAACGGCTGTAACGCGCCCCCGGCGCCCGCCTCAAGCGCCTGGGCCAGCACCGGCCGCGCCCTGGCTTCCTGACCGCACTCCAGCAGCAACTGCGCCTGCTGGGTCAGCGCCATCAGGGCAATCATCTGGCGCCCACTGTCGTGGGCCTGTTGCGCCAGTGCTTCGAGCCGCTCCAGCGCCGCCAGGGGCTGATGGCGCACGGCATCGAGGGCGGCTTGTTGCAGCCCGATATGTTGCGGCAAGTGCGGGTGGAATTCCGGTGCAGCGGCGGCCTGTTCGCCGTGGTAAGTCTGCCCCAGGCGCGTCAGCCAGGCATCCGCCAGGTCGGTGCGGCCCTGGGCCAGCCACAGTTCGCATTTGATCAGGGTAATCATCGCCAGGTAGTAGATCGGCGGCACATCCCAGATATGCATCAGGCGCTCGGCTTCGGCGAGTTCGGCGAAGGCTTTGGGAAAGTCATGGCGCCGCCCTTCGAAGCTGGCGATCACGCAATGGCCGATCAGCACGCTGATATCGCGACAGGCCCGCGCCTCGGCCAGGCCTGCGCGCAGGAGGGCAATGCCGGTTTCGGGCTGGTTGCGCACCAACAGCAAATAGCCTTCGTAGAGCGACAGCCGCGCACGCACCGCATACAGTCGCTGCGGTGCCAGGCCGTGCAGGCGCTGCAGGCCCTGGCGCACCTCGTCGAGGGCGCGCAGGATTTCACCACGGGCCTGCAGCACCCTTGCTCGGTCGTAATGGGCCAGGGCTTCGAACAGCGGGTTGCCGACGCGCTGCGCCAGTTCCAGGGATTCGCGGTTCAGGCCACGGGCGCGCCACAAATCGCCGTCGGCAATGGCCAGGTTGGACAGGGTCGACAGGCACACCAGGCGCTGGCCGTAACGCCGTTGCGGCAGGCTGTCCAACGCCTCGCTGCAATAGCGCTGCGTCAATTCACGGTCACCTCGACCGCGGGCGATAATCCCGCTCAGCGCCAGCCACTGGGCCAGCATCGAGCGCTGTGCGGTGGCCGAGGGCGCCGGCAGGAAGCGACTGAGGTACGCGGACAGCTCCTGCGCCGCATCCAACTGGCAGGCCAGTGCCAACGCCCAGCTGTACAGCACAATCAGGCGCGGCGTGCTGATCAGCAGGCTGTCGGGCAAGTCCATTTTCCAGCGCAGCAACATGCCGACATTCTGCTCGGCCAGCAGTTGTTCTTCGGACAGGTTCTGCACCAGGTTGGCCGCCACGTCGAGGTGCCCGGCACGCAACGCCTGCTCCACCGCCTCGTCGATCAAGCCCTGGGCGTTGAACCAGCGGCACGCGCGCAGATGCAGGCTGGCGGCCGGCAAGACATTGCTGCTCGCGCGACGGGTGCGCAGCAGGTCGGAGAACAAATGGTGATAACGGTACCAGTGCCCCTGCTCGTCCAGGGGCACCAGGAACACCTGGTGGGCTTGCAGGTAACGCAGGATCTCGGCGCTGTCATGGGCTTCGCGCACGGCATCGCACAACTCGCTGCAAAAACGCTCCTGGGGCGCGGTGTCGAACAGGAACGCCTGCACTTCGGGTGGCAGGCAGTCGATCACTTCTTCCAGCAGGTAGTCGCGGATCAGCCCTTCCCCACCGTGCAGGCTTTGTGGCAAGGCGTCCTCGCTGCCGGCTTCGGAAGCCGCCAGCAGCCAAAAGCGCAGACCGGCCACCCAGCCTTCGCTGCGGCGAATGAGATTGTCGAGGGCTTCACCACTCAAGGAACTGCTGTGGCGATCCAGCAACGCCTGGGATTCGGCGTGGGTCAGGCGCAGGTCTTGCTCGTGCAACTCCAGCAAATGCCGTGACAACCGCAATCGCGCCAGATGCCAGTCCGGGCGCTGGCGGCTGGTGACCAGCACCACCAGGCCATCAGGCAAATGGTTGAGGAAGAATTGCAGGCATCGGTCCAGCACCGGTCCCTGGGCCAGATGGTAGTCATCCAGCACCAGCAATAATGGCGCACGGGTGGACAGGTGCACGGTCAGCTCATCGAGCAGGCCGTCGAGCCACTCTTCAAACGCAAAGGGTTGGTGACGCTGGCGCATTTTCAGCAAGCCCAGGGATTGGGCGCCGAGTGCCGGGAAGTAGTGCTGCAACCCTTCGAGCAGGCGCTCAAGAAAACGCCCCGGGTCGTTGTCCCGTGGGCTCAGGCCCAGCCACAGGCTGTGCCAGTGAGCCGGCAGGCCCTGGCAGAACTCCACCGCCAACGAACTCTTGCCGAACCCGGCCGGTGCGCAGACCAGCAGCAACCGCCCCTCCAGGCCGGCGCCCAGCCGTTCACACAGGCGCGGGCGCAGCACGTAGCCATCAGGCAGCGGGGGCCTGTAGAAGCGACCTTCCAGGGTCGGGATTATCCGGCTGGCAGGCCCTTGGATTCGGGACAGATCAGTCATCGCCGGGCTCTTGTAGAAGGCTGTTGTCGGCATTGCAGATGTCCGCAGACTAGCGGTAAAAGCGGCGGGTTTGTAGATCTTTGCAACATTTGCCTGAAAAAGAACTGAGACAAGAAATATCACCGCAAACAAAAAGTGGAAGGGGGCTTGCTCCCGATAGAGGCGGATCAGTCAATGCTGCGCTGACTGTCACATCGCTATCGGGGCAAGCCCCCTCCCACCTTGAGTTACTCGTGCAGCTTAGCGAACACCGTCCTGGCGCAGGGCCGCCGGGGTGAAGTCGCTGGTGGTGGCGGTGAAGCCGAAGTCATAGGCCTGCTTCTCTTCGTTCTTCATGCCCAGGGCCAGGTAGCGGCCGGACTGCAGGTCGTAGAGGGTTTCCAGGGCGTACCACGGCACTTGCTTGTCGTAGTAGTTCTCGGCATGGGCTTCGGCGACACGCCATAGTTGGCCACGGCCGTCGTAGTGGTCGATCACTGCGGCTTGCCAGGTGTCTTCGTCGATGTAGAAGTCACGCTTGGCATAGATGTGGCGCTGGCCTTCCTTCAAGGTCGCGACCACGTGCCAGACACAGCGCAGCTCGTAGCGTGCCAGGTCCTGGTTGATGTGGCCGGCCTTGATGATGTCGGCGTACTTGAGCTTCGGATCGTCGATCTTGTAGCTGTTGGAGGCGATGTAGATTTCCTTCTTGCCTTCCAGTTTCCAGTCGTAGCGGTCCGGCGCACCGTTGTACATGTCAAGGTTGTCGGAGGTACGCAAGCCGTCGGCGGCGGTACCCGGCCCGTCATAGGACACTTGCGGCGCCCGGCGCACGCGGCGCTGGCCGGCGTTGTAGACCCACGCCGAACGCGGTTCCTTCACCTGGTCCAGGGTTTCGTGCACCAGCAGCACACCACCGGCCAGACGTGCCGGCGCGGTCACTTGCTGCTTGAAGTAGAACAGGATGTTGCCCGGGTTTTTCGGGTCGAAGTCCTTCATCTTGTCACGGAACACGAACTGGTCGCGGAAGTACACCAGGCTGTAGGAGCCGTTGGTTTGCGGCGTGGCCTGGGTCACCAGGCGGGTCACGCTGCCGCCGCGATAACGGGTGATGTGGTTCCAGATGACTTCCACGCCGCTTTTCGGGATCGGGAACGGTATGGCGGTTTCGAAGTTCTCCAGGCCGTTGCCGCCAGACACCAGGTTGGTGGTGGTGGCGTTCTTCTTGATGGAGGCGAACACATCGGCCGGCACGGTAGCGCCGCGATGGGTCGGGTAGACCGGCATCTTGAAGGTCTCCGGGTAACGCTTGAACATCGCGTACTGCCCCGGTGCCAGCTTGTCCTTGTACTGCTCGACGTTCTGCGCGGTGATGGTGAACTGCGGTTGCTCACTGGCGTACGGGTTGGCGAGGAAACCTTTGGCATCCACAGCGCCGGCGTTGGTCGGCATCGGCGACCATTTCGGGATGGTGCCGGCCGCGTTACCGGCCATTTCCGCGCCCATCGGTGTCAGCGTCGTGCCCAGCTTGGCGGCTTCATCCGCCGACACTGCCGCCATGACATTGCTCGCCAGGATCGACAGTCCAAGCACACCCACGTGCAACAGACTTTTGGTTATTTTCATGTTCTGGTCTTCCTGAAAATACAGTGTGCTTAGAAGTTGGCGCCGAAGCTCAGGGCGACGAAGTCGCGGTCACTTGAGGTGTTGAAGTCGCCACCAAAGAAGTTGGTGTAGGCAAGGCTCGCCGTGTAGGTGTTCTGATACTCAGCGTCCAACCCCAGGCTCACCGCTTTGCGGCCCTCTTCAAAGTTGCCACCAGGGCCTGGCGAATAACCTTTTACGTCATGGGACCAGGCCACGTTTGGCTTGAGGTTGACGCCAGCGAACACATCCGGGTATTCCCAGATTGCACGTGCGCGGTAGCCCCATGAGGTGGCGGTGGTAAAGCCATCGTTATTGCAGTTGGTGTTGAGGTTGGCAGCATTGGCCTGGCCGCCGCCTTGAGCAGTGGAGTTGTTGAGTGCGGTACAGAAACCACCCGGCAACTGGCCCGGACCGAACACCGGATCGCGGCCATAACGCGCCTGGGACCTACTCTCCAGACCGCCCACGTGGGTCACGCCGATTTCACCGACGGTGGTCAAGCGACTGGCGCCCATGACTTGGTCGAAGAAGTGCGTGAAGGTGGTTTGGAACTGGGTGACTTCCTTGCGGTTGTAGCCATGCAAATCCTGACCCGGCGACCCTTTCAACACAGATGCATTATTGAAGGGCGGAAGCGGCGTGACACCGGCAAAGAGAATGTCTGTGGTACTCAGTTGGACCGGGGCATTAGGACGGTAGCTCAACTCGCCGCTCCATGCAGTCCCCGTGGGCAGGGTGGTGGAGAAACTCAAACCATAGAGACGGATATCTTCAGGGTACTCGACGAAATAATTGGAGTTACCGGCGACCACCAACGGACGCAATTGACCAGGCACACCTGGCGTTGCGCCAGTGTAGGCCGATTGTGGGGCCCCCTGGGCACTGAAGATCGGCGCACGACTGTGGTAGTTCATGAAATAAGCGCCGAACTCTGTATCCAGAGGCTCGAAATTGTAATGGAACGCGACACCGAACTGACCACTGTCGCGCGCATCACGGTCCGGGCCGCGACGCACCAGTACGCCCTCGTTATTGACGTCGACGCCATTTGCGGCGAGCCCTGGGAGTACTCCGGCAGGGAGGAAGCGACGGCTGTTCAACACTCGCAAATTGTTACTGCAGCCATCGGAAATAACATCAGGTTGAGAGAAGAAAGTGCCGCAGTTATCGGTAACCGTCTGGTCCCACTCCAACTGATAAAAGGCTTCCGCCGACAAGTTATCGGTCAGCGTTTGCGACACATAGAACATGTTGACCGGAATCAAGCCTTCCTTGATTTCCGCACCCGGACGACGGAACGCAGACACGTCGATCGGGTTGATGGAGTTGATACCACCGCCGATGAAGGTACTTTCGCCCCAACTCACCACCTGCTTACCGAACCGCACGCTGCCCGGCTGATCGGCAATGGCATAGTTGTGATAGACGAAGGCGTCGAGAATCTGCCCGCCGGAAGACTTGGCGCCTTCCTTGCGATTGTTATCGCTGATGTCCTTGAACTCACGGCTTTCGTCCTTGAGTTCGAAGTCATACCAGTACTTGCCACGCACGAATACGCCAGTGTCGCCGTATTTCAATTCCAGATCGTGGATGCCCTTGAAGATCTTCGAGAACGTCTCGCCACGCTTGAAGTTCAAGTGGCCGTCATCGGAGGTCTGGGACAACCCCTTTCCACCATTGTTGACGCCAATGAGGTCACGGTTGGGCTTGGCCGTCGACCAGCTCGCCCCCACAGACAGCGACGAGTCAAAACTCCCTTCGATTTCACCGATATTGAAACTGACGCCGAATGCGGGCCCGGCGAGCGTAGAGGCGAGACTGACGGCCAGGGGCAGTCTTGCCCGGCGCCAGAACTGGTTTACTGAGGTCATCGACGCTACTCCATGTGCATTATTGTTATGGCAGTGAGTTTGTTCTGTGATGCTTGTAACGGCCGGAATACAACGATTCCAATGCCGCCTGGCAACTGAACCTCCATGGCCCGAAGCGATGCATCCTTGAAAAACTCTGGGTGGGACTATAGCCAGCAGGGGGTACCGCTTGATCCCTCTAAAGTGTGATTTGCATCACCAACCCGTCTGCCACAGCCCTTTCGCCATGTCGGCGAAGGCCGACGCGGCAAGGATGGCTGAAAATTGGCAAATCACAAGTGAAGGCGCGAGATAGAGCATCGCCGTGCTACGAGGGCACGGCAAATCGGCTCAGAGGGTGGACAGGAAGGTGCTGTTGTTGGCCTGCCATTCAATGATGTCAATACGGATACGTTTTTTGTCGAGCTTGCCGACACTGGTCTTGGGAATTTCCGTAACAACGGCGATCTGGCTCGGAATCGCCCACTTGCTCAGATGGCCCAGTTCGACAAAAGGCTTGAGGTGTTCCTTGAGCTCGCGGGCCCCAATCTCATGGCCATCACGCACCACCAGCAACGCAAACGGGCGCTCGCCCCACTGCGGGTCGGCGATGCCCACCACCGCTACTTCGCGTACCGCCGGGTGACGGCTGACCAGGTCTTCGAGGGCCAGGGAGGAGATCCACTCGCCGCCGGTCTTGATCACGTCCTTGATGCGGTCGCGGATATCGACCACCCCAAATGCATCGAGGGTGGCCACGTCGCCGGTGTGCATCCAGCCACCCGCCCACAGCTCGGCGCCCTTCTGCGGCTCGTTGTAATACCCCTCGGTCAGCCACGGCGCGCGCAGCACCAACTCACCCTGGGACTCGCCGTCGGCGGGCAGGAAATTGCCCTCGGCGTCCATGAACGCCGCTTCCACCAACGGCCCGGGCACGCCGGCCTTGATGCGATAGCTGATGCGCTCGTCCTCGGTGCCGGCCATCAGTTCTTCGTTGAGGTGGGCGCAGGACACCAGCGGGCCGGTCTCGGACATGCCGTACGCGGCGGTCAGCTGAATCCCACGGGCCTTCGCCGCCTCATACAGCGTGCGGTTGAGCGCACTGCCGCCGATGACGATTTTCCAGCCGCCAAAATCGACGCCTTGGGCAGCCTTGGCGTTGAGCACCATTTGCAGGATAGTCGGCACGCAGTGGGAAAAGGTGACCTTCTCCTTGCGCCACAGCTCCACCAGGTATTCCGGGTCGTAGCGGCCGGGGTAGACCTGCTTCAGGCCAAGCATGGTCGCCACATACGGCAGGCCCCAGGCATGCACGTGGAACATCGGCGTGATCGGCATGTACACGTCGTTGGTGCCCAGCAGGCGCACACTGTCGACGCTGCCCATGATGGTCGCCACGCCGATGGTGTGCAGCACCAGTTGGCGATGGGTGAAGTACACGCCCTTGGGGTTGCCGGTGGTGCCGGTGGTGTAGAAGGTGGTGGCGACGGAGTGTTCGTCGAAGTCCTGGAAATCGTACTTCGGGCTGGCGGCGGCCAGCATGGTTTCATACTCACCGACCAGGTTGGGCAACTCGGCGGTCTTGGCTTCGCCGTCGGTGAGCAGCAGCGTCCTGTCGACGGTGGTGAGCTGCCCGGCAATGGCCTGGTAGAGCCCCACGAACTCGCTGTTGACCAGCACGAAGCGGTCTTCGGCGTGGTTCATGGTGTAGAGAATCTGTTCCGGCGACAGGCGCACATTGATGGTATGGATCACCGCGCCGATCATCGGGATGGCGAACATGCATTCCAGGTAACGATGACTGTCCCAATCCATCACCGCCACGGTGTCACCGGCCTTGACCCCGGCTGCGGTGAGCACGTTGGCCAGGCGCGCGACGCGCTCGATCAAGGTCGGGTAGGTGTAGCGCAGCTTGTCGCGGTAGACGATTTCCCGGGTCTTCTCGTAACGGGTACCGGACATCAACAGGCGCTTGATCAACAGCGGGTATTGATACGCACCTTCGGCGGGCGGAATAACACGGGTCTGCAACATACGAATCCCTTTTATGACTGCACGGTCTTGGCTTGAAGACCTGCACTGTAGAGACGTTATGTGTCAGACAAATCAGCCAAAGGAATGATTTGCAGAGGCTGGGGAATGCTAGCTTTGAGCCATTATTCAGGGACAATGGAGGTCAAATGTGGGAGGGGGCTTGCTCCCGATGGCGGTGAATCAGTCAATACACGTGTCGACTGAAGCACCGCCATCGGGAGCAAGCCCCCTCCCACACTGGATTGTGTTTACTTGAGAACAGCGTTTATTTCGCGCTAGTAAACGCCAACTTCACCCCAATCGCAATCAACACCGCTCCCATGGTCCGATCAAACCAATGCCCCATCCGTGCAAACCCGGCGCGCACGCGCTGCTGGCTGAACAACATCGCCACCAGGCAGAACCACAACGCCGTCGCCACCGCCAGGTACACGCCGTAGCCGGCCTGGATCGCCAGCGGTGTGTGCGGGTTGATCACCACGGTGAACAGCGACAGGAAGAACAGCGTCGCCTTGGGGTTCAAGCCGTTGGTGACGAAGCCTGCGGTAAACGCGCCGCGCGGGGTGCGCTCGCCCGCTTCGCGGTGCAACTCGCCCTCGACGGCAGGTTTGGCCGGTTTGGCGCGCAGGGCCTTGAAGCCGATGTACAGCAGGTAGGCGGCGGCCGCCCATTTCAGTGCGTTGAACAACACGATGGACTGGGACACGATCAGGCCGATGCCGAGCAACGAATAGCCCACGTGCAGGAAAATCGCCGAGCCCACGCCCAACGCAGTCCAGGTTCCGGCGCGGCGGCCGTGGGTCACGCTCTCACGCACCACCACCGCAAAATCCGGGCCGGGGCTGGCCACCGCCAACAGGTGAATCAGGGCTACGGTCAAAAACTCGGCGGCGTACATACTCACTCCATTAAGTAACGGATTATTTCATCTGATAGGCTCGGCAGATTACGCCTTCGAACCCTGTCGCAAAAGGTACAGTTGATGACGAACAATCGCCGCGCCGTCTTCCTTGATCACCCGTCCCTGGATCTGGGCGACCTCGACCTCAGCGAGTTGCACGCCCGCTTCAGCGACTTGCAGTTGTTGACGGGCACCACGCCGCAGAATGTGGTCGAGCGCCTGCAAGGCGCGCAGGTGGCGATCAGTAACAAAATCCCGCTCAACCGCGAAACCCTGGCGGCCTGCCCGGAACTCAAGTTGATCCTGGTTTCGGCGACCGGCACCAACAACATTGACCTGGAAGCCGCCCGCGCCCACGGCATCACCGTGAGCAACTGCCAGGGCTACGGCACACCGTCGGTGGCGCAGCACACGATCATGCTGTTGCTCAACCTGGCGACGCGGCTGCAGGACTATCAGCGCGATGTGAGCGCCGGCAAATGGCAGGAGGCCAAGCAGTTCTGCCTGCTGGACCACCCGATTGTCGAGCTGGAAGGCAAGACCCTCGGCCTGCTGGGCCATGGCGAACTGGGCAGTGCCGTGGCCCGCCTGGCCGAAGCCTTCGGCATGCGCGTGCTACTCGGCGCGATTCCCGGGCGCCCTGCCCGTGCCGACCGCGTGCCCCTGGATGAACTGCTGGCGCAGGTGGACGCACTCACCTTGCACTGCCCGCTCAATGAACACACCCGGGACTTTATCGGCGCCCGTGAATTGGCGCGGCTCAAGCCCGGCGCGTTTATCGTCAACACCGCGCGCGGTGGCTTGATCAACGAGCAGGCCCTGGCCGATGCCTTGCGCAGCGGCCATCTGGGCGGCGCGGCGACCGATGTGCTGAGTGTTGAGCCCCCGGTCAATGGCAACCCATTGCTGGCCGGCGATATTCCTCGACTGATCGTCACGCCCCACAATGCCTGGGGCAGTCGCGAAGCGCGGCAGCGTATCGTCGGCCAACTGGCGGAAAACGCCCGGGGCTTTTTCAGCGGCGCCCCGCTGCGCGTCGTCAGTTGATAAACTGCGCCCCTTTTCAAGGAGCAGACCATGGATCCGCGCAGTGAAGTACTGCTTCGTCAGGCCGAACTTTTTCAAGGCAAC
>Ga0070754_10001704_pt1 | contig 17104 bp, 18 predicted proteins | sample VirMetDEL_Sep_01_FD_75181 | JGI IMG/M metagenome (GOLD analysis project Ga0070754, IMG submission 75181) | Aqueous microbial communities from the Delaware River and Bay under freshwater to marine salinity gradient to study organic matter... | ecosystem: Environmental > Aquatic > Marine >... | reverse complement strand
GTTGGTCAAGATACACTAAAAACCCTGGTCCTTCCTGTAGATACATCAGGTTCCATATCTAAAGCTCAAATTAAGGTTTTCTTCGAGGAAGTATGGAGTCTGTCAACAAAACTAGATATAGATAAAACCATTATCATTTACTGTTCGGATGATATAGATGCCGTTGATGTGGTAAAGAAGGGCCAAAAACCAGATCTTTCTAAATGGGCAAGTACCGGGGGTAACTCTAAAGGATTTGATCCTCCTTTTGCATATATCGAGAAAAATAAGATAGTGCCTTCTGCTGTGATATACTTGACTGATTCATTTGCAAGTTATCCTTCTGCAAGTAAGTATGGTATAGATAAGTACAAGAAGAGGGTATTTTGGTTCATCTGTAATTCCACCTCTAATTTTGATAAACCTCCATTCGGAAAGTATATACACATCCCGATGGATCAACAAGGGAATTTCCTATAATTTATTTGACTAAAACATGGATGAATCCGTCGGGATCCATGTGGTAGGATCCGGATTCTTCGCAATCTATACTTATATCGGATAATGGGCAGATTATCTTCGGTGGATTTATTAGTGCGCTACCGTCTGATAATATAAACTCAGAGAATCCCACCTTATCTATTATATGTACAACTTTGCACACATCATTTAGTCCGATAGTTGTATCACCCACACTAGGTTTTATCTCTCTCGGAAATGCTAGATAATATCTCTCGGGTGACTCAGTTTTTAATATTTCTACTTTCTTCAGCATATAATATTAGAAACCAAGCTCACCCAGATTTCCAGTTAATTCTATATTTTTCTCGAATTCGTCCTTAATCTCTGGTGGGAGTTTTTCTATTTGTGCCCTAATTTCTGGATTTTTGTAATATTTCTTGAATGTAAATACAGCTTTCTGTGGATCTTTTTCTATTAGATCCTTGATTAACAGACCTCCTGAGAATATGGATTTTCTAACATGGGGTTTAGACGAGTCAATATATTGGAAGAATTTTTCAGGATCTTTTTCGAGCAAGTACTGGTAATATAAATTATCTGGTAACTTGGACACCCTTTCCTGTTCATTCCTAGAGGTAACTCCAAATTCATCCTTAAGAATCCTCCTTTTCAGATATTCCAAAACCCATAGGATCTTATTTCCCCAGTCTCTCTGGTTTTTTATTGGATATCCAGGAGCAGATCCTATAACTGTTGGATTCCCTGTGGACGTTATTCTTATGGGACCCGAGGAATATATGGTAAATGCATCGGTGCCCGTAAGGTTCTTTTTCAGACCCCAAGAGTAGCTATCGAAAGCCATCAGCGGGTGTGATATTTTTAGATTACCATTCGACAATATCCTTGGTGTTGATTCATCTTCAAATCCGAAATCAATCGCTCTTTTATATTCTGGGATCTTCTTTATCTGATCGTGTGAAACCTCCTCTTTTTCGATCTTGGCCTTAGCAAAAATTATTTCCTTTAACTTATCGAGAATAGCATGCATATATTTATAGCATCGGGGATACCACTCATTATTTTCTAGACCGGGCCATTTGGAATAACTATCCATGTAGTCATTATTCCTAATTATGCTTCTAATATTACCGCCGGTGACATTCTCAGGTATCTTATCTGTGTCCGAGGATAGTTCTGAATTTATCTTTCGTGCTATTTTATTCAAGTTTTCTGCATCCTCATTAAGAAGAGTCATCAGTTGTTTATCAATAGGTTTCAAATCAAACAGGGTTTTGGCATCCTTGGGGATGTAAAAAGCCTCGAATATCAACTCCGGTAAATCACTATTTGGAAATTCTAGTGATAGGTGGGTTACACCCTCAGGTGTATCTATAACATCAAATCTTCCTTCCCAGCTTCTATTGAGGAAGAATTTCAATTCCTTCTTAATGCTACCGGGGAGTCTGGGAAATCTCTTAGTAAGTTCGGAACTAAATAGATTTGGATCAGCCTTTGATTCGAACAGATTATATTCAAGTACGTGTTTCATTTTTAGAAGCCTAATGTTTTCATATCAGAGGATAGGCCCAGACTATTCCGAAACGAATCTGGGAACTCTTCTAGATGCGATGAAATCCACTTGGCTGTCTCCTCGTGTCCTATTGTATTATGTAATATGGAAGCCATTTCGTTCGGTTTTTTATTAATTAGGCTTATTACTGAATAGTGATCCATAAACTTCTCAGCATCTTTATCTGATGAGGTGGATAAAATTCTTTTCATCTCTTTGATCCAATTTTCCTTGTTACGGGTTATTAGATCCAGGATCCTCTCCTCCCTTTGTGATAGATTATCATTGGATTCTCTGAGAGGATATGCAGAAACGTATTTCACGGATTCACTTTTCTTCTATATATCTTTTTTCTTTCCCTTGGTGGGCTTGTCTCCTTCGGGATATAGGAGGATACCTAGAATTCTTTCTTTGGTTTCCTTCAGATCTACACATTTATTACAACAGGGTGTTATGTATTCACCCCTCGTGGTTCCATCTTCCCCCCTGTGCATTGGGAGTCTTACCGTGTATAGTTCCTTGTCTGGATATTCCTTAAGACAAAAGCTGCAAACTGTGGTTCTTATTTTTCTCTTTGCCATATTAATATTCTATTGATTCACCTTTGTCGGGTTTCAAATAAAAAGGCTGGGGTTTTAGTCCAGCCTTTTTATAGATACATTTTTGTGATAAAAATTAGAATCCCAGATCGTCCAAATCTGATCCTAACTCAACATCTTGTTTAAACCCATCGTCTTTGATATTACCGGAGCTATCCATTAATCCGGCTTTCTTTAGTATTCTCTTTACAGCAGGATCCTGTACCACGTCTGTCTTCCATATTTTTGAAAGCCCCATAACTTTAGTCCTCAAAGTTTCCGATGAAAGATAGTCTCTCACTGGATCTCTCTGCGCTTTACTCATTCTCTTGAATCTTTCGGTCGTTATCAACCAAAGATAAGCTGCCACCCAACTATCATATTCTCTAGCTTTGGAGTAAACTTGCTTCAATACTGATTCTGGGTATAAATTTTTCTTAGCCTCCAGTGTCTTAGAAGAACCTGTAATATCTATACCTTCCGCTGTCCAGAGGTTGTTGTTTTTTACATCTACCCTCCATCCATCAAAATCAGAAGGGAATCCTTCTAGAGTAGATAGGTAATTACCAGAGGCGTCAAAGCTTTTTTGGACTCTCTTTGGTCCACCCTCCAGTGTTTGTAGTCTATTGTTGGAGCAATTGAAGCTATCTGCCTCCTCTGGACACCCTTTCAGACTGTCCAACTCATTTGCCCTACAATTGTAATCCCCATTTACCTTCTTAGGTCCTCCCTCAAGGGAAGTCAATGCATTATTTGAACAGTTAAATGCACCACCTATTTCCTGTGTACATCCTGATAGGTTTTCTAGACTGTTTGAGCTTATATCTAATGACCCTCCAATTTTTTCTGGGAATCCTCTCAGACTTTTAAGATCCGCCTTTATGGAGAAGGATCCAGTAACCTCACCAAAATCAACACCCGCCGGTAATTCAGTCATTTTGGTAGATGAGTATCCTTGGTAGATATTAACGCTCCCGTCCACGTTGATCTTGCCGTTGGATTCGTCTACATACCATTTACCAGATCCTACGTTATTATCCAGCCAATCTATAACCATCTTATCCAACTTTTCTAATCCAGAATCACCTAGATTGAGTAATTTACACACCTCGGAATATTCGGACCCAGTCTCATCACAGTAGAGCTTCAGATCGGAAAGAAGTCTTCTTTTTCTCTGTGGATCCAATGCCTCGTTTATAGCCTTCCCAAATCCATGAAGTCTATAGTCTAATAAGTTAGCCATGCTTAGTTTAATAGTTTGCCTTATATATCAACAATGGAGTTGGAATAGTGTATTTAGTTTGATATATAGGAGCGTATGGATTATCTTATGTTGACAAACAATTCAATAAAAAAGAATTTTTCTGCGGATATATAATCTAATCAAAGGTAATTGAACCAAAAAACAAAAAAATATTGAAATGAACGGAAAATTCGTATTTGAAAGCTTCCAGGAGTATATTGAAAAGGTACTTAACGAAGTTGAAACCGGGACCATAAATGAAGCTGAGGCTGTTGCAAATCTTACTGCTGCATCATCTCAAGTTGTTGGTGATCTTGGTCTTAAAGGCACCTCAAAAGGTATAGCGGAGAGTTTCTTTGATGACCTATCAAAATATGTTGGGGATCTTCCTGCATTATCTAAACGCATAAACCGGGATATTAAAGATACCTTTGATTTGCTTACGAATAAGGAGAAAGGAGTGGATATTCAACCCCCGACTTATAGTGGCTTTAACAGAACATCTGTCGCCGGTAGGTACAGATATCTATATAGTAATAGTGTAGTTGCTGAAGGTAACCCAAGATTGGCTGCTTCTACGGGTGATTTAACAGGAGCAAGGGAAAACAAGCAAAACGTAACTGACCTTTATTCACTGCTAGGAGCGGTGAACGCTTATAATATTCAGAAGTTCAAGCAGAATGCAAGAGCCGCTACTGGATCTAGGTCGGATAAAAAGGCAGGAGTATACTCTGGATCTGCACCAGAAAACAGCTATCTTTGGTTGGATGATGCTAATGGTAGAGCTTTAGAATTTGTAGTAAAGAATCCTTTTAAACAGAAGTCATTTACTTCTCTCGATGTTCCTCTCTACGCAATAAAGAAATATAGCAAAGGTGGGGGTAATGCTATAGATGAGCAAGCAGTTGAAACTGTGATAAAACCCGGCGGAACCTCAGTCGAAGTTGTCGATAAACCACACAAATCAAGTGGTACCGACTTCTTTGCAGAGAATGATGTTAAGATTTCATCGGAGGGATTACTTGCTTTAAAAGCTTTGATATCTCAGTATAATGAGATTAAAACTATAAAGGTTAATGGATCTGCATCATCAAAACCCACATCAAGGGCAGGTGGAAATGAGCAATTGGCAAAAGACAGAAGATCAGCGGGGATTAAAGCTTTGGAAGAACTTAAGTCCGCCGGTGCTGAACAGCTAAAATCAGCAAAGATTGAAGAAGGTACAGCCGAAGTTCAGGATGGAGCTCCTACCGAAAGCGATGCTGCTTTCCAACAAGTGAGTTTTTCTATTTCCGGAATGGCTAAAGCTTCACAAATAAAAGATAAGGAGCCTGAAACTATCACCAGAATAGAAGATATTAACGCCGATGCCGTAACATTCTGGCGATATACAATGAAAGTTTATGTAAGTGGAGATATATCTGATTTGAATGCCTAAGAATCGATAAAATTGATTACACTAAAAACCCCGAGCTAAACAGCCCGGGGTTTTATTTTGGAGATAAAAGAGGTTACTCGTAAGATTTGATTGAATCCTCAACATACTTGCGGCATGCGATTGCCATAAAGATCTGGTAAGTTCCATCTCCATTATCTTGTACTTCTACATTGTATCGGTATCCTAATTCGAATAGTCCATCTCGTGGATCCCCACGTTCAGCCCCTTCGAAAAAACTAGCAACTTGATTGCAGTAGCGATCAAAAACATCATATGCAAATTCCTCCTGACTAGCATAGTCTGCTGAATTAAATGTTGTGTTTTCATCGTGCATACGCTCTTGACGATTACGTAGATCTAGAGATTGGTCGAAAACTCGACGTCCGGGAGAATCCTTTAGCCAATCTGCTAATTTTACCGAGTCTTCAATGATTTTTCCGATAGCATCTTGGAGACTTTGAGTAGTAATAACAGCTTCCGTTGGATTACCTGGATTGCCTTGTTGGCCTTTTGCCTGTGCAGAGATTACCGTCCCGATAATCATTACTGCGATAAGAATGTTGTTTTTCATGTTTCTTCCTTTTTTTTGTTATACTCTAAAGATAAGACTAATTCTCGTACGGAAAAAAAGAAATCCGATTTTTTCTGTTTTTATTTGGGGGATTCTTTTGATCTGTGCCTTGAATTTGTTATTGTAAACATAAGGCTATACCCCGAGGTAAAAAAAAGAAATAAGGAAAAATTGAGAATTTTTTAACCCTCTATTGGTTATTGTAAAACAGATCGGTTATAAGAGAGTCCACGAAATCCTGGTTATCGAAGGCTACGTCACCAGTATACCTAGCCATGTATATTCTGAATCTAAATTCCATCCCAAACTGTTCCATCTCAGTAGCGAACTCGACAGAAGATAAATCGATAGAAAGAAATGAGAAATATGCCTTGTCTATCATATTATCAAGAGCCTTCTTGATTTCTTCCCAGGTTACCTTCTTCTTATCGGAGAATCCTACATCATCTAAATCTCTCGTTAAGGATTCCAGATCCTCGTCCCTTTCCTCCGAGACATTCAGTCTCTTTTTGATGGCTTCTATGAATTTTGGGTCTGTCTTATAATATGTGTCATATAGATAAGCTTCTATCTTGCCCTCCACCCCGTTCTCATAATCTTCAGTTTCAACCTTAACTGGATATCTCAGATCTACTTTACTTTTTTCGAGATCGAATTCAAAAAACTCGGACCCTTCAAATCCATCCAATAGATTTTCTATCTGGTTCTCGGTAAAACTGTAGTTACCTCCATTTCCGGTGTATTCTTCGAAGAGTGCTATTTTTCTCATCATGCTATATATCGGTGAAACTAATGCATTTAGTCGAGTTATAATAGAATGACTTTATAAAAATACCATGAAAGGAACAGCATTAACCTACGACGATATTCAACTCGTCCCCGCATTTTCCAGCGTTAAAACAAGGCAATCTATCAAGCTCCAAACGCTATTGAGCAGGAGATATGGATTGCTCACCCCCTTGGTAGCTTCTCCTATGGATACGGTATGTGAGGAGGAGATGGCTTTTAAAATGTTTCTCTCCGGTGGTGTAGGATGCATCCATAGATTCATGTCTTCTGAAGAGCAAGCAAAACAGGTTAGAAGCTTAACAAGCAGAATTTACGGTGATGGCTTCGGTGGACCCTTCGAAGATTGGGGAATCATGCTGGATGATTGGCACTCAGAAATAAGTCTCATTCCTATTATGGCTGCTATTGGTGTTGGTGAGGAATCTAAAGAAAGGGCTAGACTCTTAGTAGAAGCTGGTGCAAATGTGCTATTAATTGACGTTGCCCACGGAGACCATCAGAATGTCATTAATATGATAAAGTGGTGCAAGGAAAATCTGGACGATAAAGTTGACATCATTGCTGGTAATATAGCGACAGCGGAAGCTGCAGAAAGACTACAGGAAGCTGGAGCTGATGGTCTTCGTGTAGGAATTGGTGGTGGATCCCTATGTACTACAAGGGTAAAGACTGGATTTGGTGTTCCTAATGTTACCTCGATAGAGGACGTTTCCCGAGTCTCTATCGTACCCGTTATGGCTGACGGAGGAATAAGAAGCTCAGGAGATATAGCAAAAGCATTAGCTGTTGGAGCTAATACTGTGATGATTGGATCTCTATTAGCGGGTACGCAGGAAGCTCCTGGTAGTATAATAGAGAAAAATGGTTCTCTTTTTAAGAGATATCGAGGATCTGCCTCTCTAGAAACCAAAACTGCACATGGGCAGGAACAAAGAAACGTCGAAGGTGAATCGACTGTTATTCCATTTAAAGGTGGAGTTAAGTTTATACTTCGTGGATTGATAGACGGTATTAGATCAGCTCTATCCTATGCTGGAGCTGGATCTCTAAGAGAGTATGCACCCCAATATGTTGAGGTAACTAATTCTGGAGCTGCTGAGGCTAAACCTCATTTGCTATCCTGATCGTATATTTCGGATTCTGAAATAAATTCTATGTTACAGTCCGAGTAACAATTCTCAAACCCACCGGGTCTTGAATTCTTATACCCATTAGAATTCAATCTATCATCCTCCTCTCTAGTTATCCAGCAAGCACCAGGATATGCTTTGATCTTTTTGCAAACATCTTCCTCCGAGAAACACTCTTTTGCCATTTCCTTAATAAATTGACCTACTGGAATTGTGTGCTCCCAAACGATCTTAGGTTTTCTTGGACCGTGATTACCCAACACGTTTCTTTGTTCCCATCTAGCATCGAATGGATTAATTTCAGGAGCAATCTCTCTAAATAGTTCCAGAGCATTTTTCGAGATAAGCTTTGCACGGTCCCCACTCCAAACTCTAATTAAATGGTTTAGATTTCCGAATATTTGAGTCTTGATTACTGGATCTTTGGTTTGGTGTAGCTCTCTGATGTGAGCCCAGGCAATCCGAGAGAATGAAAGATCGTAGAACTCTCTGTCTGATATTTGCTTATTCTTTTTAAATTTTTTCATGGGTATATCTTGATATCCTTACGTAAATTATGCCTCCTCTAGAGCTTGTGTAATTTGATCTTGTGCAATAGCGGATTTATTCTTACCTCCGGGTATAGCGAGAAGCTCACTGAGGTTGAATATTTCAGCGAAGGCCTCCGTGATTTCTTTAATCTTTTGGATGCTCTCATCGGTAAGATTATACTTATCAAACTCAAAGTAATATGCACGGTCCCTGTCGCCCTCTTTGCTCCTCTCAGATTGCGGGAAGAATTTAACCCCAGGTACTTTGGTCTCTATGGTTTTGACGATAGCATCAGGATCCGTATTGATTTCCCTCCATGGATCCTCTTTGTACATAGCACCATTTAATTTGATGCCCATTCTGTCTTTTCTAGAGCTAACTACCCACTCAATACCTCGGTATTTTTTACCTTCAAATCCTTTCCCGACAAATAGGTAATTTGATGCAATTGGTCGATCCCCTCGATTTTTCCAACCAAATCCAGCAGCGATCTGAAGCAGCTGAAGACCAATCTCCTCTTTCTCCAAATTTTTGACCTGTTGCTTTTGTCTCTTTTGTTCTGCTCCATATACAACGGGGAAATATCCATGATCATTGAAACGCAAGTGGATTGCGTACCAGTTGTCCATTTTGGAAATCTCATCTAAATACTTGGGCTCAAATTCCTTGAAAGCCACCGCAAAGGCAAACACGTTCTCATACATCTGAGAGAGCCTTGTTGCTTTCAAGTAAAATTGTTGGTGGTGGGCATCGTCCCATCGTCCATCATAACTCTGGCTCATTACTTCAAAGTAATAGACAGTATCGTCTGGACCTTCAAAGACAAGATCAGCTCTCTTTGTTGAATAGCCGATATGAACTGGATATTCTACCTCCGGGGCAAAATCCTCAACCTGTGGTATTCCACAAGTTTCTAAAATTGAATTGGCTTCGTCCTTGCCAAAAAATGTTTTGACGAATTCGGTTTCTTGTTTAGCCTTGTATCTGGTAAAAACCTCATTCAACGAGTGATCTTGAATTTCTTTTCCTCTTTTGTACCTTTGCATTCTCTTGAATCTTTAATAGTACAAATCTAAGGAAAGAAATCGCTAAGAAAAAATGTTTTTAGGGATTTAGTAAATAAGATATAAAAGCATCCATGTCAGCCTCTACCTTGCTAGAAAAAGTAAGTGTTATCCTCCTATCCCCGTTAGCAACCCCTCTGTGGTTAATTGGATTTTCTTCTCCCCATTTACTTTTCTTAACCGGCCAACCTGTAAGAGTTTCCTGAGGGAATTAAAGGGAGTCTTTCATTTCCTTCTGAATGTACCTCTGTTCCTTCTCGATACATCTCCTTTTCATCCTCCTATATCCCGCCCACATCTGTCTAGTTTGTGGTGAGAATATATTGTACCACTGGATCCAGCTCACCTTCCAAAGCAAGGTGTTGTTGATGAATGCACCTATAAATTCCCGATGTGTCCACCCATGTACGAAAACTATCTTTCTTCCTTTAGAGTTGGTGTAGGTAGGACTGCGATATTCTACCCAGGATCCGCCGTCAGATAGACCTCCTCTTTTCTTCATCGTCCACTTATCATAGTCAGAGTTTAGTGAATCGATGAGCTTTCTCATGTACTGGTTACTGATGTCTCTACTCATAATAATTGAAATTATCCTTCTCTATACTATATGGTTATGGTGAGCTTTTGTTCTCACCCCCATTTTTTCTCACTTCCCGAGAGCAGCGAACTTCTGAGAGAGAATCCCTTGAATTTGGAGAACTCTCCGGGGTGACATAAGGAATTTATCTGACTTGGTCCATTGTTGTTGATCCAGGTTTTCAGAATAACCAAACCCCCTGGATCTTTCTTCACAACAGAGCATATAGAGAACACCATCTTCCGAGGTCTCCCTACGGAGTGAGATTTCAAGGGTGGTATCTGATGGAATGCTATTAGCCATATAACTGGGTAAAATAACTTCTCTCAGGTTATTTACGTCCCGATTGTCCATAGCCTCTGAAGTAGCATATGCCAGATAATAGAAGCTATCTGATTCTACAGGTTCAGTTTGATAGCTAAGAATATCTAGAAGTATATTTAAGCCCTCCTGATTTAGGTATAGGTTTTCCCTGAGTTTGGGCTCTGTCGATAGTTCTTTACCCCAACCAAAATGAACCCCGGGTCTTAGCCGACTAACTAGACCAATATCAATCAGGTCCTGCATGAGATTCGTTTCTTCTGTTCTGTTTAGCATATTGCATTAATATTTAAGGACAAAATTATGGAGAATCCTCGTATCAAAAAAACGATGGCATGATGGAAATAATTGGTCAAAATAAAAGGCACCCGATTAATGAGTGCCTTTTTGTGATTTGACTTCGCTTAAAATCTGATTAAACCTTAAGAATTTTCAACCTGTCCGATTTCTTGATCTTCCGTCAGGGATCTAATAATATCTAGGTTCCTTCGAACAACTTCATATCTCTTCTTTAGATTGGCCTTATTTCTTTTAGCCTTACCTTTTTTTCTAGCTCTTGCCATTTTTGATTGTGTTTTTTTATTTTTATTTGGTTGGTTCTAACCAGCTAATGGGGGAAGATTTAATCTTCTTGCAAGCTCCGCATTCTAGAAGATATCTATCGGAATTCATTTCCTCTTTGGTCTTCTTCTCATGTGGTTTGATCCTGGACCTCTTAGTGACGTCGTCCCCGTTGTTGTCCAGGATAACTATTTCGCCCTTCTCTATCGCATCTTTCAATAGGACACCAAAATTACCGCGCTTCTCTTTATCTGAGATCTTTGCATCCCCGGCCTCTGCCAAGGCAGCTAATTTATGATAGCCATTTCTCTTGAGATTAGAGATGGTCTCCTTCTCCGATCCAGGCACGAAAAAATCCCAAGTTCCGAATGCTATTTTATACCGAAAGACTTTACCCTCGAGGTATAGGTCGTAGAATTTATCATCAGGATCCATTGGTATCGAATAACTTTCACTAGTCACAAAAATCTTTTCGGCTGGAATTGGGAAATATAATTCACCTGGTGTTTTAACGGACCATCCTAGTTTTTTAAGTCCAGCATCGCTGATCCTCATGGTAAATTCCCCCATCTTACTATTCTCGTCTTTCCTTTTTTTCTTCCCGTAAGCACCTAGGATAATTACCTCTGCTCTGTCTTTCCCTGGGGTTACAACCTCGAAATTATCGGGGTATTCGTAATCCTCCACCGGAATATACCCTCCAGCTCTGGGCTCGTGTGGGTTACAATAATAATATCCCTTCTCGGAGGAGTTAGTAACATAGTTGTATATCCCCTTTGATCCATATACGCCCTGCTCCAGATCGTTTGCTGCTTTAACCAGGGTGAGCAGATCGTCTGCTCCGTGACAGGCGGTGAAGAAGATGGTGGTGTCTGGTTTTAATATCTTCTTACTCTCCTCTAGAAATTCAGGAAAGGATGTCTCGCTTCTCTTGCTCGGCATAAGTAATAACTTACCGTTACCGTGAGAACCTACGACAAATTCATCAGCTTTCACACCTTGCTTAGCCAGGGATTTCACAGTCTCAATGGCTTCACCTGTATCCTTAAAAATTCCGGTGAAAATTCCAAACCCTTTAATGAGTTCTAATGCGTACTCCTCCCAATCTTCTCTGGGAAAAATTAGTCTAACCTTCGTTGGCTTTTTGCCCCATATCAGATCGTATGCCATCAACAATCCTTTAATGGCAGGAAATATAAGCCAACTAGAAGATAGGGCTGAACCTAGTGCTTTGAATAATTTAGTGAGTGTCGAATCTGATGTTTCCTCCGCACTCTCAAGCAGCAAAAACTCCTGCCAACTGACTATTCTCTTTTTGCCGTATATTCTATCCCTATGGCTCACTACATATATATTAATTTCCAGGATTCATTTTTTCCGGATAAAAACAAAAAAAGCAGTCACAGACCGCTTTTCGTTTCATGCTAGTGAGATCAGTATTATTTTTTCCAGATAGAGAACTTCCTCTTCCAATCCATTTGTACATCCTCCGCATCTGCGTCATCTATTTCCAGCCAGGGTGTGGGCATATTTAGTGGGGGTTTCCTTAGATCTATAGGCCTGTAATCGATACATCCATCTGTACCCTCTGCTATGAGTGCTTCGTTATATAGGTCATCAACCTCATGCTGCGTCACTGCAAGCATTCTGGCATCTGATTTTTTTAAATTCTCCATAGATTTAATAACATCAGATACTGAAAGATGATTGAGTGTGTGCCTACAAACAAGCAGATCACACTTGGGGTAGATTGTCTCAGTCACATCGCCCACATGAAATTCCCAATTTGGTCGATGTGAAAATCTTTCCTGACTTTCCTTGGTTTTAATTTTTGAAATATCATAGCCATAAAATTTTACCGCCGGATATTTCTCCAAGACTTCTGGCCACCAGAGCATACCTCCTGCAGAGATATCCACTATGGATCTTACCCCCTCCTCTTCAATCAATCTGGAAAAAAGGTCTCTGACAGCAATTGTGGTGTGCATCATGGATCCGGTTCCGCTTCCATTTCCTTCCCATCCCCAGAGTCCCCTGGAGTAGATTTCATCAAAATCCTTCCTTTTTTCTATTCTGTCTCCCGTAGAAAAAATCCTTTCCAAATCTTGTGGATCGTGCATAGGGCAATAATTGTTATGCTTTCTATACTTGGTAAGAATCCATTTGTTTCTTGAACCCTAATTAAATTCATTTACCCCTGTGCTTCAGTCCAGGAAATCCTACATTTTACTGATCCTGCCTGTGCTCCGTTATTTTTAGCAAATATGGTCAGGGTGTCAGGTCCATCAGGGAAAGAATTAGGTCCTCCTAATACACTATTACTTAAATTTCTGATATCTGAGATGTCCAGGGTGGAAGATGTCGCTCTGGTACCACCCTCGTCGGTAAGGAAGAGTCCTATAATATCTCCCCCAATAACCTCCGTATTGTCAGTATGGTCGATATACTGTGATATACTACCGTTACCTGCTGCGTTCCAGTTGCTCTCCGTGCTAAATAGTGTTGAGTCCCCATTAATTTTAACAGTTATGGTAAATTGGCCCGTAGCAACGACACCTATAGTTTTTAATGTAATTAGGGAACGATTGACTAAATTTCTAACCCCATAAAATCCAGGAATTCCATAATCAACACTAGGTGCTAATCTGATTGTTAATAGTGCTTCCTCTTGCCCTGAGGTAATTGTTTTAGTCCCTGTATTTGCTGCTGTAAATAGATATGATTTATCAACATCAAATCTTCCATCCATAATAACTGAAACCCCCCAATGGCTCAGTGTAGGGGAGAAGTTCTGATTATTGGAAAGCCATGTGTCATTTACGGTTGCTGTAGTATTACCACCTGAGAGGAATCCTACGTTTCTATTAACCAAGTTCAGAGTGGTGATGCCACTTGCGGTAGCTCCCTTACTGTATTCGATATATTCGTTATTAACATTGATAGTTCCATCGGTTGGCAAGTAATATGCATCTGATTCGAGGACATCTAGAGTAGTCGAGGATGTTGTTAATGCTGATTGTAAATAACCACTCTTAGAAACGGTATTGATTTCGAACCTAGCTGGTAGGTTACCTGTTCTTAAATATGCCTCGGTATTCAGATTATTATTGACAAACTCATGGCAGTAGAATATCTCTCCTTGAGTACCCCTCATACCGAATCTGATTTTTCCAGCTCCATACCAGGAATAATCTAGGAAAACCATCTGCATTTTAGAAGCATCGTATACATAGCCTGATGGACCGCTACCGTCCAAAATATCCAGGTTAAAATCGGTTCTTTTTACCCTCTGTTCTACGGTTTTTACTAGCTTTATGTCGGATACACTGTTTCCCTTATAATCAGGCGCAATTGTAATTTGAGTGTCACTATCAATCGATGTTATGTAATATGCCTGACCTTTTATAACTACAAAATTCCCTTCGTACAGCTGGGTTCTAAATTTAGTCCCGTTGCCAGTAACTATTGATGAATCTGTCGTTGCACTTACAAATCCTGATATCTGAGTGGTGCTGTTTCTTTTTACGCAATATAAATCGTCTCCATCATGTTCAAAGAAAAGCCCATTTTGCTGATCAAAAAGACCAGATCTAACAACAGCATCGTTCCATCCGTTTACTATAACCCTGATTAATCCGCCGGGGTCTGTGTCGGATGGTAGATTAGCAGGGTCGACCGGTATCTGGACGGTAAAATCTTTGGGGCTGGTTACCCCGCTAATGGCGGTATTTGAAACATTATATGGGTTCACCCCCGAGGATACGGTAAATCCTTCGATGGAAATATCCACCGATTTCCTATAATCCCCCGGGTTTTTAAACCCATGTACTTGATCAGTTTCGATGAACATATCATAATATTGATATGTCGAAGCGTTATAGCTACTCGTATCTATGGAGTATTGAAACACATCATAAGTGGGTTTAAACAGAATACCCGTGCTAAACTGTATCCCCTTTCCGGATTGATATCTGAAGTACCCCCTGGTTTGTCTTACAATTTGGCAGTTTGGAGAATATCCTTCGGGACTAATTTGAACCCCACCGTCATAGTATCGGTGGATAGCGCTCCCGTTGTTTCTAACATATACCTTGGTGCTTGATGTTGACACTACCTCCGTGTCCGTGTAATTTGATGAAGATGCTCCTAGGAATTCTACCTCGGTATTGCTCAATACCCTGGATATTGAAAACGACCCTATCCAATCGGTGGCACTGGAGGTTGCATCAACGACGTAGATCGTTGACCCTAAGAATAACGAGTGGTTTGTAGAAAAAGTTACCTTCAAATTCCTACCCCCATTAACATGGGCAACCGAGGTGAGCGGTAATTCGGAAGAGAAATAGAATCCGCCGGTGTAAATAACGGTATAATCAGTTTTTTGATTACCCACATACGTGTTAGGAGAATTTGGTATAATTCCAAATGTCGTAGAACTCGAGGTACTCACTATCAGGAATGAAGTATCAAGATAAGTTGGATCCTTCGTTTCTTTGAAAATTACGGGCTGACCCACATAAAAAGGGACTGCTGGAGCTTCAGTTACTGTAACCTGTAATCCATCTCTGTTAATGGTATCCAGGTTTAGAGAAAATGCCTGCCTAGTGAAATACGGGGAGGTTGTATTAACTGTAGGAAACCAACCCAAGATCCTATCGGAAGTTCTGGGGTCATCTAGTGCAGTTACTGTAGCAGCAGATCCAAATTTCTCATAGTGTATTTCTATCTTGTTGATACCTTCAAAGAATTTTATATAAGCTACCTTATCGACTTGCAAAGAGCTTGAAGCACCGTTTGGTGCGTACTCAACCTTCCAGATAAAAACCCTATTAGGAGAAACACCCTCACTTCTCTTTGAATATTGGTAAATCTCCATATCTGTACCGAACATTTTCAGAATGGGACCGTATTGTGTTGATCCTGGGTAGGATGCATCGCCTATGTTTGCAATATCACCATTGGAGGTTGCTCTAGATCCAAAGAAAAGAACCCCGTTATTATTACCTCTTACCGTATTAAATGTATAACTGTTAACAGTAACATCAAATCCTATTGAACCGTCCCTTGCCGCTGAAGTATCATTGTTACTAGGATTAGAAAAAACTTCCACCGATGTAAAAGAAGCACTTTCCAAAGAGCTGTCGTATGTTATGGAGGTAACGTTTGCAGGGGTGGTTAGTGTAGATGGCGATATGGAAGTGATCTGCTCAGCAGTAAATGCTGGTTCGTTTGCTTTCTGGAATATTCCTGGTATGTTAGCCTGTAGCTGCACGGTCTCCCATTTGGTTGGCTGCAATGAATACTCAAAATCCGTATCTATTAGGGACTGAGGGTTACTTACCCTCATCTTATCTACCGGGTCACTATATGGTCCGTCAGGTACAATTTTTTGTCCACCCTTATCGGCATAGATTTGTAAGAAATCGGAATCTGACATTAAGGTGGTGTCATAGTCCAAAGTCAGCGTTGTCTTATTTGTAGTCGAATCGTAGCTTGCACTTCCACCCATCCCTTGTTGTGCGAAGTTATAGATTATGTTATTATCGGTGGTGTTTGTTATAAGGAGCCACTCTTTTTCGTTATAATTTCCTCGAACCCTCACAGTGCCCGCGCTAGCGTTGAAGGTGTAATTTTGTAATAATTCTTTTGCCATTTCTACTTTTAAATTAAGACATTGCTATCAACATAGCCATATCGGTGTTATCCAGAACATCCCCATATAAAATCCATGAATCCGTCGCCAATTTCTTCAGTTTAACCACTGCACCTTGTTTTGAGGTCCGAAGCTCTGCTTTAGAGGTTATGACTACCCCATTAGCCCCAACGAACTCTATTTGTCCGGTGTCCGATTGTTCAATTAGGATCTCAACATCATCGGCAAATCCGGCGGATGCATTCGTGGGAACTGTAAAAACGGTAGGTGAACCTCCGGTATATTGGATGTAAGTTCCACCATCAGATGCTAGGATACCATAATCTCTGGTCTCTGCTAAAACGGTAACCGGATAGCTTATAGGTTTGGGTTGAAACCCGTTTATCGAAAATGCCATATGATTACCTGCTGCCCCTTATTGGGGTCTTGCTTATTTCCTTTTATATATCAAAAAAGAAACCCGCATTAACCTCCTGGAGAGATTAAAATTCTCTGTCCATCTTTAATCTTTTCATTCTACTATTACACCATTTTCCTTCAGCACTTTCTCTACAGCTTTCTGTATTTGATCCCTAAGCTCCTGCTTTAGCTTTGGATCATAGTTGAAGCCAATGGTGCTCATGATTCTAACCATTAG
>Ga0070754_10001700_pt1 | contig 17126 bp, 27 predicted proteins | sample VirMetDEL_Sep_01_FD_75181 | JGI IMG/M metagenome (GOLD analysis project Ga0070754, IMG submission 75181) | Aqueous microbial communities from the Delaware River and Bay under freshwater to marine salinity gradient to study organic matter... | ecosystem: Environmental > Aquatic > Marine >... | reverse complement strand
GTTGCTCATTTCTTTAACTAGGGTATCAGCAAAGAGCCATGCATGTTCTGCAAATTTCTCTGCACCTACACCATTAAACTCTCTTACTTCACATAGATCTTTATCCTGTAAATTATAAAAGTCTTGTTTGTGAGGATCGTTAATGTCTACACATGTCTTGTGGTCAAAGTTATCTTCTAGCCAAGCCTTTAAAGGTTTAAGTCCACCAAAGTCTACAGCCCAGTTTTTATTATCTAAATCTGAACAACCAAAAGTAAATTTAAATTGTAAACTATATCCATGTAGTAGATGACAGTGTGAATGATCTGCGTTAGGTTGACGGAAGACTGCAGAAAGTCCAATGTTGTGTCCGTATGTTTTTGTGCTGTAATATGCCATAATTATCTCCTATATAATTGTGGCGGCAGAATTAGTAGGGTTGACGCCAAGTCCTAATATATGTTACTTATTATATTACAAATTATTAAGGTTGTCAAGTGAAACATTTGGATATTGCCATTCTTTTGGTAAGATCCATTCATTGTAATTATACACAATAAAATTTATTTTTTGAAAATATGCAAATATTTTTCCTATTTGATATATCCAATATCTAGGATCTACTGCACTTTTTTCTGCAGAATCGTAATTATTGGTATTTTTGTAAACATTGTTTACTTTTTTAGTTTGACTATATAGATCAAATCCTAGTAATTTTATTGTTTTTTGCTTACTTACATTTACAGCAACAAGAACAGCATAAGGACTACTCCCCCAATTAAATGGATCATCTGCTCTTACCTGTCTATCAAAAGGTAATTCAGGAACACAGTTTATGTTCTTATAGTCCTTACGTTCTTTTAACCAGTCTTCTCTAGTATACAAAAAATTAAAATTATTTTGATAATGATTATTTGCTTCGTCTACCATCCTACGGTCAACACATACTAAATGATCAACAAAAAAATCTCGCACTATAGCATTACAACCGATCTTGGTTGTATTAACTTCACTTAGATTAATATCGCACCTGCTTTCACCGTTTCCGATAACCAGCATTTATTTTACCTTTTTGATGTCTTTGCGTAGTTGATTGATATCTTTTCTTATATTGTCAAATTGACTTATAGATATGTTAATATTTTTATGTATATCTTTTATAGCGTACATCACCCACCACCACCAAGTGATACTAACAGCAAGAAACATAAATGCCACGCCCATAAAAAACATTTGGGTGTATGTGTTAACATCTACAAGATATAAAATTGCAGCCATTAGAATTGATAGCACTGGCAAAACTCTTGCACTCATACTCCAAATGTTAACTTGATTTTCTAATTTTGAATTTGTCCGAAAAGTTTCCATTCTCCCGGAGAACCATTTCTTATACAAATCCATCCAACGTGTCCTGTCGGTACTGGGTTGTCGTTCCATATAATGTCACCTTTATTGTATGACCCGTTGACAGGAATACTATTACCAACTTCAAATTTTTTGTTTTGTATTCTAACAGGTCCAGCAGTAGTAATATCTACATCTGAAGGGAAATTCTTAACTCCGATCCCTAACCCGCCAACAACGCTCATTTTATTATTTACAGTTACAGCACCGTCTGTACCAATTTCTATGCGTGTAGTGTCGTCTGTAACAATTTGTAATGCACTTGTAGTCCAAGTACCAACTTTGAATTTTTTATCTTCTGTATTATTAATAATAAACTCATGATCAATATTTTTTACGGAAACCATAGCATTAGGACTATCAGTTCCAATACCTAATCTTTCACTATCACTGTCCCAAAATACAAAATTATCTATATTAACACGACCTTCTACACTAAGTCCTTGCAGTGTTCCTACTGTTTGAAGATTACTTTGTGTAACACTATTGCCCAAACTGTTTAGTGTTAGAACAGGCAGTCGTTCAATTCTATATACCTTGTCTCGATCAATATCAATATCTTCACTACTCCATAATCTATTAGGAGTATCTCTAAAAACAAATTGTTTTGTGTAGTCTAATCCAGTCCAGATCAAACCTTTTCCACCAAGTGAATTGTTTTCAGCTTTGAATTCTAATGGAGTAGTTCTTTCATTTCGAACATCTGCACTTATTTCATCTACGTGTAATTTTTGTGCATGTATTTCACCTTTTACTCTAAGATGACCATTAATTCTTAAATCATTGTTTATATCCTGTACATTCATTGCTTTTACGGTAATACCGTCATTGTGTACAGTTAATGCAACTTGTTTTGCTTCGTCAACAATGCCAACGGATTTGAAATTTGTAATCATTCCACCGTTGATTTTGTTACCGCTTAGTTGGCGGTCTAAAATTTCGGGTTGAGGAGAAGGCTGACTTTGTAATGCGTCTATTGCTTCTGATAGGGCTGTCAAGCCATTTCGTATGTCATGGATATTGCTCATACTAATATTTATCAGTTTAAGCGTAGAAGTATCGTATCAGGATTGATCCTACCATTAAGTTTTGTGTCTGTGGTCTTAATTTCTTCTAGGAATGTCCTTAATTTTACTTTACCAGCACCTTTAAACTCTTTAAGTTGTTCTTCGGGCTTACGCAGTGTCTTTTGTACACTTTCTTCTTCATTATACTGTGTAATAGTAGTGCCTTTTACACTTAACCCACTGCCTTCTCTGCCAGCACCTAGCGGATCTATTACTTTTGCAACATACTTGCCTAGTTTGCGTGTTTTACAATTAAACACCCAAACCTCACTTGCTCCTATAATATCTGTAGGATTGATGCTGACAATATTAAATTTATCGTCTTGCTTTTTGTATTTTAGTTTAGCAACTAATTTATCTGCGCTTTTAGGCTTAGGTTTACGTGTTTTTCTATTTGCTTTTGATTGTTCAATAATAAAGTCACAAGCATCCATTATAACTTCTAAAGCAGTTATAATTTGTTTTACCTCTGATTTTGTACTGTTACTATAGCCTTCTTTAAGTTGTTCCCATAGATCGGCTTCTTTTTCGTCCATGTTTTTAAGTTGCCCTGCGGTAGGAATATTTAAAACATCTCTATATTCAGCAAGTTCAGATTCATAAAAATCTTTTATTTTCCTAGCATGTGCTTGGGTAACTTTATATTCAGCAAAATGTTTTTTAACATCAAATCCTTTTGGATTAAATTTTACATCGCCTTTGTAGTGGTCTTCTAACCATTCGTCAATCTTTTCTGCTGCCCTCTTAGATTGTTCAGTAATGCGTTCTTGGATACTTGGAACATATACATTCTTCTTTTCTTTCTCTTCTTCCTGTTTTTCTTCTACAACAGTACTGCCTTCTTTGATAGCATCCTCGATACGCTTTTTCAAGAATTGTGTACTAGGAGCAAGTTCACCCATAGTGCCAGGAAGGCTTTCCCAATACTTTGCATGTTTTTCATTGTAAGCAGGCATACCCCGCAGTAGCATTTTTGCTACAATAGCGGCTGTAATACTTAAAGTGTGTGCAGGTGCAGATTTTGCGTTTTTAATATCTTCTTTAGAATAATCCTGTTCTTTCATCCAAATCCAAACACTAGGATATAAATCCTGTGGCTTAAAGTTATCATAGTACCAAGCTCTTGCGGCGTCTTTAGCTCTATGGTATTGCTCGCCTGTCCATTCTTCCCAACCTTCCCAACTAGGTTCAGCTAGTTTGGCTCCGCGTTTAATACGTGCGGTTGCTCTAGGTTGTTTACGTTTGGTCTTTACACCTTTAAGTGCAGTAAATGCCATTTTAATCTCCTACTAAAATATACAGTATATATTAGAAAGTGTAAAAGTCAATAACTTTTTGGATTATGCGTGTTCTCCGCCTGGATCATTATCATCAAAGTAAACCTTGTGTGGATTACCTTTTTTATCATGATAGATAGTGTAACCTCTTTGTCTACCATATGAATGATAACTGCCAAACAGATATGGTTTGCGTTTTGCAGTTTCAAATGTTCCAACAGTAATAGCAATAGCGCCAAGTAGAACAACGTGTCCTACTGCACTAACACCAAACACTGTCCAACTACCTACAATTAAACTAAAAGCAATACACCACATCCATGCAAGTACCTGCATCACCATGTGTCGTGTATTAAAGTCTGGTATATGACGTAATGGATTTTTATCGTGATTCATTACACCATTCCAACTGTTGTAGATAAATTCTCTCATTTTATCCTTCCTTTTCCAAATCCCAACGTACTATGTTAGATTTTCTCCCCTGACTCAAATCCTCGGAACGTTTTGAACCTTGGAAACCTAAGACTATACGTTTCACTATCTTGAGACTTCGTTCTAGCATCTGCTCTAATCTCAACTAGCTGACCAATGAGACTAGCACGTTCAGTCCAGTACTCATCACGTTGAGAGTCAGTGAAACCGCTCCCACAGTTAAGGCGATAATTGTATCCATCGTCTTCTCCTTCTACAATAATGGCACCTAATCTTCCTTCATTACGGCCTGTGCCTTCTTCAACCGCAACAACTTTTAGTGTGATCTCAATAAAGGGTTTCGCCTTCAACCATGCATGTGTTCTTTTACATTCATAAGGAGCATTTATATCTTTGATCATAACCCCTTCGTATCCACCGTCTACAGCCGCTTTATTAAGCTCTACAAAGCGTTCTTGACCTTCGGGAGTACTAAGGTCTACCTCTTCCCATTCAAGTGCTTGTACGTGCTTTAAAATGCTTTCATTCTGCTCTACCCAAGCCTTGACTGCTTGACTTCTAAATGATTGAGTTTTGTCCCAAATACCTTTTTGAAAGTCTGCAAGCGGACACATATCAAACAAGTGTAGTACTGCATCATCAGATTGCTTGCCGTCTTTGCGATGCACTTGTTTCATAAGGTCTTGGAAGTTAGCACTCATTACTTCTCCGTCTAATACAAGATCATAAGGTGCAGGCTTTTGTTTAATAACTTCTTCAATCTCCGAAATGATGTGACCAAAGTTATGAAACTGTTTACCATTACGGCTAAACATTTCTACTTTGTCACCTCGTATAATTGTAATAACTCTTACACCATCTAGTTTAATTTCAATTTGTTTTTTACCCACCATTTTCTTTTCATGGTTTGCACTGTCATGTGCAAGTGGACATGTAAACACAGGCACAGTACCTGGTGCTACTTTATTAACTGTTTTTTCACTTACACCACAACGTAAATCTTTAATAAGAATTCTACGGTACCAACCGTTCCACTGTTCTGCTGTTGCTGAACTCATTACAAGATTAATAGCATCTCGTGCCGCATGTCCTGTAAGTTCTCTTGCAATAAGTTTGTTTGCAAGTTCTTTAAAAATTTTCCATTCGCAACCTTGTGCAGAAATTACTTCATCTTTTGTAGGAACCTGTTTAACTCCAAATGTTACCAGTGGGTCAAGTGCCATTGTAAGACCCTCAAAAAATTCTGGTAATCCTTCTTCGTGTGCTAATTTGAGTATTGCTTCTTTGCCCAAACGTGAATTATCTGCTTCAAGTTTAGAAATAATATCTTGTGGTTGTGTTCTCATGTATGCCTCTCACTATTAATTATATATTATAATATAGCACCGTACAAAATAATTGTCAACCAGAAATGGACATATAGTAGCAGAATGGCATCGGTGGAGGGATTCGAACCCCCTGATTATTTCTAATCCTGGTTTTGGAGACCAGTGTGCCACTCCAACTGCACCGCACCGACTAACTATTTTTTTAATATACTATTTCTTGTTATGAATGTCAACTTCTTTTTAAAAAAAACAGAAGAGAAAGTGTAAGTAATGAACAATGCAAAGTGCATCTAGGATAGCTTTTTATGGCATCTCCCCAAGCAATCTACAAACAACAAAGTGCAGAAAGCCTGCTCATTCCCAACTAACAAAGTGCAAATTTACTAAAGTTGGAACACACCGGCACACATCGGTTTCAATACCTATATGTTATGCAATACCCGTTTTGCAAAAAATGCAAAATGTATTACTGGTTGCCCATCCTCGTCTCACTTCCACTTCTGGGTGATTTACTCCGAAGAGCCTAACCACCAAAACTAGAGAACGTCAGCTCTTTGAAGGAACCTTTCAGTTTCTTCATCTAGCTCAATAGTGGTCTGCACATTGAGCTCAAGCAGACTATCTTGCAAGTCCTGCTTCTGACGTTTGAGTTCAGCAAGCTCACGCTTGAACTCAATGACTTCTTCTTTAGAGAAGATGCCAGTTGAAACTTCGTCACTACGGTAGTAGTCGTCTTTGGCTTTCTTGAGCTTGTCAAGTTTGCCGTTAATCACAGCATCACTTTCGCGAGGCTTTTGATCAGCATAAGTGCTGACAAACTGGATTTGCTTTTCCAGCATTGCAACATCTGCCAACATATCGTTGACCATGTTGTCTGCGTTTGCACGAGCAACCGCCTTGCGGATCTCGTATAATGCACCCACGAGTTTATCGCGAGTCAAACGATGAGTAAAGAACTCGTCGTGAACGGCATCGACCTGCTCGTTCATGTCTTCGAATTCATTTACTCTTACTAGAGTTTTGAATTCCAAACCCTTGATCATCTCAAGGATTGCGTTTTGAATTTTATTTGCCTTGCGTAGTGTTAATTGCATTTGCCTTTACTCCTTATTTTTAAGTCTATATTACAGTATACGTCTTTTGTGCTAAAAGTCAACCTATTTTGGATAGATAAATTTGGTGCCCCAGGAGAGATTCGAACTCTCACGCCTTTCAGCACTGGTTCCTAAGACCAGCGTGTCTACCGTTCCACCACCGGGGCTAAGTAGAAGTTGAGCCTACTGGCTTACATACATATTCAACAGTATCCCAATCTCCGTCTGCTGGAATATCTGTGTAAACTTTTAGTATTTCGTCGCATTCTGCCTTAGTGTCAAACCACTGTATGTCTTGTTCGATACAAGTCGACCCCAAACATACGGTTAACAAAATATGCCAAATGATTTCCATTCAACTTCCTAATTCTGGTGCTGGCACACGGACTCGAACCGCGGACCTACTGATTACAAATCAGTTGCTCTACCAACTGAGCTATGCCAGCTCTGGAGCGGGTAAGGAGAATCGAACTCCTATCCTCAGCTTGGAAGGCTGCGATAATACCATTATACTATACCCGCTTACAATACTTAGAAACATAAGACAGTGCATTAGGATTTTCATACATATCTGCTTCTGTTTCAATTTCATAATCTATTTTGTTATATATATTCTTTATCTTAACAGGAATATATTTAACATTATTTTCATCAAGCACATACATTTGTTTATTATTAAAACCTGCTTTACAATCTTGTGCTAGATGTATTGCTTCATGAAATAGTCCGTTTAAGATATGTTCATAAAGATTGTCTTTACCAAACTTTTCTACTATGTTGTTGGAACAAATTTCTATTTTATTCGCTAACGGCAAGTAAACTGTATTGTAATTAAGTTTAGTACCACAATAGTAGCCATTCCATTCTACAGGAACATATTTTTCTAAAAACTTAATTTCATTTTCATACGCACTAGCATTTGAAACCAACAACATAATAAAAGCAATGGCGGAGAGTGTGGGAGTCGAACCCACTCTACGCTTAAACACGTAGTACGGATTAGCAATCCGCTGCATTACCGTCCTGCCCACTCTCCAAAACATTATCTAGTATACCTCAAAGTTCTTTCTACACCATTTTCCCAAAAGGTAATAGTGCTATGACTATATACTTCTCTAGATTCTTCTTCATATCTAGTTTCAATATTACACTGTCTTTGGGTACCACCTTTTGCGTCACTATTGTTGTGACCAATGATACCTCCAAGCAATGCTCCTACTGCACCACCATTATCAACATTTTTTGTTACATTGTTACCAATAATACCACCAATAATAGCACCAGTCAGTGCATCACCAGTTTTATCACCAGATACTGTAACATCCTTACAAACTTCTACTCTATAAGGCTTTTGTTGAATAACTGTTTTGTAATGATCTTGTGTTTGACCCATTACATCCGCAGCCTGTGCTACTCCTGCAAGTCCAGATAAAAACCCTGCACTTACAGCAATAGCAACGGTGTGAAAGTAAATTTCACTAAACTTCATTTGTCTCTCCTATGCTGATTCGACTTTGGTTACACGATCGTATTTGAATGATCGCCAACCTTTTGCATTGATGTCCCAAACATTCACATTGCCTTTGGGGGGTTCTTTGTCTGTTTTAGGACGGCTCTCCTCTGGAATAGATTCCAGATTCTTTGTGCAGGTCATTACCCGCTCATCTCCATTTAATTTATTGAAGGTCACTATCAAAATACCTTCTCTAAGCGATTTATTAAGTTCGTCTTGTGTTGGTATACCTTTGAGTTCAGCAACCTTTTCAGACACAACAGTCATTTTATAATTCCTCTGCGATACCTAGAATTTCTGCAAATATTAATAATGCACCTGCTACAAACAAATTTCCTGCGATAAGGAAACCACCTGCACCTATACGAATAATACTTTTTACCATGCTTATCCAAAAGTGTTTACTGCTTGGATCTTTAGGTTCACCTACTGGCACCGTTACTCTTTCAGGAATAGGCATTATCTCTTCTCCATAATTTTATCTGCAAGTCCATATGCTACTGATTCTTCCGCACTCATGAAATTATCTCTATCCATGTCTGCTTCAAGTGTTGCATAATCCTTGCCTGTGTGTTCTACATATAATTTTGTAAGTGTTTCTTTCCAGTGTTGTAATTCTTTGTATTGGATTTCAACATCACTGGCTTGTCCTTGTGTGCCACCTAACGGTTGATGGATCATGTGCCTTGCGTGTGGCAAAATAAATCTTTTGCCTTTTGCGCCTCCTGAAGCAAGAAAACTGCCCATGCTTGCGGCAATACCCATAACAATAGTATGTACAGGCGATTTAATAAAGTTCATAGTATCATAGATGCTCATACCTGCTGTAACACTTCCGCCTGGTGAATTAATATAAAAATTAATAGGCTTATCTGGGTTTTGACTTTCAAGAAACAGCATTTGGCTTACAATAAGACTTGCTGAAGTTTGATTTACATCTGTGTCAAGCATTATAATTCTATCTTTTAACAGTCTTGAATAGATATCATATGAACGCTCACCACGCTGTTCTTTTTCAATTACAACTGGTACTAAGTTAGGCATTCATAACCTCCGGCATAGGAATAGATGCTGTACTGTCATTGTAGTCACCATCCTTGTAATAATTTCTTGTAGCAGTTTCTTTAATCATTATACCATCTTTGTAACGGTACGTTGTGATTTCTCTGCGTACAACACCTGTTGTGTCAGCTTCAAATGCGCCTTGAAATGGTCCTTCTGTCATAGTCCTCTTCCTTGTTTAACTACATGTTCGTCTGGTCCTTTTGATGTAAACTCCATGCCCACTGCATTACCTACATACAAACGACCGTTATATTTCATATGGATTTTGTTTGTCGCTAACACAACTGTAAGATGCTGTTGCGGTCTAAATTCCATAACTTCTGCTTCAACCACTTGGTCTTTGTCTGTGCAAGTAATAGAGCATTTGTCTTCATAAAAAGTTTTCATTTTGATCCTTTATTTTTATATAGTATAATATAAAATACACGGTCTGTCAAGTGAAATCAGTCCCAAAGACTTTCGTAATATTTGCCAAAAAGTCGGAACCCATTCGAAATGCGTTTCTGTTCTTTATCTATTTCTTTTTTATCTTCAAGACGCATCCACACATCGTCTTTGTTTGCTTTACAGTCGAAAGCATAGATCATTTCGTCAAGGACCCAATCCCAACGCTTAAAATGATTGTCATCTGTTTGGCCTTGATACATTGCACTAATCTGTTCTTTCGGTGGCCACAGTTCTTCCGGAACATCTTTTTCATCTACATATGGAGCACCGTGTTTAGTTTCCTTTAGTTGTTTGAGCATAGGCAATATGATAGGAGCAAGTGTGTGATCCATGCTCCAGGTGTCCCAAGGGTCTATATGTACCTCTATCTTCTGGTCTTCACCATCATCTGTGTATTTTCCAATACTAACTTTCATAATCTACCTCTTCGAAACTTTCCTTAATGTATGCCATATGATATTGCGAAGGGTAGTGCCTTAACAACCTACCTGCTTCTTCTCTAACTGCTCGTGGCACCCGTGGATACTTCTTGGGATCTCGCAAGTCCATTAGGAATCGTTCTACATTTAATACTGCGTTTGTTCTTTCAATTGGTAGTGTCATCTGCCCACCTTATCCTTAGTGTAATGTCACCTCTTCAGTTGGATCAACCCCAAAGTAATCTATACACAATTTTACAATTACTTCAGGTACCAGATCCTCATCTTGTCCCTCTGGTATAAACATACCTTTGAGAGTACCATCTTTGCCTATTATAATGCCCCAGTCATCATCTTCCAAGGCTTCTTCAAAATTCACTACTTTCGGTGCCGTCATCTGCTTTCACCTTTTTGCTGATTGTTTTGTAGATGCCCGGATTAACTCGCAACACATGTGGCATCATTTCGTGTCTCACATAATTCCTAATATAACTTGTGTCAGTGTTGCTACTGTCTTCTACGTATTTAACATTATTTAAGTTAGCCCACAGTTCAAAGTCACGTTTCCGAGTTTGCCTAAAAGGCCTAATAATTTTATTTCTACGATAAGGAACAATCTTTCCTGTACCATGCATCGAACTCCAAACCCAAGTTTCTACACAGTCATCTAAGTGGTGACAAGTAACAACAGACAAGTGACTGTGAGCATAAACATCCATCCATTTATAACGCTCCTGCCTCCAATAATCTTCTTGGCTCATTCCTTTAGGTTTGTGTGGATTACTAATACCTCTTATTTGGAATGGTAAATCAAACTTGTCAACATACTGCCTTACACAGTCTTCTGCGACTTTACTATGTTCAGTGCCGTGGTTAAAATGGAAAACTTCTACTTCGTGATTTCTACGTAAGAAATCAAGTGCGGCCATTGAATCAACTCCGCCACTAACTGCTACCATAATCTTACGAGGCAGTTTGCCTTGTAGTTTGATCATGACTACACCTTGAAAAGTTTTACGTAATTCAGTCTAGTTTCGTTTGCTTCAAAATAACGATTTTTTGTTTGTGATCTTACCTTGGCTTTGATACGCTTCATTGTGCCTACAGGATGTTCGAACTTGTTCATAAAGCTCACCAAGTTACCATCCAGCACTGCGGTGTAGTTGTAGCTCTCCCAACGCTGACTGTAGCGACTGTCAAGGATTTTAATTACACCTTCTACAGGATCTTTTTCTTTGCCAAGATATTGACTGTCGCGATATTCAACACGGATCTCTTTGGTAATATCATTCTCATGACGGTCACGTTCTACAAATGCAGGAATAAATGCAACACGGCCAAGATTGTTTACAGGCACAGTATCTTCACTTATACTGTCAATCATATCTCTTTTGAATTCGTCAAGTTCACCTAGTCCTAACAGCACATAACGCTTGAGCCATTTGCGACCATCTTCAACTGCGGCATAGTCTTGTTCAGTAGGTTGAAACATTTGGAAGTCAGGATCTGTGTATTGTCCTGCTTTGGTGGCAAAATAAAACTTTACCATTTCTTTGTTTGAATGTTCTGTAGGCTTGTCTTCTGAATAACGGCGTGTTTCTTTTAGATAACCTTTACGGATTCTATATGCCGCATACGCCACAGCAAGAGCTTCTTGTGTGGGAACAGTTTTAAGTGGTAATGCTTTAGTTTTGAAATGCATCATGTCTTTGCCTCTCTATTTGCCTTAGTATGAGTATACTATAGCACCTTAAGACTGTTTTGTCAACTCATATTTTAACAAATATATCATGTGCATTAGAGTTTGGTTATTTCTATGTGTATTTGCTTGTAAACTCATTACTTCTAGGTTGTTGATATCGTTACGTTTAGTTCCGCCACGACTTTGTTGTTCATCATGGTCTATGCTTGGTCTAAACAATGGATGATTAGTGCTTGCATTATTGCCTAAGCCATAATCCAAAAGTGTTCCATACACTGGACATCTATCTGGTGCTTTGTTATATAGTTCTACCGGATCAGCACCGTACCTATCTCCACTGTGACACCAAATCCACTTTAGATCTTTGTGTTGCATATAATGCTCGTACAGTTTGTAAGAGCCTCCATGTGTGGCAGGATCATATTGTAAAAACATTTTTTTGTTAAGGATTTGTTCTTCTATGATCGGAACATCGCGAACAGGTAAAACATCGGGAAGAACATCTAAGTCCTTCCCAAGTGTTTCAATTAGATTTTTAAACTGTGACTGTTTCATCTTCGTCCTCAAATGCAAAATCACTATCATCAAACTCTTGTTGATTGTATTCATCTGCATCTAGACGATCCCATTGACGATTGTCCATAATCAACACGGGATTGATTACATATTCTGTAGTTGTACCATTCTTGCGTACAACTTCTGGAAGTTCAATCTTCAATTGGCTTTTGCTGTTTAAACCTTCTGGATGAGTGCGATAGTAGTCATAGTTAAGAATCATACTACGCAGAGCACTTGCAATCATAAAAGGAAAACTTTCTTGACGTCCACGGAAATCATCTGCATCTCGTGGATACAAGTTTGCAATAAGTTTTCGTAAGTCACCCCAAAGAGTACCACGTCCTGAACTACGGTTAGGTGATGTAGTTTTATCGGGATAGTAGGCTTGGATTGCGTTGACAAGTTCTGTTTCTAATTTACGCAATTCGCTTGCACCAAAGTTGTGTTCTTTTGTGTAATACCACATAAGAGTACATACACCCCATACTGTTGCGTGATCTAATTCACCGTTGCCCCAGGCAGTTCGAACAGTTCTGACTGCCCGTTTAAAGATATCTTCTCCGTATTGTCCACGATAGTCATAAAGTTTTTCAATACGGTTACAACTACCTGCACTTTTAGGTGTGCCAGTTGTTGCAATACCAAACGCTTCAAATTCTGCAAGTTCATTAAACAAACTTAGGTAAGGAGCATCACCTGCTTTAGGTGGAAATCCTTCTTTCTCCATTGCTTGTCCACGATACACACGGACTTTAAAATCGTCAAACCATTCAGTAGTTTTGTTAGAAATATTTCTAGCACCAAATTGGTTGGCGTTATCACTTTTGCTATCGCTAACAATATAAGTTGCTGGACACACTCTAGCACCTACTAGTGCTCTAGAACATGTTGCGTGTTGTGAGTCGTTTACATCAAGTGTACCGTCACTTTGTTTACGACCATGTGCTGGGTCACAAAGTTTGGTATCCCATTCTACTAGGATATCTTTAATTATGTGTGCTATATCAATGTTACGTTGTACATTATAATCGATATAGACATTTGTCCAATCAAATTCTTCTGCACCTTGTACACGTTCTTCTTCAACAAAGTACGGAAGATTGTACCCATAAAAAATACTTTTGCCTGTTTCTGTGTCAACACTATCACGCATCACACGTAATACCTCTTTGACTACATTTAAAAAAGGCTGACGCTTTGGCATAAAGCCAGCACAATCAATTACTTTTGTTCTAAGTCCTCTTACAAGAGCTTTAAGATCGCCATCTGGCTGACCTGCAAGACTTGTTAGTCCTTTGGTACGTTCTTCAATTGGTCCGAAAATTCGCTCAAGATCATCACCAAATTCATCTAGTAGATCTTCGTGGTAAAAGCGTTGTGACATATTTGCCTCCATAGTTTGCCTATTCATTATGTTATTAATATACTATATACTTGTGTAAATGTCAAGCAAATAGTTCACCAAAATTATTATTTGCTTGTTCCATTGCACCATAATCGGTTGCTTCGTGTACTTCTCTTGGTACAAATAATCTATCCATATATTTTTTAATCTGTTGATGACGCATACCAATATCCTTGCCAAACCATAATCCTCTTTGTTCTGCATTAGCAGGTTTTCGAACTGCACTTACACAAACATAATCTAAGCCGTCAAAGAAATCATACAATGCTTGTGGCTCATATCCAAACAAATTACATTGCTTGGGTACAATTTCAACTTGTATACTTGGGCGATGCTTTCTAATTGTACCTTCTGCTCCTTGCATTACAAGTAGTTCACTGCCTTCAACATCAATTTTAATTGCATCAACATTATCAAAGTCATAACTGTCTATTGTTCTTGCAGGTACAGGAACAAGTTGTTGACTTGGTCTTAATTTAATATCACTACTGTCTAGCAACACATGATTGTGTCCACCATGATCAGTATGATCTAAAATATCAATAGTTCCAGTATTCCGATTAGTTGCGGCAACTTTGTGTACTGTGATTTTTGCTTTTACATCCATAGATTGATAGTCACCTTTGTAAGTGTACCATCCTGCTTTGTAGTCAGGATCTCTTTTGAGATCGCCTTGTTCATCTGTTCCTTGCCAATAACTACCTTGTAATTTTTGCTTCTTAGCAATAGCAATATTTGCTTCTAGCATTTTAAGTGTAGTAGGTGTAGGTTCAAATGATTCTACATGTTCTGCAAATTCACTGTAGGCAATAGTATTGTTACCTACGTTTGCACCTACGTCAATTATACGTCTAGCATTAGGATAGATTGTTCTAATCAATCTAGCATTGTTGCCTTGATAGTAGATGTTATTTCCGCTAAACCTCGGTCCTTGCAAATTATCATGTGCAAGTAGCCAATAGCATCTACCAAACTTATTAATAACTAATCGGAAATTTGGATCTTGATATAATCCGCTTGACTCTTTAAAGCCAAAATTTTGTTCGAACTCAGATTCTGAGATTGTTGCTGTAATTTTCTGTGGCATGCTACTTCTCCTTATAACAGATTACCACAAATATTTAGCAGGTGAAAAATTACAATCATATATATTTGGCTCTATAGACCTAAGGGGAGTTAGCGCGAGCGCCACTAACTCCTTGCTCTTTAGCAACTTGGCCTCATTTGCCGTTCACCTTCCTGTCGGTGTAGTTGCTGGCCCACTATGTGGAAAAATTTATAGTATATCATCTGCAATACCTAAATCAATAAGTTGTTTAGCAGTATAATATTGATCACTTGGGTTTTTAATAAACTTGTTTCTAACTTCTTGTACTGACATACCAGTAGCTTCTTTTAAAATTTGCAGACATCTCATTTCACAATTTTGATTTTCTTTCATCTGCGCTCTCATGTCATGCATTTTAGAATCCATGCTGTCAGAGTGTTGATGATTCATTATGCCTGTGTTCTTTCCAATGTATCTGTAACCTTGCGATCCACTTGCAAAAATCAAAAAGCCTGCACTCATTATAGCGCCAATGCCAACTGTACTAATATGATGATAACTGCTTTTCATTACATCTATAAGAGCAAACATTTCATACAAGTCACCACCAGTTGTGTTAATATAAAGTTCAAGTACACGTTTAGGTTTCTTTGCTAAGTTTGCACTTATGATCCACTTGATTGCTTCACTTACGTTTTCATTTGTAATCTCACCGTGAAGATAATGAATATCATTATCAAGTAGTGATCTATCAATTGCTTCCACGCTAGTCCAGTTTTCATATTTAGGCATATTTTTTTATTATTTTTACTCCTGTGTCCATTTGTGTTTTGATAAATTGTTTTCTTCACAATAACGAATAAACAATCCAGTCTCACGTCCATGAGCTTCTATTTCCCAAGGCAGATCCCAATAGTTTGTTTTTTTAGGATCAACAGTCTTGCCCATCCAACATCCATCAACGCTTGGATTTAATTCGCGTCTTGCATATTGTTTTACGTGTACCATTTCATGTGCTACAGTCTCTAGAAGTTTTCGTAGAGGTTGTTCACGATCTATCTCAATTTCAAATTCTCTATTATTATCCAGCTCTAAACAATAACCTAACGCACCATCTGGCTTGCAAAGATTAACAGTAATGTCTAGATTTTTCATGCGAGGCATTAGAGTCTTCGCACAAAACTCAACCATTTTTTGAGTGTGTTCTTTTTGAGACTTAGAACCACCTGTAACTGATACAATCATAGTACACCTTTATTAAGTTATAGTTAACTATAGCAGATAGTGCGTACTATGTCAAGTCTTTTGGTTATCTTTCTCTACTTCTGTGATGATAATAGTGCCTTGATCGCCAACTTCTACTTTGATTTTGGTTCCTTCAGTCCAGCCTTTGGCTTTCATTATTTCATCAGGGATTTTCATGGTAATATTCTTTTTATCACCTGGAATATCTTGGAATATTTCTTCTGCTTTAAATGTTAATACTTTGTTGTCTTCCATACTGTATTTACTCCTTAGTATTCCTGTTGCCATACATATGCACTAAAGCCTTTGCCGTTAGTGTCGCCACCGTTGTTGTCAATTTCTTCACCATCGTAACTGATACCAAATAGTGTGTCTTCCCCGTTTGGTGCTTCATCTATAGTAAACTTTAGTTTCTTTAGATCAATAAGACCTGGAGTTTCTAAAATGCCATCAAAGAAACAGCCTTTTTCAGCACTCATAAACTGTAACACATAGTCACCTTTGTTAGCATACTTGCTACCGTCTTTGAGTCCTTCGGTAAGCTCAACTTCCCAATCGGTTTCTTCTGATATACGACTTGTAAATTCATTAAGGTCTTCGTTTTCAGCAATATCTTCCAAGTGTTTTGCATTGTACTCTGTACTGTCAACCTTTTCAATATTGATATTAGCACTGTCTGAAGCAACACCCCATACATGATCAAACTCATTAGGTGCTTCGTACCAAGGACTTCCTACTTCATCGTCATCATTGTGTAAAAACATTGCCTTGCGTGGAATGTCTGCACCATTAATGTTTTCGTATTCTTCATCTGCGTTTACGTCTGCAGGTTTTTTGTCTTCTGCATTTAGAGCATAGTGTACACAATCGCTGTCTCCGCTTTCAAGACTTTGTTGCCAAAAGTCATATGCTTCTTTGTCAAGTTTAATATATGCAGTTTCTGCACCATATCCATTTACAGATATTCTGTAGTAGTGAGGACCTTTGATTTCCTCAACCAGTTCTTTCTTTTGTTTTGATGTTGCCATTATTTTATTCTCCATTCCGTCTTTTCTTCAAGGGCATGTCTTGCACCGTGAATGTAATCACGATCTTCATCATCCAATACGCTCCAATATTTAGAAACGCTTGAAATTTGTATTG
>Ga0070754_10001696_pt1 | contig 17165 bp, 9 predicted proteins | sample VirMetDEL_Sep_01_FD_75181 | JGI IMG/M metagenome (GOLD analysis project Ga0070754, IMG submission 75181) | Aqueous microbial communities from the Delaware River and Bay under freshwater to marine salinity gradient to study organic matter... | ecosystem: Environmental > Aquatic > Marine > Coastal... | reverse complement strand
TTTACAATAACCGTGTGCGCATGGCAAGTGATGTGAACATGGGCACCAAGACACCTCATCTTCAAGAGCATCTGCTTCAAAACCCTAAAGAAACATGTAGTGACTATAAAGAATATTCATGGAGTTATAACCAGGCTAAATATCGTTTGTTTTTAGAGAGCCCGACAAGCAAGTTTATTCCGTTTGATGAATACACGGTTGTAATGTATTTCCAGAATAAGAATGTGGGTCCAAACACAGATATAGTCAGTAGCGCCTGCCGACCATTTGGATCGCCTAATGACAACCCTACAGGTGCTGTCATGATCAAGGAATATGATAGCGTAATAAATTGCATCGACTATACACAGGGAGGCACACAACAATTGTGTATAAACCTGACAGAAATGAATGAGAATGCCAGAAATCGCTTACAAAACGGCAATGTAGGGTGTTATACAGATTCTACATACAATACGTTTGACTACGTTGGACCTGGTGTGTGTTCGCTGGATAAGTCTACATGGTTCATTCCGGAAAAAGAAACAACAAACATAATTTGGTCTGGAAAATGGACCACAAATAGGATTCCTCCGTTTAGAAAATATAGAACACAGTACAAATTTAATGCTGCTTGGTATGATTATAATTTACGGCAAGCATATAATTTGAAGCAACCTTATTTAACTAACCAAATGCTTCTCGATCCTGCCGCCACAGTCATACGACAATGGGCTGAAGCTGCTTGCAGTGGAAAAAATCCTGTAACAGATTTGACTTTTAAGACATTGACGCAAGACATTCTTGGCGACCAATCCAAATTTCAGCCCATGTTTTACAATGGACTAACGACATGTCAGGGATATAACATTTTTGTATATTATACAAACGAGCGTGGTGGTTTGCCCACATCTAGATATGACAAAGGAACGTACTTTGAAACATATACCACTACAGGAGGAGCCAAACCACATACATGTCCATCACAAGCAAGATATTTGAACACCGATAGAGACAACATTCCTTACATGGAGGTTGTTTTTTATGCACACACACAAGACGAAACATATACATCAGAAGTATTAGACAACGGGGGTGGATTCACATATTATAACCCGTCCAAGTTTCCTGCAAGTAAAAATGCGTATTTTTCGACGGATTATCCAGGGACGTATGTATACAACCAGGGAAATTACACTTCGATTTCCACAACTTTCCAAGGGTACTGCTCGGCATTATTTTATGAACCAAGCATCGAAACTATTTCCTGTTTTAATGATATTGTTGATGTCCCAACAACATTTTGTACGTCATGGTGTTACAAAAAAACATGCACTGACAAGCACCCTCCCACAAACACAAAATCATATTGTTTCTCTGCGTGGATGGGCGTCAATGAAAATTTGAATTCGGGTCAAGATACATCTACCACAAATATCAAGACAGTGGTGTCCAATAACGGCACATTCCTAACCTCATACAGGCTTACCCCACTAAAATCAGACAATCAATCCTCTTTATCGAATCATTATTACTCCTCTGAGTATATTCACAAGCCAATACAACAAAACATACTTGCCTCATGCGAGACTACAAATATCCTGAATTCAGGAAAAGAAGCCATTCCTAAACAATTACAAACAAATATTCATACTAGTAATTACAGATTACAGCCACTGACACTTTCTCCTATTGACAGTAAATCCATTTGTCATTCAGGCTTTACAGAGGCACGAGTTTATACAACAGGGTTTTTATACACTGCAACACCACCCAAATTAATTGAGACTAGCTCTGGAAAACAAAAGTCTTTTATGAGTACATCATTATCAACACGTCAGGTTGGCTTGCTTGGTATACCAGATTACTTTTATTGGAATAGCCCTAATACAGACGTTCCCAAAGAAGGAGATGTATGGACACTAAGTGATTCAAATTCTATTTTGAGTCTAACCAGCCAGTGCGAAAGCAATGGAATGGGGTTAGTGCAATATACAGATGGTGCTTTACAACGGGCGCCCATTTTTAACTCCTGGCACATTGGTGATACACTTCCGAATGGCGACAGTCTCATTGGGTTTCATAACAGGGACTGTCTAGGAAGTAATATCATACGACTGTCTAATGTGTTTAATGGAATTGCCGATCCCAAGGGATCTGGTAAAAGCGCAACAAGATATATTATTCCCGGAACAGCTCATCCCAACCCAAATATCCGTATGACACAAATGAGAAAACGCACACTTCATATAAGGGATGTCAATGGAGTAAGACGAGTTATCACGGTCCCGCCCTGTGCGGTTCCGGATACGACTCGTTTTTTTAATAATGATAATGATATGATTCCATGCAACAGTACAAATATCGCTTTTCGTTTTCCAGCAGTATGGGGAAGTATGAAAATGAGAGAAATCTTGTCAACAATTCCCGGACACTTGGTGTCGGGAGATAGCTCTTTAAAATATATGCAATCCATGTGTCAGTTATTATGTGAAAAAGACCCTGTTTGCCAAGCCGCTCGTTTTAATATAGATAGTACAAACTGTGATTTTTTCCGCATTCCACTTTACTCAGAAACAGTGTGTGAAGATGACTACGCGTGCTCCAGTGTATCCACAGCACCCTATGCAAAAAACACACACTATTGCGCACAAAAAGATTGTACACCAAGAAAAAAAATGTGCATCAATCCAGATATTTTGATTGGAGAACCTATACACAAAAAACAAGAAGCAGATTTGGAAATGAACACTATTGTCGAAACAGAATGTACCAACGGTTTATCCGGTGTAAATGTTTTTGATGAAGTGTACTCAAATGAAATATGCTATCAGAAAACAGGTTCTCAATTTATTGGAGCTGGTGTGTGTCGAGGAAAGGAAAATGAACCCATATGGAGCAGAGCTGTGACGTCCGTGCGAAAGGAGTCAGAGTGTGAACAAATGTGTCGCCAGACATATGGATGTCAGGGATTTATGTACACAGACAGATCCGCATACAAAATAAACGGAGCAACAGAACAAGATATTGAGAATGCAACCAATGGGGATAATGTGACTTTTGGAATACCTGCTAATATACTGTGGCAATGTCATCATTTCATACATCCCCATTTCCCGGCATACAACTTGTCACAGGCAGCAGCGGAATTTGTGTATCCTGACTGTTTTACAAATGAAGGTAATTGCAACTCAAAAACATTTATCGAGAGCACCGACGCAGATCTTATGCAACAACCCTTTTTGTGCTTTCGTCTTAGTATCTATTTTCCAAAAAAATTCCATACCACACAGACAAACTTTTCTGATCTTGCTACAGTAGAGGATACCATTTTACACAAATTTTGTGAACCTGGTTATATAGAAGGAACTACTTCAGGGAATGGAAATATTATTGACCCCTGTGATCCTAACCCATGCAAAAACGAAGGCACATGTAAACAAGATGATACTGACGGATACACATGCGAATGCCAAAGTGGAGATGTACCGGGGGGTGGTTATGCTGGAAAAAATTGTGAGTTGATTTGTGGAGCTGTATACTGGCCAAGTCCATACGCATATAAATTTTGTTGTCCTGATATTACAAACCCCTGGCCATATTATCCCATCCCAAAAAACGGATGTCAACAAAAAGAATGCCTGAATTGTTTAGAAAATAGTGCTACTTTTGGTTTTTTTGCCTCAAATTATTGCTCAGGGGTTCTTTCTTACGAGTGTTATGCTTTATTTATAATTATAACACCTAACTAACTTACCTTTTCTTCTAATTATTGTGTGAATGTTGACCCCAATATTTGTCTAATGCTATGGCAATTTTATTTGGGAGAGAATTGATTTATATTTGGAATATTTCAAAGCCGTGTATCAAAGAAAAGACAAATGTGTAAATAAACGATTTTCAGATTGATTTAAGTTTGTCATTGTGTGAGATCCAAAAGACCACAAATAAAAAGCCAAACACTAGACAACAAAATAAAATGGTATGTAAGGTATGTAATGTTTGGTTTCTTTGGGGGCGAGATCCTGTTGCTGATACGGTGATCCTAAATGTTTTTGTCAGGCCATGATGTTTTAAACTAAAAGGTGTTTCTCTACAGATTACATCGCCATATGCACCCACAAATCCAGCTGCCATGGCTGGTTTAGCATTTATAGGGGATATTTGCATATAACTTTGTAGAATAGCCTTTGTAATGCCTGGTGCCATAACACGCGGGGTGTAGTCTAGGCGGTAAGACAATATGTAAGTTTCCGTCGTGTTTCCGCGCACTGGTAGCATGACACACTCTGGGTATTCTTCCGAATGCGAGCCCATTAATCCTACATATTTCCAATAGTAGCATTCACATGTATCACCAATTGCAATACAGCCAGGTTTGCTGGGCGCATTATGATCAAATACACCCTTTGGTTTTCCCAAAAGACAGACCCACAGGGGCCCGCGATATTGCTCATCGACGAGTAAAAGAGAACCTCCGTCAGGTCCTTGGTGTATAATAGTTGGATCTAAAAACACCATACCCTCTCTTAGTGACATGAACCCAAGCCATGCATCGTCGTGACGGATTCTTGTTCCATGGCATCTTGATACATCGAATGTTATCCATGCTAAAATTATTTTATAGAATATTTGGGTGTACTGGTTTGTTTTGAACGAGGCCATTTTATACTCATTTTTTTGCTATAAATTTAAACATTTGTATTTCTTTGTACCAGAACATTATGATTTTATATTGTGCAAGCCATAAATTTATAATGTAATATAAGAAACCCCTAGAAAGTTTTTGAACCCTATATTAGACATTTAATATAATTGTATCGTTAAACACGGCTCTTGCTCATTTATTAATCATTAGTTATTTTATAATATAATATTTATATGTTTTTTTGAAAAAAATATAAAATGAATGTACTTAACATTTCCGATGTTTCTACCATCTCTTGATTCCATACAACGCAAACCATGGATGTCAGTCATAACACGGATTTTGATAGTGCCAGACAGGCACATGAAATTATGGAAATATGTACAAGGCTTGAACGTTTACTACAGGATTTTAATGCGTCTTCTCCTACCACTCCTTTGCACCATATTTCTGATCTCATACAAAAAGCAAAAAACATCAAAGCACCAGACGTATCAGCTTCCACAGTTGACAAATCAAAGGAAGTTGAAGAAGAAATACAAGAAGAAATATCATTCAAAACCCCAAAGGATAAGAGCCTAACATTGACACCATCCATTGACCAGACATTAAAGCCCGTAATTATTCTTTATGACCTTGAGACAACCGACTGCAAAGTCAAGCGCAGTCAGATTGGAATTACAGAATTGTGTATGCTCAAAATCAAACCCGGATGCACGGAAGCGTCGCTGCAAGGAAAAAGCACACAAAAGTTTTACAGACTGGTTCTCCCATCACAAGCTTTCTCGCCGACAGCAACACGACTGACAGGGTGGACCAGACAACGACTCAAGGATGCCGGGGCCACATCATTTCAGAACATTTTTCCTGATCTTGTCAAGTTTCTGACTGAAGATAATGCACCAGTGTGTTTGATAGCACACAATGGCATGGGGTTTGATCACAATATACTTTATCATCATATTCGCAGAGTTTCCTCCGATGCATGGCTAAATGATCTTGGACATGTAACCTATGCAGATTCCATCTATATCTGGAAACAGTTTGATAAAACACGGTCGAGTTATTCTCTAAATAGTCTTCCACAGAACATGAAAACAGGAGCTGGTCGACACACTGCAGAAGGCGACTGTCTTATCACACTGAGAATGCTAAGATCCATAGCAAAGGTGGAAACTGGTCCCAAGCAGCCATGTCAGGACCAGGCATGGATGGATTGTGCTGTACGTGTATCACAACTCCCATCGACACTACAAACACGCATACAAAAACGAGAGTAAGATGATCAGGCGTTTTTACCATATGTATAAATTGCGCAACACTCTTAACACACACAGAACGATTTATTATGTTTCATATTCTTCAATACAAGAACATTTTCCAACTTACAAGTGTGGATACAACTTGACATTTAAAGTGATAAAAAATTAAAACTGCCTCATCAACATGGGTGTTCCACGACAAAAAAGCAAGGCTGTGGGAGAAGAAGTCTCTGAAACAACTCGACGTCGCCCACGGTTTAAGCATAAAACCATTGTAAAGCGTAAGTTCAATGCCATTCAGAACCAATCGTTTTCCAAGCAAACTGCGACTAAAACTGCAAGTAATCCTCATCGGGTCTATTCTGCCATACGTGTGTTTCGGAATCTCATGAAGCAAGGACAACACCCTGTGGAATTACCCGACTTTATGGATATACCACTAGCTAACGTGGAAGGAATTACAGCAATTTCCAAGGGCGCCCGTGAAAGAATCAATATTCTTCTTTCGGGACGGCTGAATCGACAAATGAGTTTTCTGACAAGAATGACACAACAGGAAAAGAAAACGAAACGCACTATGGAACGACACTGGCAGGCACTTAATTGCTGTCCCGCTGTTTAATCATTTTTGATGATGGATATTTTTCCCATCTTATTTTGATAACATTGGGGTTTTCTTGATATTTATTTTGTTAGAGAAATGGTTGCCAGAGTCTCTGCCAACTTTTCAAGATACATGCATATAATTTTGAGTAAAATGTGGTATACTATAATAAAAGCAAAACAACATATTCCAAGACTCTATTCTGCAAATGCAAGTGATGCTGACTTTGTCTTTGGTGTTGTGGGTCCGAGTGTTGGAAATGATATCTTCTCAACACGAACATTGGGTGTGAGAATGGACTTTGCGGGAAGTGCGGGTGTAGTGGTAATTTTAGGTTGATTTGGATTGGCCGATGCTGTTGTCGTTGGGATGGGTGGTATTTTTTCCTGTGTAAAAGCAGGGGGGTTGATAAGATCCAGTTCCATACTTGCTTGGAACTCTCTGTATAGTTCTTCGTCATTTTCTGCAGAAAAGTCGACATCGGCGGTCCCAATAGTATGTAGAGGCGTGCTTAATGCATTGTTGATCTCATTTACAGAATCGATATTTTCCTGGATGTCTTCCATGACATTGTCAATAGAATGAATATCCACACCTTGTCGCAACCCTACTCTCATACCATCATATGCATCGACCATATGTTGTGCAATGACACCCATTTCTGCTGCGTCTATTTGGCGAATGACATTATCTGTTTGATTTTGCATGCGCTGAAGTTGTAATGTTAGGTCGCGCTTACGTCTCAGACACATCATGACTTTATCTTTGCGATTTCCGCGTGCATGCCAGACCTTACATGTCTCTATTTCCTTTTCAATGCGATCATCCATTTCCTGACATTTTCTCTGTAGCATATCTCGCACACCCTTGAGCTGTTGGACAGTTAGTCGTTGTTGGTCGATGTGATTTTGTCGCTTCAAGTCTTCGCTGGAATAACTCGTGGGCTTTTTTTGTGCGGTCGGTTCATTTTTATCTTTGTTGTTGCATGTAACCACCGTGGGTAATTTTGATTTTCCAAACATTCGGTTCCACCATGTTTTGGGTGCCGTGGTTATGTTGCGGCTGGGGGGAATGACATGTTCGTCATTTGTTAGCGACGTGTTGGTCGACATGATTTGCGTATGGATGGGTTACCATGTAGTGTAATTTTTTAAAAAATGACAATAAAATTAAATTGAAATATATGTACAAGAAAAGATTTATATTGCATACAAAAAAACGACGTGGTTAAAATTTTAAAATATAAATCCGGGCTTTGTTTATTTTGATACCATTTCTTACAAAAGACAATACATTACAGATATATTTACGCCGAAGTTAATTTCACTGCTGAAATGGCAAACATGATATAAGAACCAGGAAGCAGGACTCGCATATAGTACATCACAGCAATGAGCACTTCAATGGCTGACTCAAAATTTGGAAATACAAACTTCAAATCTGATTCGCGATGTCGAGTGATCATTAACAATATTTCCGAAAATGGAATAAGGATAGCTGATATAGCAAGAAACTTTCCGTCTTGTGTATCAAGACTGTCTGTTTTTCCATAGGCTGATACTACCGCCCAAGTAGTAAAAAGACAAAACACAAGGAAAATACAAAAGTATCCGTGTAATAAAATCTGGCGGATTTTTGAAAAGGTAACACTTGAAAAGGAAGGTGAAACACGGGACAAAATAAATTGTTTAATACACCACCCTGAAATGATTTCAGTAACGGGTACAAATATTAAGGAAATGAGAAATGGTCCACGATGCTGAGAATATATATTAGACGATACACCGGCAATAATTAATATCCATCCTATAGCATACATGGCCGGGCTTGAATAGCATTTGACACCACGCCACATTTTTTCCATAGTCTCTGTTTGTGAACCAATGACACTACTGCCCCCACTTGATTTCTTTTTTGACAGGGAAGACGAATGTCTATCTGGTAGGCTAGTATCATCTTCCACAAACACAGTTGTTGACAAAGAAGGGTCAGATTTGGAAGAAGGATATTTTGATGCTGTGGAACGCGCTGGAACATCCGATTCCAGGCTATCTGATGATTGTGTTGAAATGTTTGAATATCCATTTTCTTCCCTTGTGTACTTTTCTGGAAATACCAGGTCTTCATTCCACGACGCGCAAGACAAAAACGCGCCGCTCACAATAAGTCCTGCTGCGCTCTCCATTGTGTGTCATTTAATGCGGATTACTAAATTGTTTATTAACTTTTATTTTTCTTGTTGTTGTGTCAACATCTTCTATAGTAAATATAAATCGAACAATGGAAACGAGAATCAGATAATGTCTTTTGTTTTATTGTACCATTTAAATGGGAAGAGAAAAAGACAAAAAGAGTGTTACAATCCTGTTTCAAATTCAGGCTATTATGAACTGTAAAAAACTTGAGTATCAAGGGTTGCATTGGCAAGACAAGTAGATTCCCAAATTGCATATGCAAGTTCGTTGTCATTGGGAACAACATACATTCCCAGTGACCGAGAAGTATCACAGCAATCTATGCATGCACTAATAGCACCGTCGCGATATTTGGTATGTTTGTAACTGCGAATACTTTGTAGACAGTTGTCGTTAACTAGTTGCATGGAGGGTGTTCCACAGTGTGTGTTTATATTTCCTGGTGACGGAAAATGGAGATCCACTGTGGCACAGGCACCTCCTACAATTGTAGCTGTCTGTGCAGTCTGAGCATTGACAAACCCCTGTTGATCCAAGTGTGCGCCTGGGTCTAGTAAGACACCGCTTGGGTCTTGTAAACTCCGGAATATAGCCCATGGTTTATTGGTTGCAAGTGTGTCCAAATGAGCAAGGTGGATATCTTCCGCAAATGATGTCCTGAGAACACTGTCTAATGGCAGGGAAGAATCCGAGAGACACCATGGGCCCAACCCATAAGTATGGGCCCGAGGTATAAAAATATGATATAATCGTCCTGAGAGTTGACGGGAACTATGGGACGGCATGATCGCCGCCTTCAACTGGAAGAAAGATGTGGGACGAGGTACACATGACCAATATGCCAATGCCGCACCGGGTACTATGGGATCACAATCCCCATTGGTATCATTTTCAATATCATCATCGTCATCGTCGTCGTTGTTTGTGTCTTGTATTGGAAACATAGTTAGATATCGTGTATTTCCCACACATGCTGATTGTCCCTGACTTCCTAAAGCCGATGCCGATGTTGTGATTAGTACCTGACGAGTTGTGTCTAGTGCATTCCACACTGAAAGGGTTGGCCATGGATCGTAATTGTTGATATTGTACCGCGCTTTCTGCAAACACTCGCGTGTTATGACAGCATTGTCTGTATGACAGGCGTCAGTGTAATATTGCAAATAACGATCGCGCGTCCCCAAATCACAAAACTTTCCATCTGTGCCGGGCCCGTGGTTGCCTATACATGGCTGAACAGTCGATCGCCAGTGTTGTGGAAGAGTTTCCAAGAACAAACACTGGCGATAGACTGAGTCAGAGACTGAACTGAGGCGGCTTAAAGGAAGGCAGTCACTATCACAGAAAGCACAGCCCGATGCCACACATGTTTCCATGTGTCGCTGACAACACTGTGTATCATCTCTTGCACATGTTTGAGAGCGCACCGGACCAAGTGCATGAACACCTCCAGGCTGCAAACCACAAGCTGCTCCCGGTCTACAGCATAGTGTCGCGTCCTTAAAAAATTCCCTCTCACATGCCTCTCGAACTTCTTCCAGTGTTTGAAATGATGATGATGATGATGATGATGATGTTGAGAATGAAGACATTGAGGAAAAAGAAGAAAATGATGATGATGTGTTAGCATCCCACATATGTGGACATGTGTATATGGTATTGGTAATGTTTGTGGTATGTCTATCAAAACCTCCTCCACAAAAACAGACCACCATGTATGCCAGGGTAGAACCAGTTTCGTTCCCAAACTCAAACCCTCCGGACGGACCCCACTTACCCCCATTTATTTTTTGGTACGGATACACCTCACATGTATCATGCCCCCAGGAAAATCGTGATGGACATTCTAATGAATCGATCCCAAAGTGCTCCATATCACAATTGTACTCACAAAATTTCCCATGCCAGGTGCCCGTACACTCACACTCATGAGTATCGCTGTTGCATACACTATCATGCAAACACACGCCAGCTTCTGGAATGCCATAAATGGTGCTCATATATGTGGGATCCATTAAACATGCATCGTTGTTCTTATATTTACATGTTGGATCAACATTAGCTTCACCCGGTCGGTCATTGGTTCCATAGCCTACATCACACAAACATCCATACTCTGTAGCACTACCGTGGTCAGGATCGCACTTTGGCAAAGTACAAAAAGACTCGGACGTGAATGCCGATCCAACCCCACAATTACAGCCGAGAACACTTCCTTCCCATACACCATTATTATGACACAGTGGTGTTCTACAGTCTGTGGCCGAATCAAATCCCATAAAACATTCACATCCGACTTTATCTATGTCAGGTGAAAGTACATCGCCCATATTAGGTATACCAAAATAACAACTCGTTGGAAATGTTTTTGTGTTGTTTGATTCTGGAAGTTTAGTAAGTTTAAAACTTCTCATAATACTATCTATAACTCCTATCACAGAAATATCTGCATATTTTTTTTCTGCGCGGATGACCACGTCTTCTAAAGCAACATGGCCATCTACATTGATCGAACCGGAAAAGCTGTGCTTTACTTTCATGTATGGTCCAACATCTTCTCCTACATTTTTATATCCTGGAAACAACGATTCGCGCATTCGAATTGTTTCTGTATCATCATACCCTCCATCCGTTCCAAAGCTATTTAGTCGATGTACAAGTTCTTCAAATCGACGTGATGCTTCCATAATACTCAAAGCCAATTCCTGATTTTCACGGCGTATTTCTAATATAGCCGTAATCATATTTTGCTCACGGACCTCTAGTTTACGTACATTATGGATGGAAATGAGACTACCAACCAATAGTGCAACCATAACGAGCCAATACAATGGAAGTGTGCCATTGATCATTGACAAGTTCGCCATGTTTAAAAATGAGATTAAATCAAATGTCTAATATATTTCTTAACGTTGTTTAAATTGGATGCTGTTTACACGCATGGATAGTGCTCCTTTGTTGTTCGTGTGAATGTGATTGGATGTAGATGACACAGGCAATTTAAAAACACGATTTGTAATTGCTTCCGGGGTGGATTTTGTTTCGCCTTCCTGTGTATTTTGCTTGCGGGATTGCAGGGGCGACAAAGTTTCTGATTGTATTTTTTCATTGGCCCTGGAAAATTGGTTTTGTATTTCTTTATAATGAAGCATAGACCGATGATGTATACAGCCATTTATCATAACCATAACAATGATAACAATGATAAAATATGTCATCAACACTTCCAAGTAGTCAGCGATGCTTTGAGTTGGCTCGCAATTTGTATAATCTGGAAGTGGATAAGTTAACATTTCTCTGTTAACCAGACTCGCCATGGCGATGACACATGCCGTTATACATGTCTTGTTATATAAACATATATTATTATATATTATTGTGTATATTTCATATATATAGGCCTTAATATATACGTATAATTCTGGACAAACATATGATCCCAAGTTTTTACTCTAAAACATTTACGAATTTTTAATATAGTTTCAATTGTAGTTATATATTATAATTTGTTTTAAAACCAATATGACATTTTATATTGATGAATATAACGTATACGGTATATGTATATCAAACATTTTGGTTATACATCTACCCATGTATTTCCCGTTTATACATATGTTTACTCTAATTTGTTTTATATTATATCATATCCTAATACGGTATAAATGACTTTATATCACATATAATCTGATAGTTCTAAGAAAGTATGTGTGATATTTCAAGGATATGAATGTTTTGTAGAGCATATTCTAAACATGGCACTGATAAAGAAACCTTATAAAATAGATATTGAAGTTGATGTCACTTCTAAGGGTATAATAAATATCGAACCCTCTAAATCTACTGACCAGGGTGTTCCTTTTTCTAAAGAAAAAAAAATAGCTGAGAATGTGTTCTATATATTACGAATTTTGCATCCTCTTTTGGCGGTTGTCTATTTCTGTCTTATGATATATGTTGTTGTTGTATCAACAAAATATAATTCTACGCATAATAACTTTCCAATACATAAGATAACTAACCTTTTCATACCTTCAATATGGCCACAATCATATACCTACATTGAATTAGAATTGAGTACCTGGAGTGTCAATATTTTATCTGTTGTTCTTGTAGTAATTATAGGGAACTTTTTATACCACACAATATGTTTTGTTGAAATCATTCTCATTCCGAAAAGCCATTTGTATTGGTATGGTGTTGTAAATGGAATTCATCCTTTACGCTGGGCATTTTATGCAGTTACATTTTCGGCCATTGCTTGTATTATATCCATTTTAAGCGGTTTTCATACCGAAAATGAGATTATGCTAGTGGTGAGCGTAGTTGTTTCTGTTGTTGCTCTTACATATACTGCAGAGGTTATTATTTTTAACAAAACGCCGAATATATTGAGTACAAGAAAATCAGGCATTTTCCCGTTTGTGAAAACCCTTTCTATTCCGGTAATTATATTTGCGGTATTTTTGACATTTTTATTGATACACTTTTACAGAATTTCTGATTTTAAAAATACGCCTCATTGGTACGACACATTAGTAACCGGTGTATTTTATATTGGGTTAACAATAGCGTGCGTTACTTTCACATTTATGACTATTTTTGTATATCACGAATATGAGGAATTGATCAACATTTTTCTTGTAACATCACTTCATATCTACTTTATCGGAATTGTCTTAAAATACGCACTACAAGAAAATCATAACCCAAAATGTGTGTCTCCAAAGCCTTCGAGTATTCCCGGACTGCCTGAATATCTTGTCATTGGAGATAGTATTTCCAGAAATTACGTAGTAGGTGGAAATTTGTTAAATAAAGTCTCTGATATTTTTGCAGGACAAATCATCACACCCAATGGTGAAGGAAGTTACAAAAATGCACGGTGTGTCGATACATGGCTTGGAAACAAACACTGGGGGATTGTTACAGTCAATTTCGCTATTTGGGATGCTATATCGAGAGTACCCATGTATAATTACGATTATAATTTGCGTCGTGTCTTTAAACGTATTATGAAGGCTTCTGATCGTGTAATATGGATTTCAGGAACACCTATTGCAAAAAAACAATCTGATGGATATGAAGCTCCTATGTATGCCCAGTTTGGGATCCCTGCATATAATGCCTATGCGTACCAAATGGCAAAATCATTGGGAATAGAAACGTGTAATATATTCAAAAATATTACAGATTTATGTGGTGGAAATACAATATTCGACTCTTGTTTGCCTTATTTAAGTGACGGAGTTCATTTAAATGATGATGCCTCTCAACTTGTTTCAGATGTGATTGAAGATTGTATTCGCAATCCCGGATCACATGACAATATGTTTATTTAAGTAATTATTTTATCAAAGAATGTATGTTTGTTATATGTTAATTAAAAATACGTGTCTTAAAGTATTATTGTTAAAATTAAAACAATATTTTTTAAAATATATAAAAATAACAGTATGTTATATTGTATATATACATATATATCACAAGATTAAAGATACAATGTATTAATCAAACTTAAAATAGTATTACATATGTATATTTCCCGTTTATATATACAATTATCTACTAGTATTATATATAAATATAACCAAAAATGTCGTAATTTCTATGTGATGCTTGGGTTTTTAAGAACTGTATAATGTATTTTTAGGAATACACACAAATTACAAACCACGTTTTCCAAACATGGCAATAACAAACAAAATATATAAAATAAATGTTGGGGCTAATATTCCCATCAAAAAAATAAAAACTGCAAATCCTGCTAAAACAGCAAAACGCACCTTTTCTAATAAATGCATACTAGTCACCGCTGGGCTCACTATCGTTGCTGGCCTTTTTTTGGGCCTCGGGTTGGGATTATCGAGTTTAAGTACAACAACAAAACATACAGAACCACTTCTCACTCAGCCTCCAACAACAACCACTCAGCCTCCAACAACAACGACGACGACTACTCCAGAAACAGATGAATTCAGGAGTTGTTTAGTACTAGGAGATACCTCGGAAAATACCCAGTCAAGCAATGTATATTACAAACTCTATGCATTGGATGCTGGAAATGGCAATGTGTCATGGACCTTTGCAAGAAGGGGGGGTACTATATTTTCGTTGGAAAACAATCACAAATTGATATATGCGTACAATCGATTTGATCAAACTACAAATAACTGGTATGCACACAAAATAAAATTCGAGGCTTCCAATGGGGCACAAACCATTATTGATACAAAATATATGTCAGACCAAAACACTTTGAAACTTTTTACTTGGGCATCACAAGGGAATACCAACGACAAAAATATTAGTTTTATTTCCGTGACAACTTCAGATGAGAGTTTTTATACTGATGTAAACATACATAACAATTCTAAACTAAACACATGGGCAATCCCTGTCGGATCTGAATGCGGTGTATATAGCGCATCTCCCGTTCCTGGACCAAACCAATCCTTGTTTTATATGTGCGGAGTAAATGAAGACAGTTTAGATTTATATTCACGCAATGCTATAACAGGAAATGAGGCTTGGAATTACACTAATTTCAACATTACTCATGTTACAAAAAACACAGACCCATTTGTTGCTCCCGATGGAACCGTGTATGTTTGCACATTTAGTCCTGCATGGTTGTATTCTATCAGTGCAGATGGATATACACAATGGACCTATCACATCGATTATGATGTATACTCACCACTTTTTGGGGGGCTGCCTAACACAATTTATGTTTACCATTCTGGTGGAAGCTTACTTGCATTTGATGGTTCCAGTAAAGTAGACACAAAGTTGTTATGGTCGAAGACACTTTTTTCCGGTAATAATGTACTCGAACGTATCGGACATGGCATAGTGGATAATGTCAATGGAATGATTTTTCTCTGTGTTACACAATCTGAAGAGAGTACACAAAACAACCATGTGGTAGGTATACATACAGAAACTGGTGCCATTAAATGGAGGAAATCACTAAATACATATCTATTCTACAGACCCACTGTTGGGCCCAATGGGGTAGTATACGTGACAACCAATGACATGCGCATACTTGCATATGATGGTCAAACAGGTGCACAGATATGGGAATTTGACTCGGATGAGAGTGAAAGCAACATATTTTTTAGACGTCGTGTCCAACATGCGCCAGACATTTTCTGTCTGCCACCAGGGGAAAACATTGTCCCAGTTTGTGGTCGCCCTAACAGTACAGCAAGTGTATTTTTCAATAATGCCACTGAAATACGAAATGGAACAAATTATACATTCTATATGTGCAATTCAATTTCAAACGAAGGCTATTTTGAACTTGAAAGAGTTGAGGGTAATTACAAACTTCAAATCAGATTCCAAGAAAATGAATTGGGAGACAATATACATATTGACTTGGGACGTCGCGAATCCTCTGGAAATTTCCAAATCCTTCAAAAAAGCTACACAGATAATCCCATATCAGAAGAAATTATATTACCATCAACTACAGATCTTGAAACTATATTTGACCCCTTCAACAGTCCTGTATTCATAAAGGCATTCGTACATAATTTTCAGGCGGATCAGCTTAAGTATACTATACAAATTATCCCGTATGTATCTACATTTCCTGAAAGCTTCAGACTCGCTGACATTTGCGAGTTTCAATATGACGCATATGACTTTATGCCACCATGCGGAGACCGCACTCTTTGTACCGCACAGCAGTCGGGTACAGTCTTTGGAATTACGGATTTTTATATAAATTATTATCAGAAAAACAAGTTTTTTATAGATAACCATAATTTGTGGACATGCGATCCTTGCCCTGGGGATTTTACTGGTCATTTTTGTGAATCGTGTGAACACACATGCCTTGACAAAACCATATGTGAATCAGATTGTGTTATAGCCAATGAGATTATCATCGTCCCACTTTCTTGTAATGAAACCACGTCGGGTGAAATTATTTGCCAAGATTTGAGTAATTTTGAAACTGAAACGGAAGTGACATTTCTTGCTAATGACACAATGATCATCGATGGCACAGTTCAGGACACTAACTCTGATGATTCTGGTGGGATAAGTAGACGTGACATATCTCCATTTTCAAATTACATATTGGCCTCATCTGCGATAATTTTATATGATCCAAATGCAATTGTTCATCGGAACAAAAGTCTGTGTATATATGAATTATTTTTAAATTTTTCGTACTCTCTTGAACGACCCGAGAATATCGTTCAAACAAATATTAATACAACGGTAAAACAGGGGTTGGAAATATGCCCGTTTAAAATCGAATATACAACGATCGTTTCTTCCACTGGAGTTAACAACACTGTCGTTACTACAACACTAGAATCAACTATATTGGTTACTCCGCTGTATTGTGAAAGTAGGGATAATGCTTGTGGTGTCAATACATCATTATGTATTGAACAAAATAGTGGAAATTCTTCGCGTGGGTACACGTGCCGTTGTTTTCCTGGTTACACGGGTGA
>Ga0070754_10001690_pt1 | contig 17227 bp, 15 predicted proteins | sample VirMetDEL_Sep_01_FD_75181 | JGI IMG/M metagenome (GOLD analysis project Ga0070754, IMG submission 75181) | Aqueous microbial communities from the Delaware River and Bay under freshwater to marine salinity gradient to study organic matter... | ecosystem: Environmental > Aquatic > Marine >... | reverse complement strand
GCTACTTCAGACCATCCCTAGGAACACATTACCGCCTACGTTGTGTGCGAGGTGAATCGCAACCATATTAACGCCGCCTGATATTCCCCCTGATGCATCGTGATAGGCCGGATTGCTGGCAACCAAGGCGATAGTGCCGAAGCCGATGATTACGATCAGGGCATACCCTATGCCGACAAGACCGGTGGCATAAAGAATACTTTGGCGTGCGGCCTTAACGTTACCGACAGTGAAAAACCGCATGAGAATATGTGGAAGGCCTGCCGTGCCGAAGACTAATGCCAGGCCTAGGGAAATCGCAGACACCGGGTCGCTGATCAGACCGCCTGGACTCATGATTGCTATATGGGAAGGATGCACCTGGGTCGCTTGAGTAAACAGCTGGTTCAGGCTGAATCCAAATTGGGACAGCACCATGAAAGCCATGAAGACGCAGCCGGTCAGCAGTAATACGGCCTTGATAATCTGAATCCAGGTGGTTGCTAACATCCCACCAAAGAAAACATAAATCACCATTAGCGTGCCCACTAGAAGCACTGCTGCGGTATAATCGAAACCAAACAGCAACTCCACTAGTTTTCCGGCACCTACCAGTTGAGAAACCAGGTAAAGCAACACGATCACAATGGAACTGGAGGCTGAAAATGCCCGTATGGGCCGCGGTTTCAACCGATAGGACAGTACATCCGCCAGGGTGTAGCGCCCCAGGTTTCGCAGTGGCTCCGCAATCAGAAACAGAATGATCGGCCAACTGGCAAGGAAGCCGATCGAGTAAATCAGCCCATCAAATCCACTGGTGAAAACCAAGGCGGAGATGCCCAGCAAAGACGCCGCAGACATGTAGTCGCCAGCGATAGCCCAGCCATTCTGGAAGCCGGTGATTTTTCCTCCTGCGGCATAGTGATCCGCGACGCTATTGTTTTTGCGTGCCGCCCAGCGGGTGACGAACAGCGTGAAAATAACGAAGGCCAAAAACATGCCGATGGCAATGGGATTATGTTTTTGTACGGCGCCAGGGAGATCGGCCGCGTATACCGTTACCGAAGCAAGCATGGCGGAGATTGTAATAAGTAGACGCTTCATTTGTTGAAGCTCCTGATAATTGTTTTTATTTTAGGGTCGTAGCAGGTGTTAGTGCGCCAGACATAGACAGCAACGAGGAGAGTCGTGAAAGCGAGCATTCCAAAACCGATTGGCACGCCCCACGTCATCGGCTGCCCTTCTGTGATAGGCGTACCCAAACGGGCAGGTATAAAGGCCAGGGAAAGAATAAAACCAAAATAGACGGCGAGCATAAGCGCCGTCATGCTCCACGAAAATAGTCGGCGCTGTTTTACCAAAGCACGAAACTCCGTATTTTCGAGAATCGGGTTTTGAATAGTGTCGTCAACCTGTTCAGCGGACATGGTCGGGCCACCGTCTTGCGGATATGTATGTTCCATGGTGATCTCCAGCAAATGGCTTGTGGCTGAGTTAAAACTTCACGGGCACTGCAGTCTCACGCATCACGGCTTCCGGAGTCCGGTACAACTCCGCCATGTCACGCTCTTCCTCGCTTTTCAGTTGCGCCTGCATATACGCGCCAAGATGCCTGGCGTGCTGAACAATCGACGCGCCGAAACGACAGCGCCGCTCGCTGTAGTCCGCCAATGCCTCTTCAACCGTTGCATGTCGCGCAAGTGCGTCCACGATTGCCAACGCATCACCGGCGGCCTTGGTAACGCCCATCCCACAATGGGGACGCGCCACGAATGCCGCGTCGCCGAGCAACGCGACACGGCCAAAATTCATCTTCGGTACTTCCAGGTCGTAAATTGGCTGGAATAACGGCTGAGCAGCTTTCTTAACGACTTCGGCAAACTGCGGGGCCAGTAATGTCTCTGCGGACTTGTACATATTGTCGAGCACATCACGACGTATCAGCGCCGGAGGAATTCCGCCTTCAAACTGTTTACCGCTTTCATCACGCAGCAAATCCTTCAAGTCATCGTCATCGCTGGTGCGGTACCACACGAAGTTGTAACGGCGCTCGCCGACAAGGGTGCTGTTGGAATGCCCGGCAACTGGATACCCCAAGATCTGCTCATGCGGGGGCAAACAAAACGCGAATTTATCGAAAAGTGCGGCGTGGGCAGCGTCAGACAGAGCACTTTCATCGACTAACCCGCGCCAGGCGATATAGCCGGCATATTGCAGATGCACATCGGGTAAAAAATGTTGGCGAATCGTCGACCGAAACCCATCAGCCGCAACAATGACGTCTGCTTGATGAGTCGTCCCATCGGCCAATGTCACGCTGGCATGGGTTTCAGTACTTTCGACCGACACCACACTGCCACCGCAGCGATACCGTGAGTCTGGGAATGCACAGCGAAGCACCTGGTACATCTTCCCCCACGCGGTCAACGTTTGTGGAAGCGCATTCTCAAGTACGGCTTCGCCGTCCTGGGCCAAAGTGACGCGCGACAGCACATCGATACCTACCGATGCGTCGAGGGGAATTCCCGCTGCGGCCATCGCTTCGAACAACTCAGGGTGTGTAACGATCCCTGCGCCTCGTCCAGCGAGTTCATCCGGAACGCGTTCGAAGACCTCAACGTCCCAACCGTTGCGCAACAGCATATTTGCTGCAAACAGGCCGCCCAGCGAGCCGCCCACGACTATGGCGCGGGGCTTGTTCGAGGCGTTCATCATGGCTGCTCTCCCACCGTTGCAGAGGCATGGGAGGCGTAAGAACCCACAGCATCGATCTCGGAGGCCGGGAAATTGAGCTCGATGGTGACACCAGACGGATCTTCGATGAACACTTGATGCAGGCCTAGGCTCGGCACGGTGCGATCGCGCCACGCAATCCCTTCGGCTTTGAAGACGTCCCAGAACTCGACCAGGCCGGTGACCAAAAAAGCAATGTGATCAACCGTCCCAGTGCCTGTCAGCGGGATTTCTTTATCGCCCAGGTATTTTTTCAGGCCTTCAGGATTGGAAGGATCAATCCCGATAATGTGGACCGTGCCGAAGTCCTTCTCATCACCGCCCATGTACAACCAAACGCCAGGAAAATCGAATGGCGGCCGGTAGCCAGGAGTAAAACCGAGGACCCTTTCATAGAATCGACTGGACTTTTCCAGGTCGAACGACCGGATCGAGTAGTGAGCGAGCTTCACGACTTGCATGGTGCCTCCAACAGTTTTTTTGTATTTATTTATCAGTTGATAAACAATACGACCAGCTGAAATTGAAGTAAATAGGTGGCGGATCAAATTTTTGAGGACAGGCTTGAACCACGCTGTGGCGTCGCCAACAGCGAACGGGCTTCAGGCGTTGGGAAAGGGCTTTTCAGAGCAGGATGGTGCGCGGACACCCCTCCTCACCCGCTCAGTTGAAGGCTGAAACAGGTGATGAGTGGTCGATAGAAAAGCAGGGCAAAATAGGCGATCAGGAGGCAACAAACACGAAATCGAAACCGATCAATTCAAGCGAGGCTTCTTACCCAAATCGTTATCGACTTGCTGCAATACATGGGGACTGCCGTTAAGGAACGCATCGACCATTTGCTCGATCAGCGCATCTATGTCTTCAGTCACTGGAAGATCGTAAATCCATTTGCGAACACCGATATAGAAAATACTGGCATGCAGACTCCAGATCAGCTCGAGCTCTTTTTCATTGATCGTGTCCCCTGAGGATGGCGCCAATCCATGAGTCTGACGGATTTCTGCAATGACAGGGATGAAGACCCGCTCACGCAATTTAGCCAGATACCGATCATTGATGCCTTCACGTGTCAGCCCGGCGAATACGAAGATACGAATCTACTCTCGCCGCAGAATCACACGAGCGTATGAGGTGTAGAAATGAACCAGGCGAGACTGAAGGGGTTCGGAACGATCCTTGATCATCGCCTCCCACGAGGAATCCCACTGATATACCTCGTCGTACACGCGGTCTATCAGTGCCTCTTTGCTGGGGAAATATCGATAGAGTAACGGTTGGGTAATATCCAGTTGTCGCGCCAGCTCACGGGTACTGCCCGAGAATCCGCACGTCGCAAAATGCTCGATAGCTTTCTGCACGATTTGCTTTTCCCTGACCTCAGGCGAAAGGCGTCGAGTCGTCGATTTGACGGGGTCTGCTGATTTCGCTGATTTTCCCGACTCGTTCTCGTCTCTATCTTTTAAGTCTTGCATAACGCCTCGCTGGAGCTTCATTAAGGCATCATACAAAACAAAAGAATGCACTGGCTATGAACCACACCTATTTGGCCAGACGACTTTCAATATCCTTCTTGAACAACGCAGGTCGGCTTAAATAATGCCCCATGGCCAACACTTCCATTTGGCCGTCGATCTCCAGCGCAAATGCCGGAAAGCCGCGCGCATTCAGAGCTTCAAGCATCTCGTTGCTGCGCTTGATGTGGTCTTGCAATGAGTCTGCCGTGATCAAATCAAAAGTTGCCATAAACGATTCGGGTTCAAACCCAAGCTCATTGGCAATGCCGGCGATTACCCCTCGGTCAGCAATGGCCTGACCTTCTTGGTAGTAGGCAATTTGCAGGCGTTTGAGCATTTCGATACCACGTCCGGACAGCTGTTGAGCGGTCAACATCGCTGCAATCGGTGGTGAAGAGTCCAGCTGGACATTTTCATGTTCCAGTACGCCTTGAACATAGGCGTCCGCGAAGGTCTGTTTGCTGAATGCCGTAATCCGGGCTTCGTGAGGACGAACAAAATCGCGCCACTCACCCGACATCAACTTGCTTTTGTCCCCCGAGAGCATACCCACGCCATGGGCCTGAATTTCCAGGCCAGGAATAGCGGTGGCCGCCGTGATCATCGGCGCCGCCCCATAGCACCAGCCACAGAACGGGTCGTAGACGTAATGCAATGTCGCAGTGCTCATTCAAATCTCCGGGATCTGCCGTGCCACACGGCGAAAGAGGTTCGTTACGTCGTGGATCAAACATGCGAAAACAGCAATGAGGCGATCAGCGCTCGGCCAAGCCTTCAGGCCCGAGCAATTCGCTGATGAAATCGATAAACGCATTGACGCGTTTGGAGCCACGATGATTGGGAAGATACAACGCAGAAATGGCCGAACTGGCATCGTTCGGATTGATAACAAAGGACTCGAACAATGACGTCAAATCACCGCTGCCAATATCGTCGTTGACGAGCCAGTCAGGTAACAGAGCCACCCCGCCACCCGCCAGCGCAACCTCACGTAAAACTTCCGCATTGTTGCTTTTGAAGCGCCCCTCAATCGGTACCCGAGTCTCCTCACCTTCCTTTAAGAAAGTCCACACCTGCTGCTTTGGGCCGTAACTAAAACGCAGACACTCGTGTTGCATGAGGTCCATGGGATGTTCAGGAAAACCATGTGCATTCAGGTACTCGGCACTGGCCACAACCCGGCGTCTGAAATGACCGACGGGACGACTGACGACACCATCCATGGCTGCTGCCGATCCCAATCGGATCGCCAGATCGACGCGTTCCCCCAGTAATTCGACGATGTCATCGGAGAGCGTCATGTCCAACACAAGTTGAGGGTATCGCTTCAACAGCGAGGCAATATGCGGCGCAATCAGACGGCGCCCCAGCGCTACGGGCACGGAAATACGAAGATGGCCCGCAGGGAGTTCCCCGCGGTCAGTGACCGAGGCATCCGCCTCGGCGACAGCATTCAGCACCTCCCGCGCTTTCAAGTAGTAGGCGGCCCCGGCATCTGATAATGAGATTTGACGCGTGGATCGATTAAGCAGGACAGCGCCTAGTTCCGCCTCAAGCCCATCGATCATCCGAGTCACAGAAGACGTCGCCAGGCCTAACTGTCGAGCGGCAGAAGAAAAGCCCTTCGAATCCACAGCCTGGACGAACATCTTCAATGCGAGCAGCTTGTCCATGACACTCCTTGACTCACCCGTTGTTCATCTTGAGCATTGCGCCAGTTCGGGTCCGACGAGAAACCACCGAGAAGACGACCAAAGCGACCAGTGACAATCCGCTTCCCACCGCAGCAATCGCCAACCAGCCGGCATGTTCATAAAGCGAACTGGCCACCGAAGAACCGATTGCACCACCGATAAAGATACTGATCATGTACAACGCATTCAGACGGCCTCTGTTAGCAATGCCCAAGGCGTAGACGGCTCGCTGACCCAACACCATGTTCATTTGCACTGCAAAATCCAGCGCTACACCGGTGACCGCTAACCCAATCACACCGTAGAAGGGATTGATGAAGGCCGGTAGGAAACTCAATATACCCAGCACCATGGCCAACTGCGACGCTCGTCGAGTATGTCCTGCATCAGCGAGTCGACCACTGATAGGTGCGGCAATTGCACCGATCGCGCCGACCAGAGAGAAAATCGCAATCTGACTTTGCGTGAGGCCGAACTCACGACTCAATATCAACGGCACAGCGGTCCAGAATAAACTGAACGCCGCAAACATCAGCCCTTGATAAAGCGCGCGCTGACGCAGCACGGGCTCGCGACAAAACAGTTGTCCCAGGGACATCAGCAATTGACCATACGACGCGCGATGGGTCGGTTGCCATTTAGGCATGGTCATGCCAATCACGATGGAGATAACGAGCATCAAGGCGGCGGCCCCGATAAACACCGCCCGCCAGCCCAAATGATCGGCAACCAGACTCGACAGCGGCCGCGCAAGCAGAATCCCTAGCAGCAAGCCACCCATAATCCCGCCAACTACCCGACCGCGAGATTCTTCCGGTGTCAGATGTGCCGCCAACGGGATAAGCATCTGCACGGAGACTGAGCTGAAACCGATGAGTGCCGACACCACTAGAAATACACTCGGCTGCTTGGACAAACCGGCGGCTACCAGGCTGAAGATCGTAATCACAATTGTCGCGATCATCAGCCGACGGTTTTCTACCAGATCCGCCAAGGGCACCAGGAAAAACAATCCGAGCGCATAACCAATCTGAGTCAGCGAAACGATGAAACTCGCGCGTCCACTCGACATGCCGATATCCGGAGCGATCAAGCTGATAATCGGTTGAGCGTAATAGATGTTGGCCACGATGGCACCGCAACAAAAAGCAAACAGAAGCACGAGCCCCTTTGTCATCGACGCTTTTTGTATCGTCGCTGCTGTATCTCTTGTAGAAACGCCCATGCCATAGACTCCTGAGGTTCGACAGCGGTGACTCTTCAGAAAAAGTCACGCGCATTGATGTTTTCCAGGTCAACAACATAGGCGGCACTGCATCTTGAGAGAATATGGTCAGGACGCAACGTCGCGTTGCGTCTTGCGCAAGAGATACCCAGGCTCGGTGAGCGCCCCCGCTTGATTCGAGGACGAGGAATTGATCGAGACGCCTCATTGTCGGCCCCTCCGCCTCATAACTTTTGACTTGCCTGGCCCCGCTCATTTGATGACCACAACTCACCTATCAGCCGACTGGTGAACGACGGGCGAGGAATCGCCATGCGCCCAGTAAACTGAATCGCCGATGATCCAAAGGCCAAATACGACTTCCGATGGGATCTGGCTGCTTACACGGTGGCCGAGAAACTAACCGGCTTTCGGCTGGAACGACGCACCAATTACCTGATCAAGCGGAATGGCCAAGACAAGCAGATCCAGACATGCACGCTCGAGTGCAGTGGATGTTCGTGTGATTGCGGCGCTGAATACCGTTGCTCGTATGAAGCAAGCGACTGCTCAAAATGCGGCCACACCGGCAAGAGGCGAATGACCTTTGGTTTTCCCGGCAGACCCCTTTTGGAGCGGGAAGCAGGCGTGAAAAATAGAGAAGTCACGCAAATGTCACGCACACGAAAAAGGCCAATGCTGTGAACATTGGCCTAAATCGTTGAATTATATGGTCGGGACGGAGTGATTCGAACACTCGCCCCCTAGCACCCCATCTCCTTTTTAATACTTCTTGAAAGCTTCCAAAATTTTACTCTGGATTTTTCCAAGTTAGTGTTTACTTGAGTTCCAGCGGTGTTCTGCTCTACGAAAGTCCAGGAACGTCCATCAAGAGTCGACGTTTTTGTGGGGGGGGGTAAAAGTAGGGGGAACCCGTTTTATGGCCAAAATCATCATCAAAGAACTCGAGTCGCTGAGCGCTAATGATGCCGGCCTGATCCTCAGGGAGGATGGCAATCTCGCCGTTCGAATCTCAGTCCGTAGGGACGGCGTGTCGGTCAGCTTTTTCTATCGGTATCGTTGGGACGAGCAGAACAAAGAGTACGCCTGCGGGTCTTGGGAGCGCCAATCCTTGACGGACATCCGCAAGGCACGCAACCAAGTCCAAGCGCTCATTTAACAGGTTCATCACATTTCATGCGCTAACCGACAAAATCCCCCGTGTTAACACAAACAGACACCAATCATTGCCAATGTGAAAAAACGCGCTATATTGTGTTTGTGACAAACACAAACCACTATATGATGTGCTTTAGTGTAAGTCAGCTTAGGAGATTAGGTGTAAAAGCCCCACACTCGTAGGAGATTTACGATGACTGATCGACGCCCTATCAACAAAGATGTGACCGTTCCGAAGCCCGGCGGTGGCGAACAGCCTCGCTCGCGAAATCAAGATGGTCAAATTCGAGACAAACGGAGTGACGCCGGTAAGCCTCGGAGCAAATAGATCAATGCTGAACTGCGTCGCCTGGTATCCATGAAGTTACCCGGCGATGCAATACCATGGAACCGCGTCAATGGGACTTGGATTCAACCTTGCCGTTTACCAAGGTCACCACCATGTATACGTAAACCTCCGTCCCCCACGTATAGACTTGCACATTTCCGCTGCTGGCAGCCTCCCTACCAGGAATCTTGACAATATCCAGCACCTGTTCATATGTCATGCCGGTCTTAATTGCAGCGCATTGTTATCACTAATATTGGGACGCTGGGCTCTTATCGTTTCAATATCGGGAAAGCCGGATTGATAGTTGACGTTATTGCCATTGCCAGAAATGACCGGACTGTTGTTGCCGCTGGAGCTGTGCGAAACTGCCGGGGTCGGCAGGACGAGCGCAACCAGTGATGCCAAAGCCCCCAATATGCCTGTCTACAAACCAATTTTTTTCATGTTTGCCATGTCATTCTCTGGATTCTCAGATGATTCAGTTATACGACTACGGCGAAACGCTGAGCATCAAGGGCAGCAACAGCCGAGAATCCAGCGCCCTTCTTGAAGCTCATGTTATGGACGAAATTCTTCATCGCATCAGATGGGTCGATGGTTTCGAGGTTAAGTCCGTCAACAGTTGGCCTAGAGAACGCAACACTCAGAATTGGCTGTTCCTCCATATGACCAGTCGAGCTGTTGAGCACATTGTCCAGAGCGGTGACGATGACTAGGTCATCCGGCAGGATTGCCAACAACTCTCGACCTACTCGCAGGGCGCAACTGCACACGTAGTCCTGATGAAGTTCGTTGAACCGCCCAGCAGGCATAGCTTTGGTCGACAGCTTGCCGCTTTTGAGTAGAGATTTGATTTCGGTCGGAATCACATCGGAGCCATGGATAGCGACTTTGGCTTCTAGGACACCACCTTCATGAACAATCATCTGAATAGCTGAGCCGAGGTGTGATATTTCTGCAAACGACTCGAAAGCTTCGATGGCATCTAACTTGGCTTGACGGTCACCATCAAGGATACGGATCGCAATGTCCCTCTCCCCTGCCCACTCGGTATGGGCAGTTTTCCATTCAACAAGCTGAGCCTGATATTGCCTTTCGTCTTCCGCCTGCGCGGTGCCAATCTTGCCTGCAAGGGCTACGCGCTGACGAGCCTCTAGCTTGAAGAGACGAGCCCAGAAATTGGGGTGATATGTAGCGGCCGCATGCGTAGCTTCTTGCTCAAGAGTATTGCTCTTGAGTGGCTGTCTAGGTTCAGGGTTGGAGAGAAGTCGCTTCCATTTCACGGGCTCGGCACATTCCTTGTGCATCGAAAGGAGGATATCTACGTGATTTTCGTAAACCTCAAATTCATACGCTGCTTGTTCGAGCGCTTCCATCTTTGCGTACTCTTTCTGTCGCTTTTCAAGCTCACGCTGACGGCGATGAGCGTTGCGCTCTGATCGCCGCGCAGACGCTTGCAGCGAACGTACAGTCCCTTTCCAACCCATCACGACTCTCCATACCGTTCATGTGATGGCACATTAACATAACCCGTATGTGTTGCCTGAATCACCTGCGCATTTGGTAACCGAAACATCAGTTAACCCAGAAGTAAGGGGACCTTCACGGCCCCCATGTTTCTCGTTTACTCCGCCATTTGACGTATGGCCTTCTCAATCCGCTGACGTCCCGCATGAGCAAGCTTGCTTACACCAGCTTCTTTCGCGACCGCGTATATCAAGGCCTCCCCTTCGTGCCCCCGCCGCACCATCTCATCAACCAAAGCACGTAGTTCTGGCAGGCAGATTTCAGATAGCCCTCTCGTAGCATCTTCGTCGCCAGGCTTACGGAAGACGACACTGGAGTCCGACTCGATATGAGTCGGCCAGAAAAAGACTCCTGTCTGCTCTTCTTCATGTGAGCGGAATCGAGCCCGGGCAAGTTGGTCAACGCGATCACGTATCCGTGACCCGGTTCGTACCCAGCCATGAGCACGGGCAATGCGCCTTGCGAGCGCCGTGTCCAGAACAGGTCCCTCTTGCGCTACGACATGAGCAATCATCTGCTCCAATGTTTCCGTGTAACTCGCCTCAAAGAACTGGTCTGGATCGACCAACCCTACCGCCTGACGAGGGTCGGCTTCTTTATAAATCAAATATTCAAGGGGACGAGCAAAATCCAGGACATCCTCATCTGGTGTGATAGATGCAGCCTTGGCGTACTTCAAACCAGGCAACGCGCCGGAGGGGTCATTGGATTCGGCCACACTATCCACTGTGGCGACCACAGTAACCTGACTTACTACCTCAATGACCTCAGCCATAGCTGCGTCGATTTTCAGTCGTTCTGCCTCTTGAGTTGCATCGATGACAGCCTGCTTCGCTCGGGAATCCGCTAGAATCTCGTTCAGCCGTTGGTGTACCTTTTCGGCAGTTCCAATTGCATCAACCCACCAGTCCGTCGACCATATCCTAACGATCTCCCAGCCAAGTCCACGCAGTACAAACTCACGGAGCTTGTCACGATCACGAGCGGTCGCACTGCGGTGATAGGTAGCACCGTCGCATTCAATCCCGGCAAGGTACCGTCCAGGTGTGTCAGGGTGAACAACCCCAAGGTCTATTCGAAAGGAGGAAACGCCAATCTGGGTAAATATCTGCCATCCCTTTTTAGCCAAGGCCGCTGCAACTGCCTCTTCGAATGGGCTGTCAAAACTACCCACGCTACCAAAGTCAGCCTCTGCGAGAGCCCGTGGACCACGCTCTGCAAACTCCAAGAAGTGCTTAAGATCTCGAACCCCGATCGCTTGCGTACGAGCTAGATCAATATGCTCTGGGCGCAAGGTCGAAAACACCACAAGCTCCTGGCGAGCACGGGTTATTGCCACGTTCAGTCGACGCTCACCACCAGGGCGGTTCATCGGACCGAAGTTCATGGACAGCACACCGGCAGCGTCTTTTCCGTAGGTGGTCGAGAAATAGATGATGTCTCGCTCATCGCCTTGAACGCTCTCAAGGTTCTTGACGAACACAGGCTCCAGCTCGGACTCAGCGAAATACGAATCGAGTGATGGGTCTTTCCGGCAAGCCTCATCCAGCATGTCCATGATGAGCTTCTGTTGCTCGCCGTTAAAGGTTACGACCCCCACGGTCCGCCCGCTTTCGCGGAAGGCTGGAGACTGTAGGCGGGCAACCAAATCAGCAACTAAATATCTTGCTTCAATTAAGTTTGTTCGCGACCCACCCTTGTCATATACACCCGGGACTGGGCATAACCGTACTGCTTTGTCGGCCGTAAACGGTGATGGGAAGGTCACCAGCTTCGACTGGTAGTATCGCAGGTTCGAGAAAGCGATCAGACTTTCGTGGCGGCTACGGTAGTGCCAGTTCAGATTACGCATTGGCAGATTGGCACTGATGCACTCGTCCAGAATACTCTCGAGATCAGCCTCTACATCCTCATCTTCAGCGGTCGACTCAGCTCGGTTAAAGAACGAAGTCGGAGGGAGCTGTTTGGGGTCGCCCACCATCACCACTTGCTTCCCTCGGGCCATTGCGCCGATGGCATCCCAGACAGGTATTTGAGATGCCTCATCGAAGATAACGAGATCGAATGGCGTTGAGGCAGGAGGCAGATACTGAGCAATGGATAGAGGGCTCATGAGCAAACATGGAGTCAGCTTGGTTAGCGCTTCTGGCGCACGACTCATCAGCTCCCGCAATGGAATGTGCTTGGTCTTCTTGCCCATCTCATGTCGCAGGACTCCCCACTCTGAAGAGCGACTTACACTGTCTTGGCTTGGCAGGTCGGAACATAGCCGAGCCCGGAGCCAGTCCTTGGTCAACTCGGTGAACTTGTCATCCAAAGCCCGGAAATCACGAATGCGCTGTTCATGCTCCACGCTGACGAACGTCCGGATCACCTCTTCGTTGTCGACCGTCGTGTTCAGCCACCAGCGGGCGTAATTTACTTCCAATACACGACGGACTTTTCCAGAGCTGATGGCTCCTGTTTCCATCGATTGAACAATCGGAGCCAGGCCGACAGCGTAGGCCTCATCGCGAACCTTCCGCCAAGCGCACCATGCCTTCAGACGCGATTCAGACGAGACGACAGTTTCGCAGTTTTTCTTGATATCACTTAGTGCCAGGTTGGCAGTTTCGATGACGCCCATTTCGGTGAAACGACCGACGGCAGTCAGGTGCGCTGCTCGCTCCTGGAGCAGCTCGAGCTTTTCGCGAAGGGTAACGCCGGCGATGGCTATAGTAGCCTCCGGCTCAAGTAATGCGTTACCGTCACCCAGCAAAGTTTGAAGCGGTGCTTTGTAGGCCGCGACCTGTTCTGGATTGAGTGCTAGCTTCGCCACCGCGGTAGCCATCTCCCCTTGGAACGCTACCGCCCTACGTGCGACGTCAACCTTCGTTTTCAAGTCATTCCAGACAGGAACGATTTCTCGCAGATCGGCCAGATCCACCAACTCTCGCTCAACTGCTGCTCTGTTCTTGAGCAACTCAAAATCAGCTTTTAACGACGAGCCACAACGCCCCTCCTCTACATGAGGATGGTCGTCGACAAGTCGACCGCGTTCTTCTATGCCACGTCGTTCAGCCTGGAACCGCAGAGCAGCAGTCAGCACGTCAATATCCGTGGTTAAACCGCTCCAAAGAGCGCTCGTTGCGGAGCTGAGATCAACCAGCTCATCTAACCCAACATCGAGACAAGTCAGCGCACGCAGCCGGCGGAGTTCCTCCTTCAGCTCATCACCTAGCTGGCCCTGCTCAACCAACTGCAAGCCGTCATCGATCCAAGCAGAATTACTTTTCTGAAGCCGCATAGCCTCTTGCAGCTTGATCGCTGTCGCAAGATGCGTTGCTTCGGATTTGGCACCTTGCCAAACAGCAACACACTCATGACCTGGCTCCAGCTCATCGATTGCTCGACACACCGACCGAATCTCTACCCAAGTAGCGAGATCCTTGCCATTGTCGACTTCATCTGTTGACGTCTGAGTCGGTGCCAATAGCCCAGCGATGCGGCGTTTTCCGAACCAAGACTTAGGCCAGAGAGACTCCTCCGCGTCTTTCCATTCGCGCAGCAGGAGTTCGGTATCAAGTACTTCAATCGCATCCCCATAGGACGCCGTTAGCTGGTGTTTGAGGTCGTCTATCTGACGCAGTAATGTGACAGCTTGCCCGAGAACGTCAGTGACATTCTCTGGCCAGGCGGGGCCTAGATCAACGAACGTAGCGCGGCGTTGCTGCAGCAGATCAATGCCTTGTTTAGCTTCAGCAATAATACGAGAGGACCAGAAGGATGAGAGTCTAGAGTTAATGTCCCGGTGTTCGTCGACCCAAGTGCAGCCGTCACTCAGGCGTTTAGAAATCGAGCGAGCATCGGGGCGCAGTGCGAAACGCCAATCATGCCCAGCGGCAGCGGGAAGTACTCGAGAAAGGATCGATAGCCCCTCAAGTGCTGTTGGGGTGTACTCCGTAACAGGAAGCCCGGAAAGCTCAACAAAGCGATCGGCAGCTCGCTGGACTTCAAGCACAGCGGGAAGCACGTCACGAGCCGCCTGCACGAATTGTTGCTGCCAATGAGGCGACCACTCTGCTTGGCCTACCCCGGACAAAGCGTTGCCTGCCAGCTGACTGTAACCCACAGCCTGCGCGTTCACTTCAAGGCGGTCGCCCAGCTCTCGAAGCGCAAGCATGGCCTTCTGATCATGAGTGTCCGGGGATGGCCAAGAAAGCGCAGCTACTGCCTCATCAACACCCGATGTCACTGTCCCGATAGCATCGTAGATCGTATAGCCATTGCGGTGCCGACGATGCAGACGCTCGACATAAATATTAAGGCTGTCACGCAGGGAAGCGAGCCGCTGCGCTTCCACCTCCCAAGCGGTAGCATCTACCTCCCCTTTCGCTTCCCAAGCCGATTGCAACTGAGCAAGGACATCCGTTTTTCGAGCCTTGCTGGAGTGAAGTTCAAGGCAAAACTCACCCAGACCGATTTCACGCAAGCGCCGGTACACGACATCCAGGGCAGCAATTTTCTCAGATACGAACAGCACCCGGCGCCCTTGAGCGATGGACTGGGCAATCATGTTGGAAATCGTTTGGCTTTTACCCGTGCCAGGTGGGCCGATGAGAACGAAGTCTTTGCCCTTGGCCGCTGCCATCACCGCCGCAAGCTGAGATGAATCAGATGGCAGTGGGCAGAACACATCAGTCGGGCCGTAATCACGGTCCAGCGACTCAGCCTCCGGAAACGGCGTATTGGAGATGAACGAATCGCGCGGCGTATCCAGGAGGTGCTGGACCACAGGACTTTGTCGAAGGTGCTCTGCATTCTCGGCGAGATCCTTCCACATGAGGTACTTGGCAAATGAGAACATCGAGAGCACAACGTCCTCGTTCAGCTCCCAGCCAGGGATATCCTTGATCGCATGACCAACTTTGTTCCAAATGGCTGCGATATCCAGACCGGAGTCGTCCCGAGGCAGCTCCTGCTCCAGTGAACCCAAGCCCAGCTCAAAGTCTTGACGCAGCATCTCGATCAGAGTCGGGTTAAAACGAGGCTCGTCATCGTGCAGCACCATGGTGAATCCGGAACGTGCGCTCCTACGCTCCAAAGTGACAGGAACCAAGACCAGTGGCGCTTTATACTTCTGCCCGGCCCTATCCTCACGCGTCCAACTAAGAAAACCGATGGCCAGGAAAAGCGTGTTGGAGCCACCCTCCTGCAAAGCAGTACGAGCGCTTCGATATAACTCAGTTAACCGGACATCCATTTCGGCGGACGTCAGCGCAACGAATACTTCCCTACGTTTGAGAGCATCTTCAGCATGACGGCGGCGAACATCTTCTCGTTCACGCTGCTCATAGAGTGCGCGCTCACGCGGATCTGCGCCATCCATCAGGTCAGGCCTGGTAAGCAGCTTCAGAGACTGTCCACTTGCAAGAATGTCCTCGAGAGCACCGGGATCAGGAGATTCAAGCTTCAGCGCTCGCTTACCCATTTTGAAATTGAGCAAGTTATTTCGAAGCGACAGATCCAGAAGCTTTCGCTGCCACCGGCCGAGGCGATCTGCTGGGTCGAGCTTAGACAGATCCTCAACCTGCACCTTAATATTGTCATCGGCGATGCCGATCCCTTCCTCCACAAGAAGCGATGGGGCTTCATCAGACTCAGCAGCGGCGACACGTGCAATCTGAGCCTCTGAGCTGGAGAGAGGTTTGATACGTTGCAAACGGGCGCGACGGATATCTAGCAGCATCTCGAAAACACTTTCAGCGTCTTCGGCTACCTGTTTCGTGCCCATCTCTACCGCATAAGAGAATGGCGGTATCGAGGCGTGGGTAATAAGCGTGGTCTCAAATAGCACGAGTTCCTGAAGCTTCACCCGCTTACGTACTGCAGTGACATCATCCACAACGGCAGTCGTAAACTCTTCTGGCTTAAGCCACAGACCAGCAAAAGCATGACCATGTGTGAATACGATCACAGGGTTAAGACCGATCTGCTCCAATGCAGCGCAGAAAAACAAAGTTAGGTCGAGACAAGTAGCTAACCCGGAGTCAGCAATCTGACTAGGGCTCCGAATCTTCTGTCCGGACTGTTCAAAGCTAGCCGGAGGCAACGCATAGTCGAGTTTCATGCGCGCCACGGCGCCCCACACTGCCGAAGCCAACTGCCAAGCTCTTTTCGGACCTCCCTCATATCCATCAAGTGCAGATGGCTTATCGCTGAGACGAAGCAACTCGGCTGCCTGTTTGAGCAACCTTTCAACCGCCGCATCATTTGGCTGAACAAAAGCCGCCGTCATATCTGGTATATGGCGCAATCCGCCCCACTGGTTTCTGGGCAGAAGATCTACGACCTGTTCAAACAAAGCAACTTCCTTGCGACCGCTCTCCGCCTCCTTGTCATCGGCTTCGAGGACAAACGTAAAGGTCGACATCTCTGACTCTGTCAGGCGACTCAACAACGGGCCGTCCAAAACAAGATCAAGCCCAGGTATGACCCGGAAGCTATCTGCAGCGATCTCGTCGATCCGCCAGATCTTGGACTTAAATACCTCGGGGGCCGAGCTAAGCGTAAGAGTGGCATTGACGAAACGATCGCTCGTTTCGTTCGAGATACGAAGCTCGCGAATCACAGGGATAGCGTTCTGAAAATCTGCAAGATTCAGCTTTGCTACCAAGGTGGCAAGGACTTTTACTTCTTTAGGCGGGACGTCTTCTTGGGGCGTGAGGTGCTGAACGATGTCGTCCATGCGCAACAATCCTTGTCGTTATGCCCAAGGGAGTGCCGGAATTGGCCGGCCAGGGAGCCGCTCTTGAGCTGATGGCGGGATGATATCTCTTCTAGTGACAGCCGTAATGTGCCTTTGGTCGTCACTGATTTCTCAATCCATCATCGAACGTCACATACTACGACCGACACAGCTCAATATCGAAAAAGGACCGAAGCCCACTGGGCAAACTTCTGAACGAGCCCCATGAAAGACAGGACACCGTTTCCCCCTTACGATAAGGGATAGGCAAACGGGTATGTTTATGACTAACAGCAACGATAAGGGTGGTGAGCTGCTCGGCCAGGAACGCCGACG
>Ga0070754_10001689_pt1 | contig 17236 bp, 13 predicted proteins | sample VirMetDEL_Sep_01_FD_75181 | JGI IMG/M metagenome (GOLD analysis project Ga0070754, IMG submission 75181) | Aqueous microbial communities from the Delaware River and Bay under freshwater to marine salinity gradient to study organic matter... | ecosystem: Environmental > Aquatic > Marine >... | reverse complement strand
ACCTATGATTCAAGATGACGAAGAAAAAGATTATAGATCTAAAGCTTTAAGCGCTATGTATTTTGGTGGTGGTAGAAAAAAATTTCAAGAGGGTACTGAAAACCCAATGATCGTTCCTATGGAAATGCCAGCTGAAATGATAATGGAAAGAGAACTTATGCAAAAGCAAATGGAAAAAGAAAGACGTATGAATTTATTACAACAAGTAATAGCAGGAAAAGATTCTTTTGAACCAGAAACATATAATAGAATTAAAGAAGATTTAATGAAAAAAATAGGTAAGACTCCAAGTATTAAATTAAAAAAACAAACAGAAGGAATTCTTTCTATAACAGGTGAAGACGATGAAGGTCCTGCTGGTGTCATGTATTCTGATGAAGAAGGTAATCCAATTACAAAAGAACAAGCAATGGAATTATTTAACAGACAAGCAATGGAAGAAAATAAAAATAGAAATAAAAAGAAAACAAAAGAAATGATGTCTATCTTTACTGAGAACAAAGCAGACGGCGGTTTAATGGGATTAAAAATGGGTGGAGTACCTATGGAATTAGATTACCGAGCAAACGGTGGATTTGTTCCTATCGGTAAAAAAGAAAAAGCAGATGACGTTCCTGCTAGACTTTCTAAAAATGAATTTGTTATGACAGCGGATGCAGTCAGAGGTATGGGCAACGGAAGCGTTCAAGAAGGTGCTCAAAGATTATATGATCAAATGAAACAAGCAGAAAAAATGGGAAGAGGAGTTAACGTATAATGGCTGAAATTACACAAACACGTACTTTACCAGCAGAGTTTATTGAAGCATTAGGTAAAACCTATGCAGATCAATTAACAAGAACTGCAGGAACTGCTGTTGATACTTCTCAATTTGCACCCACTATTGCAGCACAGGATCCTTTACAAACACAAGCAGCTTCTCTTGCTTCTAGTGGTGTAGGTTCTTATCAACCTTTTGTAACAGCAGCACAACAAGCAGCAACCGATGCACAAACTACATTAGCAGGAGTACCTTCTGCTATCTCAACTGCAGACTTACGACTAGGACAAGTACCTAGTTATATCTCAGCAGCAGGAACAGGATTAGGAACAGCAGGCACAGAGTTAACTGGAGCAGGAACTACATTAGGAACAGCAGGAACAGAGCTTACCGGAGCAGGGACCACGCTAGGTGGAGTATCTGATTTTTTAGGCGCGGCTCAAGGATTAACAGGAACGGGAGCAGGGACAGGGGCAGGTTCTATTGCTTCTTATATGTCTCCTTATCAACAACAAGTTATTGATACCACACTCACAGAATTTGATAGACAAGCTCAAGCACAAAGATCACAACAAGCAGCTCAAGCATTAGGAGTCCCTGGTGCCTTTGGTGGTGGTAGAGAAGGTGTGTTACAAGCAGAATATTTAACTGGTTCTGATAGAAACAGAGCAGCATTACAATCAGGATTATTACAACAAGGGTTTCAACAAGCGGCAGGATTGAGACAACAAGATTTAGCTAATCAAATGGGATTAGGTCAAGCTCAACAAAGTTTAGCAGCACAGCAAGCAGGGTTCGCTGGACAAAGAGCAGGCCTTGCAGGTCAACAAGCAGCTTTTGCAGGACAAAGAGCAGGCCTTGGTCAAGCACAATTAGGATTAGGATCTGCAGAACAATCCTTAGCACAATCTGCATTAGGGTTAGGATCTGCTAGACAATCTTTAGCACAATCTCAATTAGGACAAGGCGGTTTTCAACAAGGTTTAGCTTCTTTAGTTCCTCAATTAAGATCTCAAGATATCTCAACTCTTGGATCTATTGGAAGTGCACAGCAAGCTTTTGCTCAAGCTCAAATTGATGCAGCGAATGCAGCAGCAAGAGAGGCAGCTTATGAGCCACTAAATAGATCTCAAATGTTTGGTCAAGGAGTGACTGGATTAATGGGTGGATATCCTGCTGCTGGGTCTGTTTCACAATCTCAACCTTCTCCAGGTATATTACAATCTGCAATAGGTGCTGGTGCAACGTTTGCAGGTATCTATGGAGGATTAAAAAATAGTGATGTTAGATTAAAAGAAGATATTAATTTAATTGGAAAATCCCCTTCTGGATTTAATGTATATACTTTTAAATACAAAGGAGACGACAAAGGAGTTTATCAAGGTGTGATGGCACAAGAAGTTCCTCATGCTTCTATATTAGGTAAAGACGGCTTCTATAAAGTAGACTACTCTAAAGTAGACGTAGAATTTAAAAAGGTTAATTAGATGAGCAGAATTTTAAAAAGACCCATGTTTCGTGTAGGTGGACCCGTGATGGATGGTATCATGTCTGGTATTCAAGATAGAAAACCAATGGCAGGTGGCGGACAAATCGGTGGTGGAACTATCTATGGAAAACCAATGGGAAATAGAACAGGTTATGCTGAACCTGTTTCAACGGGTGGAGCGGGTAATTTTATGTCTAATTTTATAAGAGATAAATTTGGAAGACCTACTCAAGTTGGAGGAGGTTTTGGTGGAGCAAAAGGTTTTTTTAGACCTACTACTGCAACACCTACTCCTAGATTTTATCCCCCTGTACCTATTGAAAATGTTCCTAAAGGACCTAATTTTGAATTAAGAGGAGGATCCTATAAACCACCAGGAAGTGCTTTAGCGGTAATAAAAGAACCCATTAAACCAACTCCTAAATTCAGTGAAAAATACCTTTTAGAAATTGCTAAAAAATATGGTAAAAAAGGTTTACCCTACTATAAAGATTTATTCAAAAGATTACCTGTATCAGGACCAGCGGGATTAGGTTATTTAGCATACCAAGGAGAACGAGCACTTTCAGAATTCGCTGCTCCTGAAACAATGGACTTGAAGAAAAGATATGCAGAACAAGAAGGCCTTAGTGGTATAGGTAAGTTTGTCGAAGAAAACTTAAATCCTTTATATACAAAAAAATTATTAGATTTTGCAGAACAAGAAAAAAAATCAGAGGAAACTCCAATAGTTTCTTCTAAGAAAAAACCTTTAGAAGTAATTCCTGAAAAAGGTTTAGAAGATATCTACAATGAAAACAAAGGAATAATAGAAAAAATATTAGATACAGGAGATGATAACACTAAATCTCAAATGTATTTAAAACTTGCAGAATTTGGTTCTAATCTTTCAGCACAACCAGGTGGTAATCTATTAGGTGCAGTAGGTAAAGCAGCTAAAGACCCTATTAAAGGTGTAAGTAAAATATTATCGGATAGAAGAAAAGAAAAACTAGCTATTAATAAATTAGCGTTACAAAAAACATTTGAAGATATGAAACCTTCAGAACAAGTAAAAACTATGAAGGAATATCAAAAACTATTAGGGTTTGGTACAGGACCAGAAGGATTCAAAAAAACTGTAGATTACATGTCTAAAGGCAAAACTAGCGCTGCTCAAATAGCAAAGGATAATGAATTTCATAGAGGGGAAGCTAAAAAAATGGATGTTAATGCAAATGGTTATTTAAACTCTATAAAAAAATTTGAAGCAGACCCTAAATTAGATGCTTTAATAGGAAAGTTTAATAAAAAAATACCTAATAATAAAGATGATAGAGATGTAGGTGAATACTATGTTACAAAAGATGGAACGTTTGTAAGAATCAATAGTAAAAAACAAATAATAAAATCAAATGAGCCAGAGTTTTTTGGAGACATAAAAAAGAAAACAAAATAGGATATTATAATGCCTTTATCAGAAGCAGAAGCTCTTGGTTACACTCAAGCTAAAAAGAACAAAGATGCAGAAGATACTGGGCTTATTGTATCCGCATTAGCAGGAGTTGGTTCTGGTTTAATTAATATACCTAAAGGTATAATATCTTTAGGAGCAGAAGTTTTAGATTTAGTAGGAGATACTAATACAGCGGCTTCTGTTGAAAAATTTTTCGATGACATCAATCCATTTGATGAAGCAGCTGAAGCAAGAACTTCTGGAAGAATTACACAAGCGTTAGCTCAAATAGGTGTTCCCGCTTTTCAAGGAGCTAAGATAGGAGCTACATTAGCTAAAAATGCAATTGATGCAAAAAAAGCAGGTAACTATGCTGACCTAACTCGTTTTGGTAAAATAATAAATAACGTTAAAACTTCTCCTTTAGCAGGTGGCATCGGTGGAGCAGCGGTAGGAGAAGCACTTGTATCGGATGAGGATATAGGAACTTTAGGTGACATGCTTAAAGGTACCTCTCTAGAACCTTTTGCTTTTACCATGATGAATACCGAAGACAAAGAAGGCCGAGAAGATGCTTTTCGTAGATTAACCAATAGAGTTAAGTTTGCAGTAGATGGTTCTTTATTTAATTTAGGAATTGCTGGAGCAGCTAAAGGTGTTTCTGCTATTCGAAAACCAACAGAAGAAGGTTTAAAAAGATATGCCGACAGTGATTTAGGACAACTTTATCAAAAATATATTAAATTTGGTTTAGGTAAGGCAGGTATGTTACCTGAAGAAGTTTTTGAAGCTAAACGATTAGGGTTAGATGCTTCAGAGGCTATTCAATTTGATGCAGGGCAAAGTATAGGAAGATTATTTGATGAGGTTAAAAAAGTAGTTCCTACAATTGAAAATACTATTTTTAAAAATGAAGAGGGTATCTATAAAGAAATTCAAGATATTATACAACCTATTCCAGGAAGAAAAGCTGAAAAAATATTACCTGAGAATCTTATTAAAGCTATTGAAAAAGAATCAGGAATTGTAAATACAAATAGAAAGTCTTTACAATTTGAAAATACAGAAGAAGGATTTAGAAAACTAATTACCGAAGAAGGACCAGAAGGTTTTTTTAAAACTAATGATTATGATATTATTCAAGGGGGTAAAATGGATCGGTTTTTAAAAGAAATAGAAAAAACCAATGGACAACCCGCAGTAGATAAATTTAAAAATCTTATCCTTAGTATGAGAGCAGGAGTAGATAATATGACCGGTAAACTTTTACAAAAAAATTTACAGGGAGAAATGTCTATAAAACTAGAAAGAGAAATAGGAAATTATCTCACAGCTGACTATGCTGCTTTTCAAAAAACATTTCCCTTTTTTAGAACAGAAGCAGGAAATGCTAGAAAAGAAGAAGCTTTAAATTATTTAATGGATAGAAGAGTTCAAAGAGAAGCGAGTAAAAGAGAAGTTGCTCCTGAAGTTATAAAACAAGACGGTGAGTTTATGAAAAAAGCAACGCAAGAAGAAACAAGTTTAATAGAGAGAAAACTAAAGGTTAAAAGCATAGATGAAATTGATGTAAGCATGAGTGACCCTCAAAAAAATTATACAGGTAATACTAAACTAACTAAACTAGAACAAGAAACATTAAGGATAGATGCTTCTATTTTAAAAGATAAAAGGTTAGATAAATTAGGCGAGATATTATATGGAAGGATTACAGATCCTAAACATACTTACATATCCACCATGAGTAAAATGGCTGGTTTAAACTCTATGTTAGAGTTTATGGATGATGTTGTAAAATTAGGAAGCAAAAAAGGAACAGGTAAACTTGTTTTTGGTAAAAATAAATTTGGAGAAGAGGAAGCAATTAGAGAAGTTTTAGGAATACCTGTTGCAAAAAAAATAAATCCTACAACGGGAAAAGAAATGATAATAGGTTTAACAGAAGAACAAGTTACACAAGGGAAACAATTATTAAAAAAATCAGGTAGGACAGTAGAAGAATATAGAGCAGCAAAAGATTTAGTTGAAAATGGGGATGCAGCAGACATTGAAGATGCTATTGTTATGCTTAGAGACCCTAAACAATTTAAAAAAGTAGAAGTGGTTTCTACAGATCCAAAATTATTAGGTTTATCTCCATTAGAAAATACATATATCAGAGCTCCGATCTATGACGATATATTTGAAACGGCTATTCAATTTGAAAAGTCAGGTATGGTAGGTAATGTTTATAAATATGGAGTTCTTGCTCCTAAAGCTATAGCTCAAATTACAAAAACTATTTTATCTCCTATTACTCACGTTCGTAACTTTATAAGTGCAGGAGCATTTGCAGCAGCAAATGGTGCTATTATTCCAACTGGAGGAGATTTTAATGCCTTACTACCAACTTCTTTGGGAGGAGAGATTTTTCAAGGAGCAGGTTTGGGTACAGGTTTAGCTGAAACAGCTAGAAGAATTAGTGTGGGTAGAGTTGCTAAAAACTTAGATGCTAAAGAAGTAGGTTTTGTAAAAAGATTAATTAGATCTGGTGTTATTGATTCAAATCTTCAGAAAGGTGAAATTGAAGCTTTGACAAAAGATATAGGAATTACAGATTGGTTTGCAAATCCACAAAAAGCTCAAGCTGATATATATGAAGGTTTTTTAAATAAGGGTAAAAAAGTTTATCAAGGTCTTCAAGATGCTTATGTGGGAGAAGATAACTATTGGAAGACTATTACATGGGGATTAGAACGTAATCGTTATGAAAATGTTTTTTTAAAAAAAGGTATTAATGCATCTAATTTTCAAGATGCATTGCAAGGAAAAGAAGGTTTTGAAAGTATAACCGATTTTTTAAAAGGAGGAGTTAAAAGAAATTTTGACTCTACTAAAAATTTTTACAATGGAACCTATGATGAATTTTTAGATGAATTTGCAGCTAATTTATCTCGTAACTTAGTTCCTAATTATTCTTATATTGGAAGAGCGGGTAAAGCTTTACGTCTATCTCCTTTTGGTAATTTCATTGCTTTTCCTCTAGAAATGTTAAGAACAAGTTCCAATATTCTTGAACAAGGTATTAAAGAACGAGCAAGTGGTATTCCTGAAATCGTATCTTTAGGTAATAAAAGATTATTGGGTTTCGGATTAACAGTAGGTGCCGTTCCTAAAGTAATGCAAGAATCTTTTAAAGCAATACATGATGTTAGTGATGAAGAGATGGATGCATTAAGAAGAATAGTTCCACCATGGTCTAAGAACTCTACCCTACTTCCTACTGGTAGAGATAAAAATGGTTATTTAAAATATGTAGACTTTAGTTATTCCAATGCTTACGATCCTTTAACTAGACCTTTTCGAGCTGTCTTTAATGCAATTACCGATGGTAAAGATGAAGCTTCTTTAAAAGCATCTTTAGGAGAAGGATTACAGGAAGCAACTACAGAATTATTAAAACCTTTTACTGATGAGTCTATTTTTACAGAAGCATTAGTAGACACTACTATAAGAAGAGGAATTGGTCGAGATGGAAGACCTGTATGGTCTGCAGAAGATGATCCTTTTGTAAAAATATATAAGGGAGTAGGTCATCTTGCAAAATCTTTTGAACCTGGTTCTTACAGACAAATAGTAAGGTTAGGTCAAACCTTAACAGGACAACCAGATAAGTTTGGACAAGAGTATGATCTGTTTGATGAATTACCTGGTTTAGCTGGATTTAGAACTCAACAATCAAATCCAGAAAGATCTTTAACTTATAAAACTACCGACTTTACTAGATCTTTAAAAAAGACAGAAAATTTATTTACATCTCCTTTGTTAAGAGGAGGAAGAGTTTCATCAAAAGATATATTAGATAAATATCAATATTCAGAATCTAGAAGATTTCAAACACTAAAAGAGATGGCTAAAAATATAGATGCTATGAAAAAACTAGGCATGAGTGATTATAAAATAGAAGAACGATTAAAGGCTAGAAAAGGATTATCTAAAGAAGTAGTAGAAAATTTAATGACAGGTAGATATACCCCTAAAGAACCATCTAAATTTTTTGAAGAAAGAATCACTGAGATTCATAATGATTTAAATAATAAACAAGAAATTAGTTTACCTAATCCTTTTTATGAAGCATTACCTTCTATCACTGAAATCATAAATAAAAATAGAGGAGTAGATTTATTAAACGAAGAAATTACATTAGCTGATTTAGGTACTCAAGCCCCAGAACCAACTGTATCTCAACAGTTAACAACTCCTATAAACATTACCCCTTCGAGCATGGAGGGAGTAAACCAGAATCAAGGAACAGGGACCGAGCAACGGCCTGCAGAAGATAGAATTAAAGACTTTGATTTTAGAGGGGTGATAAGGTAATATATAATATGGCTTCAAATTTTTTAGATTTTACAGACCCTAACGACCCAAGATTCGGGATTGATAATCCTTATGATCTATACCAATATTATTCAAACCCTTCCTTAACGCAACAAACAGAAGAAGAAAATCTTGCTCCTCCTTTAACGCAACAAACAGTTTTTAATCCTTTAACCAATTATTTTGGTGATGACGATGACGAGGAGGATGTTATTAATCGTAATGTAAACACCAATAAAAATTTTAATTTTCCTGGGATAACTACAAAAAATGCTTTGCAATATGGTATAGGTACTTTAGTTAATCCTTTATTAGGTTATGCTGCAGGCAAAGCATACGATTATTTTAATCCACCTAGGGATCCTTATGGAGGATTAATTGATTTTAATAAACAACCTGATTATGATTTTGGACGATTTGGTGGCGAGGTAGCATTTGGTGGAAACGAAGTGACCGCTAAAGATGCAATAGATACGGGATTTGGAAATGTAAGAGGACCAGATGAGGAGTTTAGTTTAAGAGAACAAATGGAAAATGATGGTACAGATGGGGGCGGTGAACCTGGTGGTGGATATGATAGTGAATCAGAAACAGATTCAGGTTCGGGAACTCACAGCGACCCAGGAGATTAATTATGGCTAAAAAACCAAATACAACAGGTGAACATATCGTGGCTTTGTATGGTCACGTTACAGGATTAAAAAAAGATATATGCACGATTAAGAATAATCATCTTAAACATATGCATGAAGATATAGATAAGACAGCTAAAAAAATAGATTACATTCTAGGATTAATTATTTCTGGACTAGCAGTGTTAGCTGCAAAAGCTTTAGATTTTTTTTAATATGAGTGAACGATTAAAAGATTTTATCATAAAAGAAAACGACAAGAAATTAAAAAAATTAAAAGATCAAACTCTTTTAAAAAGTAGAAAAGAAGTAAATATTAACGGTAATGGTACAACCGGATATGTTATTAAAGAAGGACCACAGAAAGGAAAAGTTCTTAAACATATACAAATTCCTACTAAAAATATTTAAAAAAGTCTTTCATAGATCCACGTAGACGCACGAAACTAACTTCCGACAGTACCTAGGTACCCCTTAAATCCAGTCTTTTAACTCTTCTCCCATAATTTCAGTAGCTATATTTATTTTCTTACGAAGAGCTTTTACTATTTTCTCATCTATCGTTTCTTCGGCAATGATGTCCACATAAGTCATAGGTTTTGTTTGGCCTATACGATCAATCCTTGCTTCGGACTGTTGACGTTTCTCTAAATCATAACCATTAGAATAATAGATCATAGTAGATGCTGCCGTTAAAGTAATACCATAGCCACCTGTTTGTGGAGTGCCTACAAGAAACCTAACCGTAGAGTTTGGATCTTGCATTTGTTTAATAGCATTTTGTCTTTCATCTTGGGTCGTGTCTCCATAGTAAGTAACAACAGAGTTGTCTCCGTATTCTTTTTTAAGATGTTCTATAATAGTTTCTATATCGTTTCTCCAATGTGCCCATATTACAACCTTTCCACTAACCTCATTAATAATATTAATGAGTTCATTGGTTCTATCATTTTTTAATTTTTGAACAGTGCCATCATTTGATTTAAAATGACCACAGGTTATTTGATGTAGTCTCATGAGTTGAGTCATAACAGTAGCAGTGGTAATGACCTTACCATTGAGTTCTGCTAAAGCCATTTGTTTCATTTGCCTGTACACTTTTTCTTGCTCAGGAGTTAATTGTATGATTCTTTTCATAAATGTTTTTTTAGGTAAATCTAAACAATCATCTTTTAATACACGATAAGAAAAGGGTTGTAGCTTTTCAGATAATTCGGATAGGTTTTTATATCCGGTAATAATTTGTACTGACCTGCCACCAAAATTAGCGGTTCTCATTTGAGCATAACGAGTCCTAAAACTGTAGTAAGAAGAGTGTCCTAATAACCACGGATCAAGGAACTTGCATTGAGTATATAGATCTAAAGGTGATTTAGTTACGGGTGAACCTGTTAAAATCCTTCTATATTTACTAAAAGGAATAAGACTTAGAATGTTTTTAGTTCTTTTAGCACTAGGATTTTTAATCGTAGTAGACTCATCTATGGCTACCATATTTTTATGACAAGATAAAAATTTAATAGCAAAGTCTAAACCTTTTTTAGTAGAAAAAGATTCTACGTTCATAAGAAGAACATGTAAATCCTCTCCTGGTTCAAATAAAGTATTTAATTTTTTTTGTTGTTTATCATTAATGTTGGCTTGCCAAAGAACTACTTTTTTATCTATATGGTCTGGTAAGTGAGTAGGTATTTCTGAATCATACCAATTTTTATATACACCTTTAGGTGCTATAATTAAGGCACCATTAATTTTTCCATTGTCATATAACATAGCAATGTTATCAATTAATACTTTAGATTTACCTGTACCCATTTCCATAAAATAGGCATATACTTCTTTTTTCCACGACAATTCTAATGCTTTTAATTGATGTGCAAATGGCTTTGTTTTAAACTTATAATTAATCATTTTTATTTTCTTCTTTCTATTGACAAGTATATAATAAAGTTTATATCTGTGTCAAGAAAGTTATGACAGAAAATTTAGTATATATTTTACAAGACGTACCAGGCACAAGAGATGGTCGTCCTAAAATAAATATTATAGGTGCTTCTGAATTTGGGAGGTTAAAAGTTTTATTACCCGAGACATCTCAAATTATTTTATCACCAGGTCCGTTAGTTTTTAAATTAAGAAAATTATTAAAAGACTATCAACCAGATGATTATTTATTATTGACTGGAGATCCAGCAATCATAGGAGTTGCATGTTCTGTTGTATCAGATATAACAAATGGAAAGTACAAACTTTTGAAGTGGGATAAACAAGAAAGAAGATACTATCCAATACAGATAAACTTATACGAGAAAGGTAATATAGATGAGCAAGATAAACTTTGAGGAAGACCAAACTAAATCCATATCGTTAGCCAATGATGCTAAAGAATTATCGGATCAAGTTTTAAAACTAAAAAACTTAGAAGATCAAATAACTTCTACGGAAGACAATTTAAAAAATTTAAAAAAACAAGCTGATTTAATTTCTGGAGAAGTCATTCCTACGATGATGCAAGAAATGAATATCAGTACAATGAAATTATTAGATGGGGAAGCTATAGAAGTTAAACCCGTCTATGGTGCTTCTATTTCTGCAGCAAAGAAAGAAGAAGCATTTAACTGGCTTCGAAATAACGGCCTAGGTGATATCATTAAAAACGAAATCACCGTTTCTTTTGGTCGCAACGAAGATAACAAGGCGAGCAGTTATGCAGACCTTGCAGCAGAGCGTGGATATCAACCAATCCAGAAATTAAAGGTTGAGCCTATGACTCTCAAAGCATTAGTCCGTGAGCGTATCGAGTCTGGACAAGATATGCCCACGGAACTATTTAACGTGTTCGCAGGAAACCGAACCAAAATAACAAGGAAACAATAAACATGAACGAAGAAGTAGTAAAAAAAGAAGAAGCAGGTGCTTTGTCTACAAATATATTTGAGGCAGACGCAGGCAAAGGTCTAGGAGAATTAGGGCAAGATGATTTAGCATTACCTTTCTTAAAAATCTTAGGACAACTATCTCCTGAAGTAAATAAAAGAGATGGTAAATATGTTGAAGGTGCAGAACCTGGCATGATTTACAACTCTGTTACTTCAGAATTATTTGATGGTACAAAAGGATTAAATGTAATGCCATGTCATTATAAATTGGAATACATTGAATGGAGAGACAGAGGCGAAGGTCCTGGTGCTCCTGTTCAAATACATCCTTCATCAAGTGATATATTATCACAAACAACCAGAGGAGCAGACTATAAAGATAGATTACAAAATGGTAATTATATTGAAAAGACTGCAAGTCATTTTGTGATAACGTTAGGAGATACACCCTCCACCGCTCTTATATCCATGAAATCTACTCAACTAAAAATTAGTAGAAAATGGAATACGATGATGGCTCAAATCCAACTAAAAGGTAAAAACGGATTATATAATCCGGCATCTTTTAGCCACATTTATAATCTAAAGACTGTACAGCAGTCTAATGATAAAGGAACGTGGTTTGGTTGGGAAGTTAGTAAAGTTGGTCCTGTACAGGATGCAACTTCATATCAGAAAGCTAAAAGTTTTTCCGAAAGTGTTTCTAGTGGAGACGTTAAGGTTAAGCATGGTGAAACTTCTGATAAGCCAGAGAACAGCATCCTTTAAAACAAATAATATTGTGGGTGGTGAAAATCACCCACACAGAAAGATAGTATGGAGAGTAAATTTATAGAGATATTTACAGGCCTAGAGCGTAACTATGGATACTGTAATATAAAAAATGGTTTTAAAGATAAAGATACGGGTAAAATAAAATTTAAACCAGGAGATTATGGTTGGTCTCAAAACCCTATTACCAGTCAAGATTATAGAGATCATTTAGAAGGTAAAAAATCTATTGGTATTCAACCTTGTAATGATGAAGGCATGGTTAAATTTGCTGCTATTGATATAGACCCAGAAAAATATGAAGATTTTAATATTAAAAAATATTTAGATATTATTGTTGAAAATAAAATTCCAATCATACCTGTAAAATCAAAAAGCAATGGTTTGCATTTGTATGTATTTTTAAAAGAAAAAGTTAAAGCAAGTTCCGTTAGAAATTTCTTAGATAAATTATTATTTGTTTTTAAATTAGAATCAACTACAGAAATATTTCCTAAACAAACTGAGTTAGGTACATCAGAAGATGGAAAACCAACTAACGGTAATTTTATTAACTTGCCTTACTACAATAAAACAGAAAGAGTTGCTATTAATCCACATGACGGAAACGAATTTACATTTGAAGAATTTTTAAAAGTAGTAGAGGTTAATAAAAAAACAGAAAAAGATCTAGAAGATTTTGCAAACTCATTAGTTAAAGAAGAGTTAATTGGAGGGGCAGAAGAGTTCATAGATGGTCCACCTTGTTTGCAAGCTATGAGTAAAAATAAATTTGATGACGGCAGGGATCGTTTTCTATATAATTATATGGTTTTTGCGAAAAAAAAATACAAAGATGACTGGCACAAGAAAGTAAAAGAAGCAGCTAGAAATTATTTTATCTATGATGACACTTGGGATGACAAGGCAGTAGAAGCAAAAATAAGAGCTTGGAGTAAAGATACCAAAGGACATACCTGCAATGAAGATCCTATTCGTAGTAGATGTATTAAATCTGTTTGTGTAAAAAGATTATATGGTATTGCATCGGATACAAAATTAAAGTGGCCTATGTTAAGTAATCTTACTAAGATAAATTATAAACCAAATCCAGAATGGTATTTTACAGTGGAACAACCTGGTGGAGAATCGGTTGAAGTTCATGCAAATAATATTACTAAGTTAAGAGATCAAAGAGAGTTAAAAGGTATTATGATGGAGCAAGCACATATTGTTGTTCCTATTATTAAAGGTAGTGATTTTCATGAGATACAATCAGCTTTGTTTAAAACAGTAACAGAACATAAACCACCTTCTGGTACTAGTCCTGAAGAGCAGCTACATAAATATATAACAGATTATTTATACAATGGTACCTCTGCAACAAGCCATGCTTCTTTTCAAAGTGGTGCAGTATTAATAGAAGAAGAATATGCTTATTTTACTTCAGATTTTTTCTTTAGACTTTTGAAAAATAAAGAATGGAAGATGAAAGAAGACAGAACTGGTAGATTAATGCAGAAAAAATTTAAAGCAGAGTTTGGAAAAAATAAAAGATATCCTAAAAAAGATACAGAAAAAAAATCTAACCCACCTATTCGTTGTGTTAAAATTCCAATAAAGCATTTTCATAAAGAAGAATCTCCTGAAGAAATAATACCAATGCAGGATAGAGAAAACATACTATGATTTATAAAGTTTATGGTCCTCCAGGCACTGGTAAGACTACCAAGTTATTAAATTTTGTAAAATTTTATACCGATGAAGGTATATCACTACATAAAATAGGTTACTTTGCATTTACCAAGAAGGCAGCAAAAGAAGCTCAAGAAAGAATGAATATGCCTAAGAGTAAATTAAAATACTTTCAAACTCTTCATTCATTTGCTTTTCATTCATTGGGTCTAAAGGAAGAGAATGTAATGCAACCTTATCATTACGAAGATTTAGGTAAGATATTAAACATAAGAGTTAGCTATCAAGATAAACTTAATCAAGAACAATTTCATTATTTAACTTGTGACAACCCTTATTTTAGTTTGATTGGTAAAGCAAAGAATAAAGACATAAGTATTGAAGAAGAATGGCAAACAGGAGATTATCTTAATGAAGATATGAGTTGGGATTGTTTGAATCACATTGCAATTAATTTGAAAGAATACAAAAAGAAAAATAATCTAATTGATTTTAATGATATGATTCATCAGTTTGTAGAAAAACCAGAAGTATGTCCTGAGTTTGAGGCTGTGTTTATTGATGAAGCACAAGATTTATCTCCACTACAATGGAAACTATATGATTTATTAAAAACAAAATCAAAATATGTTTACCTAGCAGGTGATGATGACCAAGCTATTTATCAATGGGCTGGTGCAGATGTAGACAGGTTTATAAATGAAAGAGGTAAAGAAATATTTTTAACACAATCTCATCGTATACCAAAAAAAGTACAAGAGATATCTAAAACTATTATTAATCGTATACAAGGTTTGAGAGTTTATAAAAGATATGAACCAAGAGAAGAAGAAGGAGAACTTAATACTATATCAGATATAAATCAAATGGATCTTACAAAAAATAAATGGTTGATCTTATCTAGAACGACTTCTCGGTTGAGAGATGTTATTAAAAATTTAGAATCTAGTGGTATTTATTATCAAACAAAAAAAGGTAAAAGTTATAGTGTTAAACTATACAAAGCAATTATCAACTACACTCGTTGGTCTAAGGGAGAAGAACTTACAGAAAATGAAATGAAAGATGTTAAAGAATATACAGGTGAAAGCATGAATCAATCTTTAACTTGGTTTGAGGCTTTTGAAAAAGCACCTAGAGAACAGGTAAATTATATTCGTTTAATGTTATCCAACAAAGAAAATTTAAAAGAACCTGCAAGAATATATTTATCTACCATACATGCAGCAAAGGGTGGAGAAGAAGAAAATGTTATTTTAATACTAGATAACGCAAAAAAAATTAGACAATCAATCGAAAACAATACTAAAAAAAGAGATGAAGAGCACAGAGTTTGGTATGTGGGAGCAACTCGTGCTAAAAATAATTTATATTTAATGAGAGCAAAAATAGAAAGGTATGGTTATCAGTTATGACACACAAAGATTTATTTAAAAGTATGACGTGGGGTAAACAAATTGGAGGTAATCATTATAAAAATTTTAAAATTCAACCCTCTCAGTTTATAGGTGAGAACGAATTGCTTTTTGCCGAGGGCAATGTTATTAAGTATGTTTGTAGACATAGACAGAAAAATAAAAGAGAAGATTTAGAGAAAGCAAAACAGTATATAGATATGATTATTGCGAGGGATTACGAATGATTATGCCTAAATTTATTGCTGCTACTGAATGGATAGAGCCAGAAGAATATCCAGATTTAAGGCAGTACGATGAGATTGCTGTTGACTTAGAAACTAGAGACCCAGATTTAAAATCAAAAGGCAGTGGATCTGTTATTGGTAACGGAGAAGTAGTAGGTATTGCTGTTGCAGTTCCAGGTAGAAAATTTTATTTTCCAATCGCACATGGTGAAGGTCCCAACATGGATCGTAAAAAAACTTTAGAATGGTTTAAAGATACTATGGCATGTGATGCTATAAAAATATTTCACAATGCAATGTATGATGTATGTTGGATACGTAAATTAGGTATAAAAATCAACGGTTTAATTGTAGATACTATGATTGCAGCATCTCTCGTAGACGAAAATAGATTTCAATATAGTTTAAATGCTTTGGGTTGGGACTATTTAGGTCACGGTAAATCTGAAGTTGCATTAGTTCAAGCCGCTAAGTCTAGAGGACTCGATCCTAAAGCAGATATGTGGCAACTACCCGCGATGGAAGTTGGAGCCTACGCAGAGAAAGATGCAGAACTTACTTTAGAACTTTGGCAAATGATGAAAAAAGAAATTATTCATCAGGACATAGAATCTATTTTTAATTTAGAAACAGATTTATTTCCTTGTCTAGTAGATATGAAATTTAAAGGAGTTAGAGTCGATGTTCAACGCGCTCATATATTAAAGAAACAGTTAGCATCGCAAGAAGAAAACTTACTCCTAGAAGTAAAAAAAGAAACAGGAATAGAAACTCAAATATGGGCAGCCCGTAGTATTGCCAAAGTTTTTGATAAACTAAGTTTACCTTACGAAAGAACTGAAAAATCACAAGCCCCTTCTTTTACAAAAAATTTTCTTCAAGAACATAAACATCCGTTAGTAAATAAGATAGCAAAAGCTAGAGAGATAAACAAGGCTCACACTACCTTTATTGATACAATCATTAGATACGAGCACAAAGGTAGAATCCATGCAGACATAAATCAAATAAGATCAGACCAAGGAGGCACCGTTACGGGAAGATTTTCATACAGTAACCCTAACCTTCAACAACTACCGGCAAGAAACAAGGATCTAGGACCTATGATACGTTCTCTGTTCTTACCTGATGAAGGTTGTACGTGGGGTTGTTTTGATTACTCTCAACAAGAACCAAGACTCGTAGTGCACTATGCTTCGTTATATAAGTTTCCATCGGTATACGATGTTGTGGATGCATATAATAATGATTCAACAACAGACTTTCATCAAATCGTTGCAGACATGGCACAGATACCAAGATCACAAGCCAAGGTAATTAACCTAGGATTATTTTACGGTATGGGTAAAACAAAACTACAAGCAGAGTTAGGTGTAACTAAAGAAAAAGCAGAAGAATTGTTTAATCAATATCATGCAAGAGTTCCTTTTGTAAAACAGATTACTAATGCTGCATCTAATCGTGCTCAAGAACGTGGTCAGATAAGAACGTTACTAGGTAGACTATGTAGATTTTATTTGTGGGAGCCTAATAGTTTTGGAATGCATAAAGCATTACCCCATGAAGATGCGCTCAAGGAGCACGGACCAGGGATT